>JAAUYG010016254.1_pt1 | contig 11372 bp, 6 predicted proteins | sample 7278091 | NCBI WGS metagenome assembly JAAUYG01 (sample SAMN14350201, study PRJNA611818) | marine sediment metagenome | isolation source: surface marine sediment (0.6m) | place: French Polynesia: Moorea | collected 2018-08 | reverse complement strand
TACTCACATAACTCAATGGAAAATGAGCGCACCGAAAATATTTTTTACCTCGACCTGAAGCATGTCCATAAGTATGGTTGTGCAAAATTTCAGCCCAATCCGTTGTTTTCGTCACAACAAACAGCCACCGAAAGTGCGGCGGAAGAAAAAAAAAACAAAAAAAAGAACAAAAAAAAAAAAAAAAAGTCGGCAAGCCCATAGGGGATCCCGTCGAGGGACGGGATGCCCCAATGACCTTTAGTTTAAGACCACCTGCGGTATAAACTAGACAACATTTTCTTGGTCCCACGGGTGGTCTTAAAATAGATGGGACTACTATACAGTGGGTATTTTAACAGCACAATGAAAAATATGACCACCCCAGAAGTAAGACCACTTATTGGTCCTTAGTTACATGGAAGATCAAAAGTAAAACAACAGTCCCAGTTTAAGACTACCTATAAACATGATAAATTTACACTACTTACACGTACATGTAATTATGAGTACACTGTATATTCAGCAGTGTGATATCTTGCGGAAACTTCCACAGTTACCATGGTTACCATGATCGTGATGATATCCGAAATCAAAGTTTTGCTAGCTATGCGCATATCGCATAGTGATAACTGAATAAAATCAACAAAAATTAAACCTGTTTTTATTAGCAGGAACAAAGATGCAAATCTGTCTCTGTTTTGTTTGGGAATCAATTATGATCAAGTCAAGATTCTCATTATTTATTCTGTAGAATGTTGTTTTGCTGCGTAGTGTACTAGTGTTAGAGCTATTACCATGATTACAGAATAGTAAATATATGGTACCACAAATTTGCAACATGAATTGTCACTTTCATTCGGAAGGCCCTGTTTGTGGGACTCCCCTTTGAGCCAAGTTCATTCTGTCATATAAAGCTTTGGATATAATCACGGGGTGTCACGATTTTGTACCTTTTCATGTCATTCGTTTAAAATACTCCCTGTGGAATATTGATACTGGCTTCTGTGGTTGCATGGGCATCGGGAATGAGTAAATCATGAAAAATTTAAAAAGCTTAATAATGTTATATGAATACAGTGGTTCATCTCTTAAAGGACACTCTCTAGAGAGGACACCCCTCTAGTAAGGAGACAAATTCTTTGCAGCAAGGACCGTCAATGCATGTGATCCACCCTCTCACCATACGACACGTCTAGTAAGGACAGAATGACTTGGCAGAAGGGGTGTCCTTATTAGAGGGGGACTACTGTATTAGAAGATGTCACACTTGTTTGTTTCATATACTTTAATACTTTTTTTTTGTAAAATAGTGACCCAGTATCATATTATACCCATGCAGGACTGTATAAAATTCTCTAATCTTGTGAATTATCCTCTGGATCTGTTCCAAGGGCTGGACAAGCTGTTACTGTCTCTGGATGAGCTGGATTCCAGACCAGAAGTCCGCAAGCCGGATCTGGAATTCCTCAAGGAATTCTTCACCAGCACGGACTTCCAGAATCTTATCAAGGTATGGACTGGAATTTACCATGACCTGACATTTCAAGTCATAAACAAAAGATCAGTGATAAGGGTAACTCATCCAGCTTGGTCAGTCACAAAATGTGATCTAAAATTGGGGGTATTGTTAAATGGGCAGCACAGTACATGAGTAACACACAGTGTCTACATGTGTCACTCTGTTTCATGACCTCTAACCCTTGATTAAAGGACTTACTGATTTGGCTGTTGAACCTTAATTATAAGACCTCCGGTCATTCCTTAAACTGAGGGGAGCTTTGTATTACAGTGGGCCCTGTGATTTAAGACCCCTTCATTTAACAATTCCCTCCATTTTAAGACCACCCATCAGTGACACCACTGTACATTTTTCAATGTGAATATCCCTCTCATTTTGACATTTACAGTTTGCATATACAGTGGAAGCTATCTTTAAAGACCGCCCCATTGGCCATAAAAATATGGCCTCTCAAAGCAGGTGGTTTTGGTGACAGGTTCAGTTGCACTGAAAAGTGGGATGTTCTGCCAGGAATATGTGTCCCTTCAAGGCAGGTGGTCTCTCATGGCAGTGGTCCCTCAAGACCGGTTTCACTGTTCATGTACTAGCATGTTTGAGAAAGAGTTGTGTTATTATCTACATGATCTACCGTCCAGGTCCATGAGATGGTGACGACACCAGAGAGTGCGGATTATAAACCGCCAGAGGAGGAGGGCGAGGAGAGCTCTAGTGACGTGAGTGATCAGCTATATAAAGTATAACATTCAGGGCTAGCAGTGTCTGGCAAAAAAACAAGAAACAGACTTAAGCTCACTAATCGCCTTGGCATCCATTGTCTTTTCCATGCTTAAGGTTACAAGTGAACTGAAAGACCTTTAGGAAACCAGTTATGACTGCCCGAGAATCATACAACACTAGAATTATTGAATTATAGGTACCCCTTCAGTCCGATATCCAATTAAATAAATACATATATACATGTAGTGTATACCAGTACATAGGGGATTAAATGTGCTTTATTATATACAGAGCTGGGGCAGTTTTAAAAAAAATCTTAAGTTTAGAACTGAATTTGGAAGTAAGTCCACTACATAATCGTCTTTTCTGTGTTTAAGAACACTTTTGGACTTAGAAAAATTTTATAACTTTTGTAGGATCTTGACTAACCGGGTCTATTATTCACTTGCAATATGGATTCTTTTTTGTCTTGACACCAGTTTATAAGCATTCAAAGAAAAAAAAACCTGTGTATTATAAAACCTTTTTTTTTTTTCAAATAAAGCTGTTGACACAACCGTGAGTTAAACACAAAACACATAGTCATCATTCTAAAGAGAGCAGCACTGTGTATCGTATGTTATGTAAAACTTTGAACGTGTATATTGAGATTAATTCCTGTTCTTACTGTTTTGTCAGATATTACAGAACGTGCTATCCAGTCTGTCTTCAAGCACAGAGGAAGCTCAGGAGCTGCATGGAATCATGGACAACTGCCATTTTCAGGTTTGTTGTCAAACGTACCGTAAACGCCATTTTTGCTTCCACATCACGAATTACAATATAATAAACTGTAACATGAGGGGTTTTACATTCACTAAGGGTTCATCCCTTATATGGGCCTTATGCAGAGAAAATTGCAATTTCCAGCGATACTTTGTCTGGATGTTTTCACACCCGTGTTTTCCCGGCTTGACGCGATCGCATACCACTGACTTAACAGTGTTTGAGCAACTATATTTAATTTATGTTTTCCTGAACAATCGAGGGCATAGTGAAATTAAACCATACTTTCATATGCATACTGAATATTTATGCTTATTTGAGGCATACATGTATTGGCACAAACTTAAAAGACAGTATCTTTGGTTACATTAGGCCTTGTTGGAGGTTCATGATAAAGTGGGCAGCAAGGAATACACTGCACCGTTACCTGACATTCCGTTTGAAGTGGACGAAGATGAAACCTCCGTAAAAATCATCCGACTTGTAAAGGGTCCAGATGAGCCACTGGTAAGCAGTGACTGTCTCAATGTTTGGTCATAGGTGAGGATTTTTAGCTAAAGCGTTAAGATGGAATTGAAATTTGAGATATGTACCAATGCTGTGTAGCTTGAAGCACAAAAAAATGGGCATAGTTAGTACTTGGCTGGATGGCTGTCCAAATACCACTGATATGCTGTAGTTAACTCTTTTTGAGGAATTTCTTTGTTCCTGATATTCTACCTGTTGGCTCTATGGTCTATGAACTAAAACATTGTTAAATCAAACCCGCACGTGGACACCATTAGCTTGAAGCTGCTGTTGGATTTGTAACCGATTTAACTTTTTAGCTTGATACCGCTATTTGTTTTAAAGTACTGTGAAAGAATATCCCATGGCCATGAAAAAGTGGTCTCTCAAGACAGGTGGTCTTTGGTGACATGTTCCATTATATTGAAATGTAGTTCGTTCTGGCAGAAATAGGTGGTCTTTTAAGGCAGATGGTCTGTCATGGTAGTGGTCTTTTTAAAACCAGTTTCACTGTGTGGGTATATGTCTCATTGTGTTTTCAGGGTGCTACGATATATGAGGATGAGGAAACAGGGACGATGAAGATAGCGAGAGTGATGCATGGAGGAGCCGCAGACAGATGTGGTAAGATGTGGCATCACTGGAGACTTTGGGAGGAAGAGGGTTAACGTGGACATTGTACATTAAACCCCTGGAATTTAGACCACCCACATCCCTGGTCAAAGTGGTCCTAATACTGAAGTGGTCTTGATGCGGAAACAATATAGCACCAGTGTATGAAACTTTTGGCTTCCTATTAGTGGTCTTGCTTCTGTAGTGGTCTTAATTCGGGGAGGGGGGAACCATTGCATGTCGAAATGTGAAAACTTGTATCTAGAGATTAATTACACCCTACAGGCAGTATAAGCAGAAGTACATATAGTGGTGCAAAATAACAATGCACGAAAATTATTGACTAATCAAATTTTTAGGCAGCATTAACGCCTTTGCCTGACGCAGTTGCGTGATATCTTTTGTGCATTCACATATTTACATGACAGTTGTTAATACTGCTGTTAATGCGATGAAATGCAATACAGAAGGGTTTGTTAAAATGAAGGAAAGGTATACATGTACCTCAACCCCCATGTTAACCATGCGCTTCTGTCAGGTTTATACATTTCTACACTACACTAAATATTCTCAGCATTGTACAAGACATCTGTTAGGATTCAAACTAGATCGGCGTTCGCCGCTAATCCCTTTTGTTGACATAAGATTGTGCATCATATCTCTTGGCTGTAAATAGGATCTGCATTTGGCTGACATTTGAAAAAAAAGGCCATATAATACTAATTCCTAGTTTCATGTTTTTACCCTTCAGGCCTGATACATGTGGGGGACGAGGTTCACGAAGTGAATGGAATGCGAGTCACTGGCAAGAACCCGACAGAGATAGTGGATATTCTGGTTAGTGGGCAGACGCTTGTAAGAATTTGTAAGCTGTATTCATGATTCTAACAAGGTTTGCTAAAAATATGAAAAGGTCACTTCGATCACAGCGGATTTTTTCCCCAGGGTGGAACTGGTAGTCAATATGGTCACTGAAACAGAAAGAGTAACACAACCAATGTAAAGTGCTCATTAATTAAACATTGATTAATTAATGTTTAAAACCATACCTTCACGCAGAAAATGCGGTCTTAAATTAAAGGCAGTCTTTAAAATTTAGTGTTATTTGTATGATTGTAATATAGTTGTGATGTCACCAATGCGTGGTCTTAAAATACATGTACAGGGGAGTCTTAAAAATGGAGGGGCTTAGATTGTCATCTCTGCTTACCATTGTTTCAGACTCGATCTGTAGGTCCCATCACCATGAAGCTGGTCCCTGGAGTGGTGGATCCCAACTGTTGTCGAGAAAAACAGGTGAGACATGTTAAAAGACTGAATAGAAAATACAGTTGAGGTGCCACTAACATGAAAGAATAACATCCGATTGTTGTGCATTAAGTTACATATACACAAAGACTATCATACATGGCCACATGCATAGTAGAATTTCACTTTTTGACCACCTCAGGATTAAGACTATCTCATCAAAAGACCACTTCCCAGCAGTAGCAAAACTGAATGTTCAACGTTCGACAGTCCCAGAAATAAGACCGCCTCACTGTTAAGACCAGTTTGTTATGGACCCACAGGGAATAATAGTTCTGTGGTTTCACTATATATTTATATGCCTCTTTTTTTCCAGACCCGGGTCCGAGCTCTGTTCAGTTACAACCCAGCCGAAGATCCCTACATTCCGTGTAAAGAGGCCGGGCTTGGTTTCCGTCGAGGCGACGTTCTCCATATCGTGTGTCAGGACGACCCCCTCTGGTGGCAGGCGAGGAGAGATGGCGAGGGAAACATCCGTGCTGGTCTCATTCCTGGGCGGCAGCTACAGGAAAGGTACAATGTAGGCCGAGCCATCAGCTGGTTAGGTTACCATCGATGTTTTGCCAGTTAATGCCTGTGGATATACATATATATATAAGATGTTGTTTGGTAGAAGGACTGTTTCAGGAATATTAATACCATGGTCCATACATTTTAAGACCATTCAATCAGCCAGGAAATTGTTGTCTTTAACTGGAAGGTGATCTTAAGATATAGGGATATTTATATTGACATTTTCCAAGCGGTGTCACCGACAGGTGGTCTCAGTATGGAAGGAAGTCTTAAAATGAAGGTGTCTTAAATCACAGGCATCATTGTACCACAAAAAAAAATTGGCAACCGCCGTCTCACAGGACTTTGCAGAATTTTCATTTGTCAAAAATGAGCAAGTGAAATTTTTAATAGTTAATATTTTGAAGACTACAGAATAGTGTTGACACAAAAAAATGGAAAGTTCTGGATAAGCCCAGAACAGCCTGTAAATGGGCATTACATACAAACAAAAAAACAAACAAAACAATTGTGGGTTATGTGAAAATTGCAGATTGTACTTGTACTGACTATACTTATTAAAATCGTGGTAACACGCATAACTACTGAATTTAGCTTGTGAATGTGAAGACCTGAGAAAAAGACTTTCCCAACTTTCTTGTTTTGTGTACTGATTTTCCATTCACCCAATCTCGGTGTGTCATAATAACCTTCTGTCAATTTTTCAACCAGGAAAGAAGCTCTCAAGGCCAGCACCATGTCACTACAGAACATTGATGTGGTCCGAGAAGCCAAAGACATGAAAGGTACAGAGCAAGCAGTTAACACACAAAGCCCGGTCGTAATGAACTGTCACTGTGAAATGCTTGCAGTTATTTGTAGTTCAATCAAATCTTAGTGTTAGGAACCAAGTGACATTGTTACTTAACTTTAGATAAAAAGCATCCGGTAGTTATTGTAAGGAAGTTTTATATAGAGGGTATAAGATAATACGGGTGTCAACACTATTTTACAGTTGAACACTACTGGTATTTTACTGTCAAAATTCTGTTTCAAATATTTTTTAGCCACAAGGCTACAGATATAGGTATTAAAAAACATTGGTCTCTATAAACTACAAACATTAGAAAATAGTCTCAAGGTTAGATGAAAGAAAACATTAGTCTCCAGACTCTGAAAACTACAAGGAAGTTTTTTCTTTCCAGTTTTGAAAACCACGGCGAAGTTCAGCCCTCGTGTAGGCAAGAAAAACAAGAAGAAAAAATTAGTGAGCTGTGCTAGTGAAGGTAAGAAGCCATGTCTGAATATATATTTTTTTGCCAGCTGATATAAATACAGCTACATGTATTGTCCTTGGTATCCTAAGTTGTTCTGCTTGCGTGACAGTAACCTTTCAAAGCAATATCAGGACTTGTCCTTTCATACTCAAATGAGTCTTATATTAGAAAACGCTTAACACTTATTTAAAAACATGTCTTGGGACAACAAACTGAGAAGTATCAGTAATCTTGCAGTGAATTAAATTCTTCAAAGGTCATGATGAAACAGTCATTGCAGAGTTTTTATATCAAGATGCAGTTTACTAAAGGAGTATGTATTTATCCGAGGTTCTTTTTCTGTAGATTTTGACACGGATGAATACCTGACATACGAGGAAGTGGAAAGATACCTGCCCAGGAAAAATCACTACAGACCTATCGTGTTGTTAGGTAAGATTTTTGAGTTTGAATGAAAGCAACAGAAATTTCTCACAGAATGAGACAAATACAGATTTGACCAATCAACCCCTCTATAACTCCGTATATAAATCTCTGAAATATTTCTGCTGTTAAAAATATTATCAAATTACTTTTCTAAAAGCATTCTTGGTGACTATAATTATACCCGTAAAACGATGCAACAAGACACTGTCAAAAATTAATGGTAGACATTCCTTTGTAGTTTAGTATTAGAGGTAAGTATATATCCATGTATTTGTTCACAAAAATGTCACACTGCTGTCCTTTTATATGTATATTGTAAGTTTCCTTCAACCTTTGAGTATGTAACATTCCACAGGGTTTTTTTTTTTTTTTTTTGCTTTCATAGGAGCTCCTGGCATTGGGCGAACAGAATTACGGAAGCAGCTTCTGGCCATCGACTGCGATCACTTCATCACTCCCATACCCAGTAAGTAGTACAGTAGAACCTGTCTTGAAAGACCACTATCCTATTCTCCATAAAAATGTGGTCTCTCAACTTCTCAAGACAGGTGGCTTTTGGCGACAGGTTCAGTTGCATTAAAATGTGGGACCTGCTGCAGTATTCGGTACATCAATACAGGTGGACTCTCATAGCAATGGTCTCTCATGAAAGGTTTCACTGTACCTGCAAGCTCACTTGTTTATATATTTCTGCAGACAGTGAATATTCTGAGAATCCCTCAACGACCTCAATCCCCAGGAGTTTCATCATTAAGCACTGATGACATTGATTGTGAGGGATTTGGTCATAACAAAGCAATTTAATATAAAATAAGTCACTTTTCTCAGCCATAGTACAGTGGTCGCCCTATTTTACAACCCTTTATTTTAAGACCACCTCCATTATAGAACCACTGAATTTGGCCCATGATGTGTATTTTGGGACAATTGAAGCTTTATCTTAATAACATCATCTGCAGCATGAGGCCACATTTTCACGGTCCCATGGTTGGTCCTAAAATAGAGGGTAGTTGTAAGTTGTTTTTGTTGTTATTTTCTGAATTGTAACAGACATATAGCAGCAACATACATATATTCATGGGGTACAATTCGTGGCCATTCCATCTGAGCTATATAGCTGTAACCTATGGACTGAATAATAGATACAAGCGTCAAGGTACATAGGTAATGGAATGCAAATGAAACATAAGGGACTACTGTGTTATAGGGTTTTCCATTTCATTCTTACATCATGTACATGTCTTACATTTATTTTTTGGCCACATTGAAGCATTATAAACATATTTTCCAGATACGAGTCGTCCCCGCAGGACGTCAGAAGTGGACGGGGAGGAATATATTTTTGTGGACAGAGCAGAAATGGAGAAAGACATCCAGAATAAAAAGTAGATATCTGGCAGACATGGGAAAATATATGTTGCATGTTTTTCCATAAAATAATTACAAATGAGGGCAGATAGTAACAGTATTATTTAACATAGCACAGTTACCGAGTAAACCCTGTAACAGGTCTGCCAAGGGTAATAATATGTGATGCGTTTTGAGGTTACTTCACCAAGGAAAAGCGCTATACAGTAGAACCTGTTTTGAAAGACCACCCCATTGGCCACAAAAATGTGGTCTGTCAAGACAGGTGGTCTCTCATGGCAGTGGTCTCTCAAGACAAGTTTCACTGTATAAGAACTGTATATTGTATGTGTGTATTTGTACCTTTTCTTGGTCTGTATTATAAATGCTTGTACATTGAATTTCAAGATAATGAAATATAATATTGGTCGAACATGGATCAAGAGCCTATATATCATATCTCTTAACTGAAGTGATCTGGACATACGATGTTTATATAGTCATTGAACAGATAATGTCCCGAAAATATCGAATTATCAGTCAATCATTATATTTGTATTGTGCCATTCCACAACTGTGCTCATAGCGCAGAAGAGAATTATTGCCATAGTTTCCTATAGCCAAGACCGACTGTGACCATTTGGTCTCAAAAACTTATTAAGAGCATTTTAGAACAAATACACATGTACATGTGTATATGTTCTACAGATGGAAAAATATGATATCAATATGTAGGTAATGTTATAAAATAAATTTATACATTGTATTTACACAGACTGCATCTGGTCTCAAAGGGAGTCAAGACTTAAAGTACATGGTTTCCAAATTGTAGGGATCACTGTATTGGCCTTCATTCCAAGAAAAAAAATAATTAAAACAGGATTTCTTTTTAACCATTAAAGGAAGAAGCACTGTATTTTTTTCTGCGACAAAGTTTTACAGACCTTTGACATGTTCCTAAACATATTTAGAAAGTTCCAAACAATTTTAAAAAGTCCAGCATAGAAAAGACAATGGCTGTAATGATGGTGGTTGATGAGCTTGTCCTAAAAATTTGTCTATATCTAGTTTTAAATTGCTCTGTCTTCCAGGTATGTGGAACATGGAGAGTACAAAGGGAACTTGTATGGCACCAGTCTGGAGCAGGTGCATGCTGGGATAGGATCCGGAAAGGTCTGCGTCCTTTGCCCGCATCCTCAGGTTGGTTCTCGTTGCATCCTCTTCTTGCAGGATATGTATACCTACATGCAGGCCACACTATGTGTTGAGTAGGCCATGGTTGCGCAATGTTACAAGAAATTTTATTGTATTGGGACAAATCTCCAGTCGAAAGTAAAACCTGGACGTAGTTAGCTAACATTTATCTGAGAGTGCTTATAGGTTCTTTTTCCTTTAGCATTGCTCTGTAAAGTTTTGCGAAAGCTGCAAGGGAATTTTGTCTAATATGCTATACGAGAAAAAAAAAATCAAGTGGCTACAACCGCTAAATGGTGCAAGATAGACATGTGGTTTCTATTGAACACTAATAGGAATTCATTTCTTCTTGTTAGCTAAAATGTTGAAATCATTATAAATTAAAAAAATTCTATGACATAGGCAATTAAAAGAACCGACATACTGTCATCGCTAACGCAGTAGAAAATAGCCTATTAAGTTATTAGTGAAGGCCACTATAGACCAAAGAATATATTATGGTCTATATTCCGAGATTGCATCGTATCCATCGGTCAAGTGGAAACTACCAAAGATTTGGTTCTCTGCTGCAGGCGCTGAAGCAGCTGAGAACCCCAGAAGTTCGACCTTATGTTGTGCTGATCAAAGCGCCCTGCCTGGAACGATTGAAAGAAACCCGCAGACAGACAGGAGCGACTACGCCTTGTGATGAGAGGACAGTTCGGCCGTTTTCAGTAGGTTGACAGACCGTCGGGTGATAACAAATATTTGGCTAGGAAGCAACAGGGAAAGTAGATCTTGCACTGTGTGTTGTAAAGTAGCAGTAGCTACTTACCAATAGAGCTATTCGCTATTATATCACTTATGTTGGTGTTGCACCATTGTGCAATTTGCGACTATGGTGCAGTGTAGTTGTTATAACAACTGAATTAGTAATGGTACCGGCAGCCATCATGATCAGGGTGATGATATGGAAGACTCTTTGTGACAAAACTCACCTTGGAGGACCTCAGACTTAAACCACATCAGAATGGTAGTAGTAGTAGTAGTAGTAGTAGTAGTAGTAGTAGTAGTAGTAGTAGTCGTAGTAGTAGTAATGGTAGTGATAGCAGTAGTGGTAGTAGCGGCAGCAGTAGTAGAAGTAGTAGTAGTAGCAGTAGTAGTAGTGGTAGTAGTAGTAGTAGTAGTAGTAGTAGTAGTAGTAGTAGTAGTAGTAGTAGTAATAGTAGTAGTAATAGTAGTAGTAGTAG
>JAAUYG010300079.1_pt1 | contig 11374 bp, 10 predicted proteins | sample 7278091 | NCBI WGS metagenome assembly JAAUYG01 (sample SAMN14350201, study PRJNA611818) | marine sediment metagenome | isolation source: surface marine sediment (0.6m) | place: French Polynesia: Moorea | collected 2018-08 | reverse complement strand
TTCTTTTCTAGTAGACCCTGCTTAGACTCATAGTGCAGTTTACACCTGTTTTGGCACTGTATGACCCTTTTGGTGTTGATGTGCCGTTAAACTTGGATATCACTCACTCATACTGCCGGGTGGTCTCCTGGGCTTTGATGGTGGCTTACTCAGCCTCAAACAGTTTTCGCTTGAGCTTAGCAATATCCCCCTCAGCATGACGTTGATGGACATCAGCATCGAAAACGTGGTCTTGCGCTGACTGCTGTCCACCTTGGGCCACTCTTAGCGACTGCTGTAAGTGTACAACAGTTGCTAAATTAGTACCTGCGAGTTCACCATGCAAATGTACAGGTACCCACTTTCGGTACTGGTGTCCTTGTTCAGCTTCATAGTCATGTATGGCTTCCTTGATACGTTGGCTATGAATGAAGTAGGACTCCTGGCTTTGGCAGCTACAGCCCTGATGCGTACCCTGAGTCAACCGGATCAACTGCCGAAGCAATTCATTCGGGGTGACCTCTGGCTGTGAGCGCCATTGCTCTACCGGGGCACCCTCCAACGTGGAAAAGTGCCTGCCTGGAGGCACGGATACAGACCACTCGGGTGGCAACAATGGATCCACCCGGTAATCTGTTCTCAGGGATTGCTCCCACTCCATCTGGCTCACGCCCTGCCCCTCAAGGACACCCGCAACAATGTTATGGACTCCTTGCTGGGACGTAGCGCGTTACTTCATCTTCTGACCCTGGCGAGAGTGTGAGCTAGCTGACTTGGTAGGTGCCTGCGGTGCTCTCACTCCCTGTGTTGCAGGGTGAGCCACCGCGTTGGCACTAGAGTTCCTGGAGGTGGCCTACACAGCATGGGTATCCACTTCCATACTCTCAGCCTCGGCTGCCCGTGAGCGAAAACCCTCTTTTGGAGTGCTAGTCTTAGGCTGCCGAGTGCTACCTCTGGAGGAAACACCTTTCAGCTCTTCTTCCTCCATTTTTGGTAGCTGGATGACAGGATGCTGCTGTAATTGAAGGTCAGCAGTCTCTGTCTTGCTAGAGGCAGCGTGTGACCCACACGCAGCTTCGGCTACCTTAGCAGTGACAATTGGGCGCCCAGTGGGTTCTCTAGGCGTCCGGTCATAGAACCATGCCCGGGGACATCCAGAAGGTGTGACATCCCTGGTAGGCATAGGAGGAGTCTCGTGCCGACAAACACCAAGTGAGCGATAGGCCTCCCAAGCCTTCAACTGATCCAAGACAGCTGCGCTATAGTCCTCACCATAGCCCCGAGGCAGCAACCGATTAGCCACCGCCTCGAGTTCCAGATTGCCTTGGATCTCCCCGCTTTGGGTGAGAGGCCACGCTTGGCTCATAGTCCTCCCACACTGCTATGGATGCCGACTGAGCACCGACCATATCAGGCAGGAATTGGGGCTCTTGGGGCCAGTCTACGAGAACTGACACCATCACCCTAGTGGAGGGTGGAGTGAGCGCGCTGCTCACTCCTACCTTGGAGTGGACACTGGGCGCATCCAAATACACCTAGGGACGGCCCCAGTAGTATTATCCATTGGGCGCTGCCCAAGGAGGAAGTCGAGGTAGGTGAGAGGGCTTAGGTGAAACCAAGGTCCCAACCGTCCTCGACTCATCCAGGGTCTGGCGTTCATGATTTATTAACTCAGCCCACCATAGCCTGAGTTGCTGACCCTCCTGATGACGAGCTTGTTGCTCCGCCTCAAACGAGATCAGCGGGTGGTCTCTGGTGCCACAAAAGAGCACCAGGCCTCCTGCCCACTCCACACGCTCAGTGTGGGAGGGGATGATATTGTCCCCTGTGCGATGATCAGCCCAGCAGTCAAGAGATTGGCAAGATGAAGACAAGGGCTTAAGTGTAGTGGGCCCTCCCCCAGTCTTTGCCTTAGGGTTCGATCCTTTCACTGGGGTGGAGGATGAACCCTTCTTAGCGACCTTTTTCTTGGGTCCCTTTCATTTGTCAGCTTTACAGGGGGTCTTTCCCTCAAAGCTGACACTGGTGTGCAGCGCTGGCAACTTGAGGACTTTGTAGGAATGGCGCCAGCGCTGCCTGTCTGGCAAACCAGCCTCTTTTCCCATATGCTTGTTCCCTTCCCCAGAACTGGACTTGGTCACTGAGCTGGCCGAGGGTTTGGTTTCCGTTTGGCCACTCTGACCAGAGCTGCTTCCACCTCCCTCTTGCTAAGTGTTTTAGCTTTCTGGGAAGTGGTAGCTGCCTTGTCAGTGGAGTGGCAGAACTTTGTCCACTCGTCCGCTGACTCGGAGGGCGTCTTGTGTGCCTGGCTCCGTGGGAGCTTTGGTAGCGCCCTTGGTAGCTGAAGAGCTATGCTCTACACTCTTGCTGTCTTTGCACTGAGCTCTCCTATACTGTCTCCTGCGCGAGGCCACGAGAAGGTGGAAAGTTTCACGTGCAGCCCACCTGGCTGCCACTATGGGCGACAGCAGTTGGGCAGTGGTGGGTTTTGTCACAGCGACTGGGCACTGCAATTCTCCCACGTGGCTAGTTGGGGGCCAGTATTGGGTGTTAGGTTTCACATGGTTTCCCCCTTTCACCATGTCTACTAGATTGTGCCATTCACCCTCATTGTAGACGTCCTTATAAGTATCCATGATGTGGCAAAAAAGTGCATCCAGCAAGTCAGACGCGGCGGTTGTTGTATACTTACAACCTCGCACCAGACAGTGAGACACCCAGTGAGACACCCACTGTTCAAGTGTGGCAAAGAGGAAACGAGTGTCCCCCTGCCACTGAGCACTCTGGCTGAGGACAAACGAGCATGGCCCTATGTTGGTGGCCCTGTCCTGCATACCCCACCAGGAGTGCATTTCAGTCCACATCAGAATCACTGATGTGGTCCTGGTACCCCTTGCCACTATCACAGGCCGTTATGGTCTGTGCTGAAGTGGTGGGCTCATGATAGGCTGAAAGGTAGCTGGGTCTGACCACCTTTATCCCAAACAGGCTAGCAGGTACAAGTCGATCGGGTAGATCTTCTTGCGCCTAGCCGTTATGATAGGGGTACTCCCAGGCCATGGGTCCCACTATGTGGTACGGTACCGCGAGTGTAGTCCCCTTTACCTGGCAACTAAAGTTGACCGGGCTGGCCTCAGGAGCAGGAAGGTATTAACTGTTCTTCAGCTTTTCCTCCCAATACCCATCCTCTGACCATTTAGTGTCCTGCTGATGCTTACGCGCAAGACATTCCTGATCAGTGATGGGTGGGTATTCACCCACCTCATTCATTGAAGCACGGTGGTAAGCTACCCTACAGACCAGTTCCCTTTAATAGTAGAAGTAGGTCCTGTCTTCCAGGAGGAGAGTCAAGGCATGAGCCTTGTACCCTCCCATGGACCCATCCAAATTGGGCCTCCCCATTCTGTGAACAGGTGGGGCCACCTCGGTTGGATCCATGCAATTCTCCCCTTCATACCACCCACTATTTACTTTCACTATTTTGGGAAGAAAATAGATCCGTATTTTGGGGTAGATACACCGACGTCGGGTCGCCTCGTCTTCTTCTTCCCCCCGCGCAGAGACACATAGTCTGCTGGCTGAGCACATCATCAGCGTCACCCTTCCCTGGAGTGGGGAGAGGCGCCGCGGCATTTTTCTCTGGTCCTGTAATGGGGCTAGGAGGCTCCACCCCATTTCCTTCTCCTTGGGTAGGATCAGGAATGAGCCGTGTTCTTTTACCAGGCCCATACCTGGGGTCGTGCAGCATGGCAGCAGGGCAGCCCCAATGGACTGGTGGAATTTTGGGGACTGAGGGGACAGGTCATGCTCCCCCAGTAGCCACGGTCACGACGAGCGCTCCTAGCACCACGACTGACCAGAGCCCTACCCAGGCAGAGGCTCGACCCTCACCTCAGTAAATCTGAGGTGAACTGGTTAGCAAACTGGGGCTCAGCCCTAGGCCTCGGTGCGAACTGCTAACCAATGCAGGAGAGTTAGGACTGCCTAACGACTCTCTCCGGGGCAGAATTCGGATGAGGGGGATCCAGCGGTCTCCACACAGGCAGTCACCTTAAAGATCCGTCTCCCAAACACCAAAAACCAATTAGTTGGGTCATTAGTGTTTGATTGAGTGAGAGGCCAGCCATGGGTGGGGCCTGGCAGCCCCTTTGCTTCTGGATCAAGCTGGTCAACGGTTATTAGCAAAAGCAGTTTGTCTGCACTGACCAGAGAGATGCGGCTGGCCGCATCCCCAGGGAGCCAAGCCAGAAGGCTGTAATTGACTGGGCACCTATCCATCAGCCTGTCTATGTTATTGTTTTATGCTAATCAGAATTTGAAGTTAAACCCCCACATCAAAAGTTTGACAACAAATTATACTGCACACAAGTAACATTATAACACAATACATGCAGTTTTGTGTTCTACTGTGGTTAAAGCAACAGTGTGCCAAATCTGGTACTAATCCATTCCCTGGGTTTCCTACAATCTGGGTCAGAAGTCAAATTCTGGTCACAGGATTGCTTTGCCAGGGGGCCGGCAGCCATACTGGTCAGATCAGCTGGGCTGCTTTTTTAGTCGACAATGGGTCTTTAAACTGCCACGTACCCTCACTTGTCCAAACACACGAGTTCAGATGGTGGTGTGAAAGACGCTGGGACGGACGTGTGGAGCTGAGCCACTTCCATCTTGAGAAGTGCAAGATGACGCCCACGGTTCCGGACCAGAGTGAGAAAGAGAGAGCGGAAGATTGTCTTCGTCCTGGTGTGGCTGCTGACAAGAATGGAGTGGCAAGTTTCCTGATGCGTGAGTGCCAGTCATCTTTGCCCGACGTTCATCCGGTTTGACGTCGAACTGAAGTGACCGTTTTGCTACAATAGTGACTGCGGCCCTTCCCCTCACTCACCTAGTGCCTTCTAGCTGGACTGCCATGTGGAGGTAACTAGTGTTCCATCCAGTTCTTCGAGATTGCTTGCCATACCATGATACAGCATGTGCTCTTCCTGACAGTCTACGATCCTCCAACCGGATTTCCTTGAAGGACAGTGCTTGACAGTGCACGGGTCACCCGAGGTGAGCCAATGCAGTCTTCTGGGTGACCCACACCTCCGCTACAGTGGTGACAGCCACACCTCCCTTCACTTACCATATCAACCGAAAGGGAATGTCGGATGCTCCTGGGATGTTTAGTATAAAGATTCCAGCTGCAGTGGACTCTATCATCCAGCCGTGGCCTCCGGATCTAACTAACTTCATGCACGGCATCTCCCCAAGGCATGATGTCATGCCAGCGACATCTAGGTTGCAGCCTCGCTAATGCAGGACTCTTTATCTGCGGTGCTGCCCCTCCTCCTGCTGCTGCTCCTGCTCCATCTTTCGCCTCAGTGCTCAGATGACGATAGCAAGGATCAAACGTCAATGAACCATGCGATCACAGGGCCTACCTCAGCAGTCCCGGCTACAGCATGGCTTGGACTCCCCTTTGGTTGTCGCTAACTGCACTGCTAAGTGGCTGATCACACAGTCTGGCAGCCTCTGTGGCTCGCAGGACTTCTACTTTCGTTCAAGGACTCAAATGTCACTTACCTCGAGAGTCACCTATATAACTCCACAGCCTCCCCATATGATCGAAACCAGATGGGACTGACATCCCGAAGCCTCCTTCCCCAGAACAGAACCGCTGCAGTATTTTCTGATGAAATCTTTGGAATACACATGAGGAACTGTTGAGGTATCCGCCATAAACTCTTTGGAATAACTGAGATGAACTTTTTCAAGGATCTTCGATAAACTGTTCTGGACCCTGCTGACAAAAACTCTTCGTCGTCCTCTTCACAACAGCAAAGTTCACAAGAACTAGATGCCCGAACTTATTCCTTTTATGGACTGGCTTTCTAAGCCAGAGGTTCAATTGGATACCATATTGTGCCTAGTGAGCACTGCGGGCATATGGGTACTTATTGTGTGTGTTTACAGTATTTCTGGAGCAATGGGAAAGGTTAGTAAACCAGTGGCAGCTGTAGTACCAGTAGCAATTGGTCCTTATTGTTCCCTGTGTCTAATGTCTCACGTGTGAGTATTATCGCCACCAGTACCCTGCCCCGTCCCTTTTCCCTGCCAAAAGAATGCTGTCAAAGTGTGGTGTGTAACTTGGTCACAAGTTACCCAAAGTGTGGTAGTAGCGTTGTAATGTACACGTTAGTGTTAAACACTACCCATTTTATTGGTTTAGGGTGTGTTGTAGTGTGCTACTTCCGGTTCAGTGGGTGTATGAGGGGAGTTGTGCACTAGTTGTTTCAAACCTGCCTTGTCCTACGGACTGGTCCTTGCCAGTGTGACTCAGGTCGCCTATGTGTCAAAAGTTGGACACAGTTTCCCTTTAATCTGACTGCGCAGGAGTAGCATCAAGGGGAATGTTGAGACAATGTCCCCCCGTGTTACCTTAGTTGTTTTGCATATCTGGTCTTAGGACCCATGTCAGTGGGCCTCAAAGCCCAGTCCATGTTGTATTAGGCTAACGAGTTTCAACCTGTTATGTGTCCAATGTATGGGGGTGAGTCACGGTTTAAAAATTTGGCTTTTGAACCTACCCATGGTTTCGGGTGTATCCATATACACCTGTGCACTTTTCTCCTGTATAGCACGGCTCTGGTGGGGCATTCTTGTGACATACTACACACTACGTTTATCGAGTGTAACTAGACGTGTTCTGTCAAGTCAAACTTGACAAGTGGAAACACACAGTTTTAGTTCTATCCCAGTAACTGAACGAGTTAAGGGGTGTAGGATCTAGGAGTGTAGTAATACCAGCCATCAAAGTACCCATATGGGTGGGTTAGTAGTGACAGTTGTATTGGGAGGCAACCTTAGAGTCAGGATTTGGGGTAATTGTCCCCTTATGGGTAGACTGAGGGTTCCCTCCAGTTTTGTTTAGATCTTTGGTCTCGCTCAGTAGTTGTTGCGTCCCTAGTTTAAGCTTACCTTGTAATTTCAAGTCTCAGTTGTTTTTGCATAGTTGGCTGACGTTGTGTTGGGTCTAATGATAAAGCGGTCAGTTTAACTCAGTTTAGGGTCAACGTGGTAGTGTACAATAAACAATAAATGTCACCGCGCTGAAGGTTTACCTGTGTTCCGGCACTGCGCTGCCTGTGTACAGTGTATTCAGTGGTTAAATCAGTACTGCACTGTCTGCGCTGGTACTTCCCAGTCAATTACCTCATCCCGCGCTTTTGAGTGCAACCTCCCTTAACAATATCACCTGTGTGGCGATTAAAGGTGGGTTATTATGATAGCTGTAGAAGCTCAGTGGTTCGCGCGGGGTGGGTAAAAGGTGCATCTGTTTATGTTATTGGTTTGCACGAGCCAAGTACTAGTGACAGACACAGTATCAATATTATAATACCAGTGGGGCCACGGTGATAGTGTGTCTTTACATACTCCATGCCCCGCGCTCCCTAGCCCTGCTCCAGCGTCAGTCATTTCTAATGTCTAGAGGAGTTATTGGGTTTACATAGTATTGCCTAGAGCGAGTATAGGTAACTTTTTGTGCCGCGCTAGTAATGTCAACACGCGGGCAAAGGTATCAGCATGTTAACATGGCACGCTAGTAAAAGTCAGTGCGGCACTGGTATTTCACATTCCGACGTGCTGCACCATTATCTACTCAGTATTCTAGTGTTCCACTTTTCCACGCTGCCTCATGTATTACCTTTGTGCCAAATGTCACCTGCAGATTTAACTTATTATGGAGCGCACTCTTTTACAGCGTTGCCCAGGTCTACCTTGCTTTGTTATTACCACCCAAAGTGCTATCAACTACCCGGTGTGTGTCAGTGTTTGTATCTTGTAGTAAATGTCGGTTGTATGTTGACCATGTGTTTCAAGGTAAAGCCAGTTGGTTCTTCATGTTTTACCAAGTTTCTCTTTACTTGTGTAGGAGAAAAAGCCGACCAATGAGGCCATCAGTGTTAAGAAGGTTGGAATTTATGTGTTTTTTTAGCGTCTTTCTAGCAGTTTAATTAGGAACTGCCGTTGGTTCTTAGTGTTCGTATCATATCGTAGGTGCTCGCCCTGCGAAGCAGTCTTTGGATAAGGTGAATCGGCCCAGTAATTGCTGAGTGGTGAATATTTAATGGATACAGTAACGATTATCAGCGATTGTTGTATTTAGTGCTGGTTGCTACTGTGACGCAAAATAATTATGACGCCCTTCATCTGTAATGCTCTTCAGAGAGCTTTGAACGGGAATCTTGAACGAACAACACGTCTTGAGCCGTTTGAAGCCATTTGTAGCACTAAGGTACCGTAATTAATGTCTTTGTTGGTGTAAAACTATCAACAACGTATAGTTATCATTGTGGTGGATACGCACATATGTTTTCTTGTATGTAGTTTCATGTCTCGTCCTCTTATGGACTTTCTGGCCTGTACGCGGCCAGTTATCACCTGTAAGGTCGCCAGCCAACCGCTGACGACCCTCTAAGGCCTTAAGCCTTTGTCTTCATGACGGTCTCTCAAACTGTAAGGCTTACGCCATCTCTAGTGTAACTTTAGGGCCATAAGCCAACGGTGCATTAGTAAGTTCAAGGTCCTAAGCCATTGGCCTAACCTTGTGTGTATCTAGTAATGTCTGGTGTCATGTCTTTGCCTACTGTGTACATGGTGGTGTCTCTGCCTCCTGAGGCAGAGATCAGGTGTGCTTCATAAAGCCGTCTCGCATTGAGATAAGTCTCTCTTGTGGTCATTTCTTCTCTCAGGTATTCAGTAGTGGTCCGGAGGAGTCTCTAGCTGGAACTCGCGGCCGGATGCGTGGTGTCTGAGCCCCCTAGGGTATTCCGACACTGCCTATCTCTCTCGTTAAGGTCCAAAACTGCCCCCAGACTCTCGTCGGGGCGACATAAGACCGAGGCCGTGCAGCGAACTCGATCTCCCGACTCTGTGTTCCAACTCGTCCCGTCCTTTCCAGGGGGCAGAACATGTCACAGGGTTCCCGTGCGCCCATCACGGGCGGTAAACAAAGTGGTCGCCGCGCGCTCAGCGCTCAGACCGTAAAAACCCTACGTTCGGTGTGGTGCCTTCAAGGAAAATTCCCCTAGACCCTATTCCCTACAGCCAGAGGTGAAAACACCACAATATTATTGGATTGGGATACCGGACTCCAGGGAATTGTAGATTGTGTGGTAGACCTACATGTAAACTCCAGTACATTTTAATTTTTCGTGGCGATGTCAAAAATATACAAAATATAATGACTGAAGTTGAAATAACTAACATCAAAATTATCTATACGATACACACTTTTAAACTGCAATATCTTCAGACAACATACTCACCTTAAATTAGACGACTTTATCGGACAGCTTTTCAGAAAATGCAGTCTCTCGTTGTTTCAACATCAACTGTTAAATATATACGCATGCGTGGCCAGTCGATCTTGTCCAGATTTCAACTATTTTGCGATGACTTTAGGAGGTCCTGCATGGGACATCATATCGACGTCTAGCTATACAACATTTTCAGCTCAGCTCATTTCGCCGGCAATCGACAGCTCTCTTGCCGAGTTTCTCAACGTCATTTCTACGTCTATAAAGCAACGTTCAATATAGGTCGAACACTCGACTCTCAACCAGTTGTTAGCATTTCAACCACTTATAGCTAGACCGTGATCAGATGGCCTGTGCCTGCTGGTGTGCGTTTTTATTTTCACAGTTTCATCTGTGATAAACCACCAGTGTTTGAGACATCATGCTCCACTATTCAGTAGTACACGTGCGCATTGCATTCAAGACACCTAACCCATCAGACGTCTATGGTGCCATCTCAAAAGAATGCTTGCAGATTTCACTTATCCTGTCCTTGCTAAAATCTTGCTATGTGCCCCCGAAAGTGTAATACCACTCAAGGTTACTGATACACTGAATGAATCGTGTGAATTCAAGTCCTGTCACATGGCTATTCATCTTAGTTAATCCCTTACAAAGTGGACTACTTGCAAAGGGCATGCCCGCCTGATCATCGTTTGTCAATTTTGGAAAGCCGGGTGGGTGATGATGATGATGATGATGATGATGATGATGATGATGATGATGATGATGATGATGATGGTGGTGGTGGTATCACAGTTTAACGGCACCTCAACACCAAAAGGGTCATACAGTGCCAAAACAGGTGATAATGACTGCAACGTCAATTCAAGTCGCCACAGTCCAAGAACTGCACTGTGTGAGAGCATTCGCTATCAGGCCAAGTCTGAATAAAATGTCCGGCAAGACCTGATACCCAGGCTGCGCCACGGGGAGGTTATGGCCTTCCATATAGAGCTAAAATGGCTCATGAGATTGAACTAATTGTTTACCACATCAGGCATGAATAATTAAAAATGGCAGCGACAAAGACACAGTTAATGACATCTGGAGACACGTTCCAGTCAGGCAATGCATCACTGGGACACATTAACTATAGTCACCACATATCATTAATTCAGGACAGACGAGTGTACATTTGTTATAATATGCATCCTCTGACACTGGGTACTATTAGGGCACATTATGCAGAATGGGTGTGTGTAAATGACCCAAAATCGTTAGCTGGAATTTGTTATTGACTGTCCTGCTCGGTGGCCGAATGGTTAGAGTGCGGTGCAGAGTGACATATGTCTCCGTCGCATGTGTTCGAAACCCGCTACGGGTTAATATTGATAAAAAATGACTTAGCTTATGGCCCATCGAAAACATAATTATGCCATAATATGATGTAGCATTACAGTGTTATGTGAAAGTTGGTATTGTACTTCGAGTATGAATAATTATGTTATTAATCTGCAGGTATTTTATTGATAAGTGACGTGGTGTACATGAACATGTTTAGTATATGAAAGATTGTTCTTAATAAACATAAAATGTATACATGTACACATTTTGCCAGATTATTCATCCACGAACTCAATAGTACTTGAAGCCAAGTTAAGGACACCCAGCTTCAGCTGTGGGGATGGTAAAACCGACTGCAATACTTCTACTTAAGTTTCCTTCAAAAAGACTTAATTTTGCTTTAACTGTACCATATTGTTTCTATCAGCTAATATTTGTATGCCTTCAAGAAAATAATCTTTCACCAAGAATATTATCACACTGTCCAAAGAGATTCATCAGTTTGGTAGGATAACAAAACGAGAGAGTTAATTCGTCACAAACACTTTTTTGATTCTCCTTACTGTGAGACATTCGTCCACTCTGTTCAGTGAACTTCCTCAGACTGACTGTTGGCGTCTCTACGAATGAATGAATGTTTTTCTAATTTACAACATAGTAACAGTAACGTCACTCAGAAAAACAAGTAAACCAGTGTTCATCATCATCATCATCATCATCATCATCATCATCATCCTCATCATCATCATCATCATCATCATCATCAC
>JAAUYG010185759.1_pt1 | contig 11374 bp, 2 predicted proteins | sample 7278091 | NCBI WGS metagenome assembly JAAUYG01 (sample SAMN14350201, study PRJNA611818) | marine sediment metagenome | isolation source: surface marine sediment (0.6m) | place: French Polynesia: Moorea | collected 2018-08 | reverse complement strand
ATAATAATATGCAGTTCTTATATAGCGCTTTATCCTCGAACGACCTCAAAGCGCTTTACATATTATTACCCCCGGCACACCGTTACACACCAACACCTTCTCAACTGCTCAACGGAGCATACAACCCGGATACACGCTACAAGGCGCCGCGGGTGACACCAACATGCTATTATTAGTATTAAAGGATATATTTGTGCATAATGTTAACTACAATTATTCCATGTATTAAACCAGCATAATAATAATAAAATAATAATGTCACTAATTTGTATAGCGCAATTTTATGTCTGCACATTTCTATGCGTTTGTTAGTCTCCGTATATTCCAGAATACAGGTAGGTCTTCAGGTTCTTCCTAAAGGTCCCTATCGCTGTTGGTGTGTGTAGATCAGGGTCCACACTATTGAGCATGTACGCAGCAATAACAAGAATAGCCAGTTTACTATCCCTGACAATAATACCTTATCTAAGCACAGAGCATAATTAAAAGTACATAATATTGTAACAATAGTACGCCATTTTAACAGGTGCCTGAATGTTGGCAACGGTAGCCCTATACACAGACCAAGTTGCTGTATATGTACTCCACATTTCAGTTAGCGGCTTCCTTGCTTTTACTTAATTCATGAGGTGGGTGACTTAAGTCAAATACTTAATAAATCTAAATTTTGCCTCAAGTCAGTTACTCAGATTGGTGGTGACTTCGACGAGTATTTTCGAGAAATCCAACCCAGAAGACGTAATGCAACAACACTTCATCGTTAATCTATACTAAGCCAAGTCACAGTCGGGAATGGGCACACCTTGTAATATTATGAACGGTTGTCAACAACGTGACTGTGGTGATCAAGTATGACACTTTCATGGCCAGGTTGGGGTCCCAGAGGACAAAGCCCGGGAAGCAGGTGCAAGCTGGGTCCCTGAAATCGGCCAAAGTACTTGTCCTTCCAATAATCAGGCGACTGTTCTTGTCCATTACTACGGTGGCGTATTAGTGCCACATGTGAAAAAAGAAAAATAAGTCCTACTTAGGACTTAGTAAGTCCTACGCAGGAGATAATAAGTCCTACGTAGGACTTATTATCTCCTACGTAGGAGACATTATCTCCTACATAGGACTTACTATTATGTCCTACGTAGGAGGTAATAAGTCCTACGTAGGACTTAATAAGCCCTACATAGGAGATATTATCACCTACGTAGTCCTACGTAGGACTTATTATCTCCTACGTAGGAGATACTAAGTCCTACGTAGGAGATGTTATCTCCTACGTAAGACTTAGTAAGTCCTACATTGGACTTATTTTTCTTTTTTTCACATGTGGCACTAATACGCCACCGTACATTACATGTACGGGGCCAGAAAGGAACAGAGCCAAAATATTATCTCCAACTGACCTTTCCTTTTAAATATGAGAAGGTTCGTTATTATGTCAGCCCGCTCGTGTATTTGCATTTATGAAACCTATCTCTGCGAATAATCCTATCTTATCTATCTTTTCTTGTTTTCAAGGTAGATTCTCCAATAACGCCAGTTGAGACAAATATTAATGCACGCATATAGACTTTGTGTTTTAAAAACGAAACAAAATGGAATTAGAAGAAACTGTTATTTGAGTGAGAATAGAATAAAGCATTGTCGTACTCCATTCATTGTTGATTGACAGTAAGGTCATAACAGACAGCCAAAAATGCAAACTTGTGCCAAAAACCCATCTCCTAGCACATCCATTGAAGTCAAGGCCTTGACCCAACAATGCCTGCGTCAAGACAGCTTTAATGAGATGAGGTCGAGAGGTGAACTCATTACCATTACAGGAGAAACTGCGACAGAGACCCAGGTCCAATTAGGCATTCTGAGTATCGCCTGCTGCGATTTTGTTCGTACTCAGTGACTGAAGTCTCGATGACTCTGACGCACGGCAAATGGTTATTAGTGCACAGAGAATTAGTAGATGAAAACAAGAATGGCGTAAACAAAAAAGAGGGAAGAAACGTGACGGAAAGCCAGTGAAAGCAGAACGTGAATAGAGTCGCGGGATTGTTGTATTGGGAGAAACACCCATCCCACCGCGACTCAATAGAAATGCCAAGCGTAAATGATGCAGGCATTGGGGCTTGCTTCAAGGCCCTCTGAAATGCCATATTGTGACGAGGAAGTTATTAAACCTACCGCCATTATCCTAATCCGGATGCGGATAATTTCAAGGAAATTACCAGGCCTTCACTCCAGGCCTGTGGTTTGTGTGGGGGGCACAGGTTCCGTTGTTAACATCTGTGTGAGGCCTCTGTGTGGCTTGCAATCACACAAGAACACACGGCTCTCTAACTAGCTCCTCGTTTTGTAGTAGGCCATTGTCCAACCCAGGGACTCTAAAATACAAGCTGCGACGCCAGCTGGTGCCTTGAAATGAAAACATATGTTAGACTACAAAATGCGGCATGATGGAGAATGATTGTAAGTAATGGCGTCCTTGACATAAACCGTCAGTTATTGTAACTCCAGAAGCTTGGAAATCTCGATTTGCATGACATTTCGCCTTAGTTTTGACTTTTAATATGATTACAAAGTGTTCTAAAAATGGATTCAAAATAATTGTAAGATTGTTGGTAAAATAGAGACTTAATAATAAAACATGGTTCAAAAGCCGATTCTTTAAATGGAAAATGTGGTTTCTATGGGATTGCACTGACGTCAGATGACAGACGGATGACAGATGGAATTCAATTTTTCTCTTGTGGCATCGCCTTAGTAACGGCCAGTACTAAAGTTACTAGTATTTACGTAATTCTGAGCCAAGCGCAATGATTCAGGAGGAGGATATTAATGTTTAACGACTAGAAAGGTCATACAGTGCGAAAACCGGTTAAAGTGAAATGTGAGTCTAAATAGACTACAAAGAAAAAAAAACATGTCCAATGTAGATTTAGTCCAAGTCACAACTTCAAGTTACATCTTGGAAAATGGACACAATGGCCCTAACATACAATAAAAGTGTTGACGGTGTAAGTGAATCCAAATCTTTCATACTTCTAACATCGCAAAAAAACTACTTAGTATATGAGCAAAGTCGACACAGTCGATCATGAAATGTTGGACTGTCAATGGGCATGCACATCCCACAGATTCTCGTTTCAATAAGTAACTACATGTACATGTATCTGTAAGACATGTGTGTCCCATGCGAATTCTTGCCAAGACTACTTCCTATCTGCCAGCCTTAAGCCTACTTCGAGGCCAGCAGCCCAAAGAAGGCTGAATGGCATGACGTCCCTGTTATGCTCTATTCATTCAAAGCGTATCCAGTTCACACCCTATTAAGATTTTTATTCATTTTTTTTAAAACATATTCAAGTTTTGAAAGTTTATGATTTTCTTGGTTATCTTTATCATAAAAATATAATTTTACCAGAAATGAATATGCAGTTACCATATTTCAGCACGGAACTGGAGGCAGTATCTGTCTCCAGAGATCGTATGCACATTACAAAAACTTTAAGTAAACTTTAATTTTTGAAATCTAATTTTGAAAATGAACTTCAAGTTCTAAGGTAGGCTGTAACATTATACCTTGGATATTTTGACAAATCAAATGCTGGGTCAGAATTTTGATACAAAATAACACTTGGATATGAGATTTTTTAAATGCGTGCCTTTTGAAAATCGGCCTGCAATTAGCACGGCTGATCATAGAGCAAAATGGATGCAAATGTGCAGCATACAGCATACCTATCAAACATAAAGTTTAACTGGAATCCAACAAAGTTACACCGTTCCTCGCCTCTGGTTTATTGTAAGAGGGCTTAACAACTTTGAACAGAGAAACCGTCGGTACATTCAGATATGTATCAGGTTACGTATACACGTAATCAGCACAACGAGGACAAAGTCATCTTACCGCTATTGCATAACTGTTCTTTTTTGTCTAGTGGGTCCAACAGATATCCGTTGAGCTGCGTAATGAGAGCAAGGGCTACTGGCTAAAGGCCAAAGATAACTCGAATTGTGGTTACAGGTATGCTTACAGGTTTACGTTTTGTAGAATCTGCTCTGAGGACACCAGGTGTAATTAGTGACATTTATAGACGCTTACATCATTAATGTTGACACTATTCCTGCAACAGGGGAGTCAATACTACTAAATCCATCGTACTTACACTTTCTACTGTGCAAATTGATGCAAGAACGGAATAGTCACCTCGTGCGAGACAGTAGATGCCAGATAGCTACAACGCGGACAGTTTGTGTGGAAAATACGTTACTTAGGTCAGAATAAATCACGGAGATTACTGGCATCATGGTCAGTCGAATGATGAGGTCGTTGCCCATCGTTTTGCATGGTATATCTCGTCGTGGAAGTAGAATATTGACTGATGTTTATAGAGGGCCAAATAACAAAGCATATGAGATTGTTCAGACAGCAGCATCCCAAGGCTTGAACGTCGGTCTTGATGAATACCCCAACCTGCAGTCGTTTCAGGAGCATATAAACAAATGTAAGATGTATGGAATTTGGAGTGATAATACAGGCATGGGTGCTAAAGAACACCTTGTGGGCCTGTATACTGTGGGCCCGTCGATCTTAGCCCGAGGTTCCCCTACAGTGCTGGCGGAAATACGTGTTTTCTTGTCACGTGATATACATGGACAGGAAGCGGAAATCCTGAAATATGTTATTCCGGTCGCAGAGGAACTGGTGGGCGATATTATGGTGCATTACACTGGCTGTATCATACAGGTGGCAACACTTTGCCACGCATGGATAATTCAGATAAAGAAACTTGACTACATTGCTACCGCGTGTATCCCACTGAGTGTAGATCTGGCTGGTAAAGGCCTATCGCCCAACTTCATATTTTATAAGAGGCTGACAGGTGGTCAGAATGTTAATAATACGCAGGTAAGAACATTGCAGATCAAGGTTCTATGAAAGTGTTACTACTATGCTGATACTGTGGTGCTGTTTCGTGTTGGTGCAGCTGATACTTCGACTAACTACAACTGCGAAGTTCTATTACTAGTACCAGAACTACTAACAGTAATTCAGTAGCACTCACAGAGAATAGCACGGATGAATGCCAGTGAACGTGAAATCAACATGAGCTAAAGACCTTTTGATATCCTTCTTTTACACTTCTAGTCGTTTCTCTCTTCCAGAAATTTGCTGCAAACGTGGATACAGAGCCGTCAAAACCGCCTGTAACTTACCCTACTGCCGCCTATCCAATAATTTCGGGCAGTCCATACACCCCTGTACGACTGGCGGTGGGCGACACAGAAATCCTTGTTCGTGACGTGAAAGATGAGGAGGTGTACAAAATATATACTTGGTTCTGGCAAAGTGCAAAAGCCGGTCAAGGTTACAGCCTCTCGGAGATGGGCGATTTCACTTATTTCACAGACAAGCTCTTGCACAACAGCGTGGTTGTAGTCTTTGAAGAAGCCAACACCGGCGAAATTGTTTACGCATTCATCATGAGAAACGCTGGGAAATTTCAAAGACACCACCAAAGAATAACCAACACTGGCTTCCTGGTGATCAATCCAGATTGTAACAAAGGCTTGAATCAGCGTGCCTTCCTGGATGCTATGTATGATAGTATGCTGGCTATCTCTAAACAGCTTGGTTACCGGTACGTCGTGAGTAGCACGACTATTGACAATCATAGAGTATTACAAAGTTTTGAAGATCAACATGATAGGGTCACCATTCTTGGTACCATACCTGACGGGGTCTATATGGAAGGTCGTGGCTATACCGACTTGGTTCTCCTCACTTTTAAGCAACAACAATACAGTGACTTGTCTTATAAACATCTGAGCTCAAATATATAGACCACCAAAGTTTCCACAGTCTGAATAGAAACTCTTTGTCTCCATAGACGACTGCTATACCGATTCGCAAACAAACATTTAGCCTCCGGTTTAAATACTACATGTACATTCATATAGGGTATTTTTTACTCTTGCTGCCTTTATATCATTTTGGTGTCCTTCGTTGCACTTTCAGAAATCTGGTTTTATAAATGATTATCCTCCTACAGCTGCAATTCTTGTTACAACCAAATTTTTCATAGAAGTTCCATGTCACAGGCCACACAAACGTTAGTCATTAGTGTTTTAATATTTAAAATTTTAAACTTAAAAAAACGCAATTCAAATTTTAACATTGGCCAACGGGAAAAAAATAACTTGCAGTAATCTTTGGAATCACAGAACGAAGTAGATAAGGATTCTGGACTTTAGGGGTAAGTGTTTCATTTTTATGGGGCAATATTTACCTTTAATGCTTCACGTTCTCTTTGAGTTCACTCGATGCTCTTGGGCTTCATCAGAACAATCAATTTTCAAAACCCTTCCTCTCCTATAGTTATCACTCTTTTCTCAACCAAGTATTAAATAGAGGTTGAAAATTGGTTCATAACTGTTAAATCATTGGTTATATGCAAATATTTTAGACTTGGAAACCAGGTGCACACATTTTGTAATGAGTAATTTGATCCAAGGTCTCTGGATCACTTTGGGGTTATTTGCTGTATGTCTTCAAAATCAGCTCATTACCTCAACTACATGATAATTAAGCATAAACCTATATTGGCAAGTGGTCAGGCAGAGGTTATGGCACATGGGTGCATTGTTAGCTCTGCCTATGTCAGGCAGCCCTATTGGGATACTAAAATACTCTGCCGTCCATCCGATGTCCATTAAATTACATTTATCGATACCCTTGCATGGAATGACTCCAGAATTTATTGAAAGTTTTCTGCCCACCACATCTCTGGATTGCTTTCGACATTTTTAAAATTTTCAACTTTTGATTTTACTGATTTTCTTACTTTTCTTTAACACAGGAGTAAATGTGGGGAAATTTACAAAACTGCTGCAGTCACCAAAATTGGTGGACACTCCGGAGAACAGTCTCTACAAATATGGTATATGGGGTTTCAAAATTTTAATTTTAAGACTCAATTTTAACATTTAAATTCAAATGAGGGTATATTGTGACATGCTTTGGGGCACAAATCAAAACCTGAGTCAGGATGTAACCACACAATAATCATTTGGATATGGGATTTCAACATAGGCGCACTTATTTTAAATCGTCCTATCACTCAGAAATCACCGATTGCAAAGCAAACCCAAACTGGCTGCAACTCTGCTGTGTATCCCCCAAAACCATGCCAGTCAGTTGAGTGGCATTTGGGTTGAGCAAAGTTTCAACGCCCCTGGTCATGCTGTTCAAACCGCACGTGGACAGATTGGACGCACCACATCCTGCAGTTTGTAGAGAAATATATTAACCTTAACTGTAATGTGTACCTAAATGCTCACTCACTCACTCACACACTTACTTACTTACTTGTCATTCACACATTAATTTACGTACTTACCTACTTATGTACTTACTTACCTACATGTGCCTACTTACTTAAACTTGCTTAAACACTTACATACCTACTGACTTACTGACTTACTTACATACTGCCATCATTTGGTACAACATTTACAAAGCTCAAAAAGTGCGTGCCATAAAGGGTAGGTGTTGCTCAGTGAGGTGTCGCTCAGTGACCCATCAATTTATGCTGACTTAAGCTGAGCTAAAGTGAGCTAAGTCTAATCCCAATTAACCTAACCTGGGGCCAATTTCTCAAAAAAATCTTAAGTCCTATAGTGATCTTAAGCATGGAAAAGACAATAGTTACCATGGTGATTAGTGAATTTAAGTCCATTTCTAGAGTTAAGATTTTTCGAGAAACTAAACCCATAACCCTATTGCTGAGCTAAGCCAACCTAGCTGAGCTAAGCTTAGCCTAGCCATGCTAAACGGTGCTAAGCTAGACTATGATGAGCTAAATCGATAAGCTCTGTACATCAAGTGTGGCCATAGTGTTAATATAGCCAGAATAAATTTAATCATTGCATTAAACAGAAAGACATAACACGTCCCTCTAATGCTCTATTCATTCAAGACGTTCCAGCAAAAACCCTACCAATACTTTTTTCAGTTTAGAAAGGTTTTCAAATTTTATGAATTTTCTTAGTTTTCTTTATCACAAAAACACAACTTTACCACAAATGAATATGTGGTCACCAACATTTGAGGACACCACTTAGTGCAGTATTTATCTGCAAAGATTTTAAAGAAATATGAGTTTTCAAGCTTGAAGGTATGTTGTGACATTATGCCTTAATATTTTGACAAATCAATAGATGACTCTGGGATTTTAATACAAAATAAGACTTGGATGTGAGGTGTTCAAAATGCGTGCCTTTTAATAAACTGGTTTGCAACTCTAACGTCTGATCATAGAGCAAAACGGATGAAAATGTGCCCCATACCTGTCAAACATAAACCGTGAGTCCAGCCAAGATACATGTAGAGGGTGCCTCAGCCTCTTGTGTATCGCAAGAGAGATTATTACAAATCGTCGTGGGTACGTGGAAGATAATGTACGCTCACCCCGCCCGATATAAGAATTATCACGCCTCGCTGCACTCGGCGTGATAAGTCTTATATCGGGCGGGGTGACCATGCATTATCTTCGACATATTTTTGCGGGGGTTGGTGTGCCCAGTGAAGCGGGGATAAGGTGACAAAAGTCTACACCAAAGATACAGAGACAATATCATCATCAGTGGCATATGATTTGGGGCTGACACTTCTAGGGATACAGTTATACTTATTTCAGGCATCCCCAAAAGCGAGTAAGTGTGGCATGGGTAGTGTTCACATCGAATGTGAAATTGAATGCTCCGCAACCAAATAATCTGTGCAACTGTACACCGAAAATGGAAAATGAACTTAGCTTTTTTACTTTAGCCTAATATGGAGTATTTCGCGCCACAAAATCCCAATATGCATTCGGACGCCAAACTACCCTTTGCCATGTGGCACCCTTCAGCCAATCAAATTGTTACAGCATAACCTTCGGCCAGTCATAAGCCTAATTCATTTTCACTCATTTCTTGGTATCTGCTGGATTTTTCTCCATCAAGGTGTTTAAAATACTCCCCATTCTATCGAAAATATGTTTTCGCGTTTTTCTTCTTCATGTTAACCCCCCAGCAACGTTCCTGTTTTTGATCCATGGCCATTTTGCTGGTTCCTACTGGTCAACTCTCAGAAGACAGGTAACGCGCGTCGATTCGCTGAATGCTCGCCGTGACTTCCGGTTTCACTCCCGTCAGTACGCAGGGAACCAGCCAAGCAACGCCGAATCCTAGATCGCCTCTTATTGGCTAACAGATCTGATTATAGATTTTTTGCACTATATTATACATATAGTGCAAGGAAATACCCCCACGAGACCCCACCTCACCCCTTGGTCGTAATTACCGGAAGTTCTACGTCATAGCTGAAGCACATCAAATTGGATGTCATTGACTAAAATGAATTATAGTATCTGGCAGAACCTGTACACCCACCTTACGTTTACACAATGCTGTTATATTTACAACATCCGTCTGACTGATATTGGTAACAGGTTGCCTTCCTTAAGGTTCAACTTGCTGGATCGTTAGGAGGTAGCTTCTAGTTATGGCCTTGGTTATTGTTGTTTTCAAAAAAAAAAAAAATCTGAATATTGTTATCCTGGTACTGTGACACATAAACCGAAGTAAACATACATGTGCATCCATATACATACTCTCGTCTGGGTCCTCATACCATGAAAAACTTTAATGAAAATCTGCATGCGGCACTGCAATTTTGTGGGAGTGCATGTGTGTCTTTCTTTGAAAAATCAGATCATGGACAGAAATGAAATAATAATCTCTAGAATGCGGGGATGAAATGTTTGAATATACTTAACTTTTTGTCAAAGTCAAAGTTAAAGGATTTGGCTTAAGGCAGATTCGTAGCCAATCAAAATGTTCAGGTTGATGACGTCAACATTTAGACTTGAATATCTCCGAGAACCCTGGCCTTGGATCACTAAGAGCGATTAGTTGCACAGAAAGGTAATACTGACTCTGAGCGGGTCAGTTGCCTGCCTATCTCAATTGTGCCACGCCCCAAGCTGAGAAGCGCAAACCTGCCAGTTTTTCCATCTTAAGTGTGACGCGGTCGGGGATCGAACCCCGGCCTCACGCACCCCGAGCTGACGCTCTAACCACTAGACTACAGAGCGGTCCCCAGAGTCCTGTATAGTTCCCATGGCATTACTACTAGTGCTGAGAACTGTGTGCACTTGCTTCGGTCACTATCCGAAGAATACAAGAGGTGTCTTCAGCCTCTTTCTTCATACGTGTTGGATGCCTAAACAGCTTTTTTGTTATTTACAGGGCACCGATAAACGGTAAGTTTATATACTTGTATTTGTGGTATAACACATGACGTAACAATTTTCCTAACCAGGAATACTGGCTACAGGAAATTCAAACCTTTCAACTCTCCTGACTAAATAATCCATTCTACTGATTTTTGCCGCAGTCCGGTAACACGAACGACAACTCCCTCTGTTGGACAAAATTTTCGAATCCACAAAATGTTGTGTCCAAACCACTTTTGCATTGCATATTAGACTTTGCTACAGTGAAATATGTTAAAGAAAAAGTCCTTGTGATGGGGAATTTATAATCCATTGATGTTGGTACAGATTTACACCGTTGCAAATAATCCACAATACACAGATTGTGCTTAATTTAAATTGATAAAAACATTGCTATTGGTTCTTTGATGCAGCTAGATGCAGTAGACTACGCAGCTTGTTCGTTGCGATTTAAAGATTCACAAATTTAGGGATTTAAATAGTCAGTGTCCATGAGCCTCTAGGCTAATTCCAGAAATAACTTTTTTTCTAGAGAGGTATCAATCAACGCAAGCCGATCCCTCAAAACTGCCATTCACACAAGAGTCGGAAAGAGCGTTCAGAAGCATAGAAGCATGATCATCTCATAGGTGCAGCTGCAGATCCAAGGTGCATAGCATATCGGTTGATTTCCGCCATTGGCTGAAAGCAGGTCGGATCCAGGACTAACTGGACCAGTCCGTCACCTGTACCGTCCGTCAGACAGACAAAAAAGCCCACAGGAAACGGAGAGAAACGGAAGAGGTTTCCACTGACTGAAAAGCAGAAATACATTGTTAGAAGTGTTGTCCCAATGCTCAGTCGTGACGAGCGATGGCCGATAAATATGCCGAGCAAATTCTGCATGAATATATAAGCATATTCTGCATTAGAGATTGGTAAACGAAAATGCCAACACGTGGGGATACCTCAGATATTGAGTTTTATTAACTGGATACGATTAGGTTTTCTGGTGCATATTTTGTAGTTACGCGGTAAGTCTATCTGTTTCTCTCTCTCTCTCTCTCTCTCTCTCTCTCTCTCTCTCTCTCTCTCTCTCTCTCTCTCTCTCTCTCTCTCTCTCT
>JAAUYG010040764.1_pt1 | contig 11374 bp, 13 predicted proteins | sample 7278091 | NCBI WGS metagenome assembly JAAUYG01 (sample SAMN14350201, study PRJNA611818) | marine sediment metagenome | isolation source: surface marine sediment (0.6m) | place: French Polynesia: Moorea | collected 2018-08 | reverse complement strand
TAAACGTTGTTTTTAAATTTTTCCCTAAACGACGCTTTTCCGTTATTTTTAAGCTTAAATAAATCTTTTCCAATAAAGGTTAGTGTTTTTTTTTTTTTTTTTTTTTTTTTTTTGTTTTTGCTTGTTTTTTTGGTTTTTTTTCTGAAGAAGAAGTCAACTTACAACATCCCAATTCGACTTGGTAGATCTAACTGTCGTGCGCGTTGTTCTTGTCTGCTGGTCGACATGCAAGCATGATCTGTTTTTAGGCCGAGTGCGACGACGTCGGGCCGGCCTTATGGAGGCATGTCCGGGCCGCCGTCGTGGACCCCCCCGGGGGGGCCGCGGGGGGGGGGGGGGGGGGGTCAGCCAGCCATCACATTGTCACGTGATGGCGTGACGGTATCACGTGATGGACGGTAGGGGGCGCTCGGCCTTTACGCTGACAAAGCGTACTTGCAGATGACGAAGATGAAATAGAGGTAACAAGTGAAGAGCAACAGTTTCTTCTGGACGCTCTGATTCAAGAGAGGATGGCATTGGAACAGGACCAAAAGGAGACTGAGGCAGACTTGAACCACATGCAGAATCACTTTGCGTCTCTGCAGGTTGAGCTGCAGACGGCCATGTAAAGTTGCATCAGAAACAAAAAAAGACAGGTGTTTGGTTTCTTTGAATCTTATTTCAAGTTTAGCTTTTTTTCACTTTTTGTCTTTGCTGCATTTATTACGGCGAGTCGTACACACACACCCAAGGGGTTACAATTTTGCTCAGAAATGGAAAAGTGATCAAATGTCTGGGAACACGGGTCTGCTGAGAGTGGTGTTGTCAAATCCTTCATTCTTCATGAGATGGTATCCCCCACCCTGCCAAAGTGAACGCAACTTGTTGAACAAATGCAAACAAAACACTTTTGGGCCATAAATGAAATGGCATGGTGCTTTCTCAGACACACAGAAGACACACCCAGGGGGTGCCATCTCAAGACACAGATGAGACACCCCGGGATGGGGATGCCTTTGGAAAATTCCACACCAGTAGCTATGTAAGTGGCCACCAGCTAAAAGAACAAAAAGAAAGACCCTCCCACCCCAACCACCTTGATGTTGAATGGTCACACTTGACTGAAGATCAGACATCACACCATCCCACCACCGTACGTTGCCTCCTTATTCGCCTCAAGATTCACTTCCAACTGAGACTTTGGTGTTGAATGGTGTGACCACACAAATGTCCTTTGGAATTTTGCAAATTATCAATCTTTTCTTTGCTTGGACAAACAACTTTCAGCACTGGGGAACAGGTGCAAATGGATGAAAATGGCTGGCAAAATGTTCCAAATGAAGAGGGGGCAGCAGTGCGCAATCTTGAGACAACCTTTGAGATCCAAAATAAGAGGGGGCTCACAGGAATCGCGTCCGGATTTACGATGAATAAATGGTGCTTTCGTGCGCGCGTCCCTGTGTTGGCGGTGCGAAAAAAAAAAATAAAACATTCGCCATTGCACTTTTCTTTGTTCTATATTTATCCCGAAATGTCCACATGAAAAATAAAACATGCCCACGTATCAAATAAAAGAAAAGAACAAAACTGAAACACAAATCCCACGGAACGGAGATCGCAATCCATCGGAACTGCACCGTGAACATGTTCCAGCCAAACCAGGAGTGTTCACGTTTCAAAGTCTCCTTTCTGATCTTGTGCGGAAAAGGAAAAATGGTGATTTGTCATCGATCTCTTTCATGACTCAGTGGAGATACAGGAAAGAAAAGTAACCCATACGGTCAGCAGCAGGAAACAAGCATCTGTGGTGGGATTTTTTGGAAGAGTCGCACCAACTTTTTCAAAATTGCGCCATGTAACCTGCGCCGTAACCCGTTGTCTTCAATATCAAAGCGCAGACTGTAGCAGCCCCACAAACGGCGCACGTGATGAGAATATTTTTGCCAACAGTCCGGCTGTTGTTGGGAAACAGATAGGCACTGAATTCCGTCGTCAGATTGAACAGAATATATGCTACCGATAAATATATCACAGTGGCAAAAGAAAAGTTCAGGAAGCGATACCCGGGTATGAAGACAATGATATTTTTGGCATTTGACTGCAAATAAATATGAAGTTGACTAAGGTACGTTTCAAGTGTGATCTTTCCAAGCCAGGCAAACATATGAACGTGGTGTGTCCTCAGAATGGAAAATAAATTTCTGAAAAAAAAAAAAAAATCCACGAACAAAAGTGTTAACAGCCAGATGAAAGCCTATATATGGCTCTGTAAGCTAAAATACGAACTGTTTTTTACTTCGCTGCCAAAGAAATAGGCGCCAAGTAGTACTGGAGCTTCAGTGGTTTCAGGCTCGACGAAACCTTCACTCACTTACCCCCCCGCCCCATCACCAGTCATGGTGTTACCCCCAATGTTATATACCCCCTCCAATTTATGTGTGGATGTTAACTGACTTGTTACCCCCTGACTTTCCCCCCACTTCTGCTGACTTGTTACCCCCCAACCCCAATGGATGTTACCCCCCTGGGGTGCACGACAACGCCGGCAGCGAAGTACTTTGCCTTTGTGGCCATCTCTGGCTGTTGTATTGGCTTCGCTTACCGAAGAATAATGAAGGCGAGAATTGGCATCCAAGATGTGTATGTGTGGATGGCATTGTAGTCGAATTTCTCTTTCCACATGAAACTCTTGTACCACACAAAGATAAAAATGACGAGGAATCCTGCAAAGTGGTTCCAGTTCAAGCACATGTGAGAAAACTGGACTGCAAAAGCAAAAGGTGTTCAGCATTTTGGAAGAACAAACCTGCAAGAAGAAACTTTTGAAGAATTTTGTTCCACTTCTCCCTCACGCTCTGCGAGTTTGTCTCAAGGTATTTAATGTACGCCTCGAAGTGTGGGTAATTGTAGGCGGACAGCATTCCTGCAAATGAGAAGATACAAGCATGGGGACCCTTCTGTCTCCGAAAGTAAAAGCGGACCCAGGATTGAGGGCGGCAGTGCCAAAAATTCGATTGTCCGATCCGGAACAATGAGATATATACCCGTGGGTGTCTAATCTATTCATGGGATGTCACCCTCTTGGGGTGTCTGATCTGTTCCTGAGAAGGTCATCCCATGCTTCCCAATATCAATGCAACTGGTCACCCAGTGGATAAAATGGCCAAAATGTGGTGTTAACTTGCCAATGAAGGCCGCCCAATGATCCAACCCGGCGCGAAATTCCCATTCGTGCATTGCGTCGTGTACACCGTCATGAAACGCCATCACCCAGCTAAATGGGCGGAAAAGTGTTGCACAGACACCTAAAAAACAAAACAAAACAAACAAACAAAAAAACAGAGAAATTGAGGGCGTGGTGATTCCAAATGTGGAGTTTCCGTTCTGCTGCATGCATGCAAAGACACAAAGGAGAAATGCGTTTTGTGAACGTTGGCTCTTTGTCAGATCCCTCTGGCCAATGGACATCATGCCATCAGAATTTTTTCCTGCGGTTGTGGGAGGGCGGGGCAAGCTGCGCGATTTCGCAGACCACAACCCTGCGGGCCACCACACTCTGTGGATTTTGGTTTTCAAATCCTTATACAGATGTGTTTAGACCTACCTGGAATTTCAAACACAATTGCATTGCACACAGCGTAAATCACAAATTTCAGAGTCATTTTCCATCGGACAGTATTCCAGCTTGGCAGAATGCCCATCGTTGCGTACACTGACAAAAACCTGAACAGAGATGAAAATACAGAAACTGCTTTTTTGTTCTGTGAGATTTGGGCATAGCAAAAGTTATTTTTATATACTTCAATTAAACACATGAAGCAGAAAGAAGTTTTCTAAAAAAGACAATTGCGAAGAAATACAAATGGCTGCATGAGTTTTGGCACTTATCAGTTGCCCCAAACCAACCAACTAGAAGCCAAACAAAGGTGTGGATGCCCTGCGAGCTCCCCTGAAAAAATGCGGGATGCTGCGGGGATAGTAATGTCAGATTTTGTCTGAAACATTTTCAATCTTCCTGAATAATTCATTGCACCAAAGAGTTGGAAAATGCCAAACCATGCCAACAACTGAGGCAGTCAAACAGCTGTAATTGTGCAGGAAAATCTGGAAATTACCCAATAACAAAAGAGACATGGCCAAAAGATGATGCACCACGCAAATGCCTTGCTACAACATGCCTTCCGGGCAACAAAACCAAAAGAAGAAAGAAACTCTTGAACACTTGTGAAGAACAATGGATTGGAAAAATTGCAGGAGCATGCCCTGCATGTCTTTTAGATCTTTTTTTGAAATCGACTGGCATGCATAAACACCTACCAATAGGTGTGCATCGCACAAATATAATACAACATGTATTCATTGTTGACGGTTGCACACACAAATATCACAAGGAAGTTGAGACGGAACAACATTTTCAAAGCCCGCAGCGGTGAGAAATCCTTCTTCATCCAAAAAAAGGAAAAATTGCCTGCAAAAAAAGAGAGGGACGAAAATTGCAAGAACATGAAAACGGTCATGCTTGAAAATGCAAGAAACTAGTTCACTTGCTTTTGCTCTCTGGTTTTTGTTTCTCTTTTGCATTCTCATTTGTCACTCCGTGCCATCCACAGAATTTGCCAGATTCAGAACAACCTGGGCCCCTGTTTGCTTGTTTGTTTTTTTTACGTAAATACCCCAGTGTTTCTGCATGTTGCTCACCAAACCCTGTCATCCAGACGTAGGCAGCAATGTAAACTCGAATCCAGTTGTACCATTCCTTCGCTGCGAAAAAGTGGTACCAAACAAACAAGACTTGCATCCACCCCTTCCATTCCTCAGTTTGATCTCTGGATTGAAATACAATTGCATGTGCAAGAGACCAATCCAAAGACATATATATAAATATACATATATATCAGCGTGCACATTCCCGCACAATCTGCACCAGCGCCGTTTGCCTGTGTGAATGACCTCTGTGCCCCTTTCTTCTCACAAACTGTTTTTGGCATTTCCAAATCTCAAAAGCAACTCAGACAAGGATGGTCATGCATGGACTCCAATCCATCTTTTTTTTCTGTCAAGATAATTTTGTCAGTGAAGGGTTCACAAACATACATCTGTGGTTCTTGGGGGCCGTCTGACCCCAAAATCGTCTGAACTTTGTAATTTCTGGGGTGACTGGAGGCCGTTTCACTCAGGGAGACACTTTTTCGCGCTGCACGGACACACCCCGGGGCAACCACGCACGCACACACTTTGGTGTGGGTTCTCATTCTCTGCATGTTTGCAGCCACGCTCGCCAGAGCAGTGGGTGTTTAGTATCACCCAGGCCCATTTGGTTGTAGTTTTAGTCACCCTGTTACATGGGTGAACAGTAGGGGCCATTGTTTTCTTATGTAAGACTTCAAAGCAGAAAAAATTTTGGTTATGTAATGGGATTAGTGCAGTGGCTTCCTGGTCATGCTCTTGTGGCTACTTAGCTCTGACTCAGCATAATGGCTGTCCCAAAAAAGCCAATTTTGAGCAAAATTGCTTGGTGCTGAGCAAGATTTTGGCAAACTTGGCTAAAAATTTGCTTAGCACCAAGCAAGAAGCCTTGCTTAGTGCCAAGCAAGCCCTTTGGACCTTGCTTAGTGCTCAGCAAACCCTGAGCCAAATTTGCTTAGCACTAAGCAAGTCAGTTGCTAAGCACTAAGCAATTTGCTTAGTGCTAAGCAAGGCTCAAAATTGCCTCAAAATTTGCAAGGCTCAAAATTTGCTTAGCACCTTGCTAAGCAGGCTTAACACGTGGCTGCAAATCACACAAGTCCTTGGACTTGCTCACTAGTTATTGTTGTTTTTTCCTCTCCGGTGAGTGTTTCAAAAAGGGCGCGATCCCAGAAGTGATTATCTTCCAGACTGAAGTTAAGTGGAATTTTTTGTTGCCAATTTCTCTTCCCTTTTTTTCTCTTTTATTTTATTTGGCGAATCAAAAGTCAACCACGGAAAGCAAATTAAATTCACCCTGTTTTAAATTTAGCACAACCCAGTTCGAGGATTCTTTCACAAATCTTTTCAGGTTTTCCAGGATCAGTCTAAACATCCTCAGTTTTCGAGGGAACAATGACAGATGGATAACGCCAAAGGATTCACCTCTGTTGATGAGATAGGAGGGAAACACTGGAGAGGTCAACACATATGTGGTAGATGCAGGAGGGTTTTTATCAGATCTTTTTTCCCAACAAGCTGAACACTTTGGGTGGGGAGGGGGTACTGTGCTGCTACAACCATGCAATCAAGGTGCTAACAATCCTCTTGGGCCAGGCACCTCATGAAAACTCGCTAGACATTGCAGCTAAACAAACAAAGGTAGCACATGTATTACCTAGAATCTGAAACAAACAAAAAAATTAATTGTGGTTGAATCACTTGGAGGCTTTTTTCTTTCAATGTTTCTTGAGATTACTCCCACAGCAAACCAAAGGCTGAATGTGCGTATGGGGCAAAGTCGAATTGAGTGTTTCTTTGGGTTCATTCAAACTTTCTGAAAACGTGCACACAGTTCGTTCAAACTTTCTGAAGACGTGCACACAGTTCGTTCAAACTTTCTGAAGATGTGCATACAGTTCGTTCAAACTTTCTGAAGATGTGCATACAGTTCATTCAAACTTTCTGAAGAGCACACAGAAGTTTTGCAAATTTTTTGAACCAAAGTGGACAAAATTGACCAAATCATAGAGTATCGAGTTAACGAGTGAGAATTAACAGTTTTCCCCTGCAGGCGGAGAAAACGCGATGCTTCCCTCTTTCCCCTCACCTGTTTAAAATAATGTCTGGGGTCGATCTGATGGTGAAAGCACATCCAACAAGAAACAAGAGAAACACCATGAAGAGGAAAGTATCTCTTTCATACTCTCGGGGACCCTTTGGAAAAACCTACAAAATGTTTTTTTAATTGCATTGAAAGAAACGAACAAAAATCAAATCTGTTGTCCAACGCTAATGAGTGCAGATGCATGCATGAAGAAATGTCCCTCTTGATCAAGAGTTCGCTCAACAATTGGCGGCCAATACGCTGTTATTTTTGTGAACAGAAACTGCACTTCAAATATAATCTTCAAGAAAAAAAAGACCCCCCAAAAAAAAGAAACAAACAAAAAGAAATTATCCAGATCCGTGCATGTCACAGTGAATTTTGTGTGATTTTTTTTTTTTTTTTTTTTTTTGCTTTTGCACTCAAGTTCAACACGCTACTTACCTCCAGTGAATCTGTTGCTTTAAATTCGGAAATTTTACCTTTCTGTAATCTGCCAGGAAGAAGTAGAACAAGATCAATCCAAAGATGACCACGTATCCAAGAAATGCTTCAAAACTTGGTGGTGGTTTAGCTTGGCTGAACAGTTTCTTCACTTTCAGAATCTCTTCTTCTTTTTCTTGTTTACTGCTCGACGCATTTTGCGTTTCGTTCTTTTCGTCGTTGTCCACATTTTCCAGAAGTTTTTCTGCACCCTTGTGCTGCTCTGTTTTGTCAATTGCTTTGGGACCATTTTCAATGACTACAATGGTGTTTTTCGTTTGCTCAGGGGTCGCGTGGGCCGTCTCTTCATCAGTTTTCCAGCAGAGTGACAGGATAATCTTGATGGAGTTCTCGGCATTCACCAAAGTTCTGAAAAAACTGAAACCAAACATGAGGTTTGTTAGAAAGTGAAAGCAACTGCACATATATGAGCTATACCTTAGCTGATTGAGCTTTTGCCTGACGATTATTCATCCTATTTCTAGAAACAACAAAAGACTGAAGCAAACAACTGTTTTGGAGAATTGGAGGTATCCAACGCACTTCGTGCGTTGTGTTGGTATCAATTGTTCTAACTATAATGATACCTGGGGAAGTATTTTTACAGTTGAGAAAGAACAAGAGGTGTCAAACATATAATAGCCTAAATTACAGAAGGTGTTAAAATGAACTTTTATGAACTGTTTGTGATACTAGATATCAGGTGAAATGAGCTTCTGAACTGTAAAGGATACCAGATATCAGGTGCACTGAGCAAGGAGAATTGTATGTAATACCAGATATCAGGTGCATTGGTCATACCAGTACATTTCACACTTCTGAGAAGTGATAATTGGTGGTGTTGATACTAAAAAAAAGTGCGTTGGATACGCTAGATATCTCAACCTCGCATGCAGGGTTCTTGCCATGCATTGAATCATGTTTTCCTGATCTTTTGAACACCAAAGCTCCCATGGGTCTTCTGAAGATTTTCTTAGGAAACAAAAATGTGAAGAATCCAAACTTATGTTGTACCTCAAGATCAGCAGGCACAGGGCAAACATCCATATCAACAACAATGTCAGTTGAGGTGTTGTCAAGTCGCTGTGCGGTTCGGTGTGATCGTCATACACCCCAATTTCGACGCCCAAAGAATTGGCCGTGCCCATCTGTGTGCCCTAAACAGAAGATGAAAACATGTTGTTAAGTGTGAGATCACACACACACACACACGCACACACACACACGCTTTTAGGGCTCACATGAAACAGGGTATGTGTTTTTTTGACGCTGACAATTTGAACAAATTTAATAAAAACTCAAAAACAAGAAGCAGCGCAAGGCCGTGCCACTGTGGGTCCGATGTCCCCCCCATGGTTAGAACCCCCCTCCCGCCACCATTGAAGGAAGCCCCCCCCCCGACATATCAACCAAGGGCGGTGGGCATCCAAGTGCATAAAAAGGCCTGTATACAACACACACACGAAGGCTCATGCTGCTCCCTAGGCCTACAGCATCGCTTGGTGCTCCGCCCTAATTGGCAACAAAGGATCTGGAGAATGCGAAGGCCGAACAACTTCGAACAGGCAAACAGGCAGAAAAAGCCAAAGTTGTGCAAACTTTTTTGCAAAATTCTGAACCGCATTGAAAAACTGACCACCAGCACATCTCGCAGACAGTGCTCAGTCTGCCCTCTGGGAAGTTGGGCCTTGTTGTGCAGCAAAGACCTAGATATATTCCTTTTTGTTATCAGGGCAAAGTCTCGTCGAACTTAAACCATGGTCTGTTCCAGCACAACGCGCCTTTTTCAAAGGCAGTGAAGTTTTTCAGAAAAAAAAGAAACGAAGTGCTTTTATGACCGAGGACACAAACAGGGCAGGACAAGCATGTGCACATCGAAGTCCTGCGGGCAACCAAAACAGGACTATTGAATTGATGCAACGCCAATGTACATTGAACAAATTTTATTTTATCAGTCCAACATTTTTGAATTGTGTGTTTTGAAAATAAAAGCTCACCTGAAACGAAGAATATGCAGGCGAATTTAGTTCACCTTTTGTGGTGACACTTACATTTCTTGTAGAGGCAAAATCCAACTGGGCGTGGCCATCAATAAACAGAGCGTGATTTTCTTTGGAGCCTGTCCACGAAGCAATAAAAATGTAGATTCCTCGTAAACAGTATCAAAATTGCATAAATGAAACGCAACTGCATTTGTGTGTCATGACCTCAGTGGCGGATCGACCTGAGTCTCTCTTGATCCCAAGATTTTGTCCAAAAGCGCACATGCAGTTTTCAGCAGTGTCTGAAACGGGTTTATTGGAAGTCCCTGCATGGAATTGGAGGTACCACGTCAGATACCGTAGGGTTCTCATGATTTCTGGTCAGGTTCTTGTCCCAACTTCAAAGCCAAAAATGTTGTTTTTCGTGCTTGTCCTCCAGTGTTTGACTGTGCAATTCTACACGTGTACACGTGTAATTATTCATGAGAGACCAAGACCCAAGAAGAAACGGTTGCGTTTTCTTTTCACCACCTGTCTGATGCTCGGAAAGTTTTCTTTTGTCCTTTTCCTGAGGTGTAGTGAAACCAGCAACCATACAGAGACAAGAAGTATCTCACCGTTCACAGTTGCTACGATCGCGTTCATAGCAGTAATCCACACAAAATGAGCGTGCGTGGGTTGGACGTTTGTATTGACTGTCAAGAAAAACACAATTGATCGGAACGTTTCACGCATCACTCGCCAGATCGAGGTTGGATTGCAGTGGCCATTGTTTGCATAGGATTGACACGAGTCCGTGTCTTTTGAACAATCTTTGCTCTCGACGCAAAGCACGAGTCACCCTTTGTTAAATTGCTCTGTTATTCACCAAATTGTGGAAATGCATTGAAAACCGAATGGTTGTCAGGCGGGTGTTCGCTATATATAGAACACCGTGACACACATCTCCGTTGACGACTAAATGCAAACGACTGCATCAGCTGCGCCAAAAAGCCGTTTTCCAACAGAACAGTCACTTGCTTTCGACAAAAATAAACAATAAAAAAAAAACAGTGCTGGTGCTGGATTTTCATCACATTTTATTCAATGTGACCTAACAAATGTGACATACTTTTTTTTTCAATTCAATTCATTAAGTACTATGATTTAAAATTTATTTACAATCATAAATTCAACGTCATACGGGCAATGCCTTCAGCTAACACAACAACTTAGGGAAAATGTTTGACACTTCGTTTTCGATTTTAATTTCGAAAACAAACACAAACGAATTTGCCGAACAGTTCTTCCAACTTCAGAACTGCAAAGGTGGTCTGTCAGGGGAAATTTTGTGCTACATCATTTGATTTGATTGACAGGTGGACAGTGCAGTAGAGGGGGGAAGGCAGGCCAACCTGGATGTGCAAGCTGCACAGTGGGAAGGGGGGGGAGGGGTCTCTGGCGCAACACTGACAATGACGACAACACGACTCCATTGGGCTGTTCCTATTTTCGTCGCACAACAGCAGTTGGAAGTACCTTTGCAACTTCAACAATCAGAGCAACTGTTTCATCCAACCACCGCCTGAGACACAGAAACGTTCCAGAAACCACCTGCCAATTGATTCGGATGTCAGAAAAAGAACATTTTAAAATTCAGTTCTTCAACCCAAGTCACATGAACAAATGCTTCTAATTGTCAGTAAGGGGAGTGCATAAGCAACAACCAATTTGACTCTTGGATAAATAGTTTGTGTGCCGCAACTCAAGACTCAACAAATGCCTGATTCCTAATGGTCTGACCCACACACTCCTGAGACATCTTGAACTTGCACGTTGTCTCATGAGACAAATGATTTGCTTTCCTCAGACTGTACAACATGCGTCTGCCCGTTGTGAGATCCATCTTTCGCAGATCCCAGTTCACTGCGATTTCGTCACACGCTTGTGCAAATTGATAAATTCGACACTGATGGTCGCGAAATGCAACTGTGAACAACATGAAATGAACAGGTCGAGAGAACAAACATGGCAGCCGTGTGCGGATTTGAGCGCGGAAATAAAGATTGGGATTTGTTTCAAAATTCGCAGCAGACATCTGAAATGCCCAGAAGGAACAAGTATACGCCGAGCGTTCCCCACGTGATATGGCTCCGGGCTGGACTCCCCTCCCATC
>JAAUYG010019632.1_pt1 | contig 11374 bp, 13 predicted proteins | sample 7278091 | NCBI WGS metagenome assembly JAAUYG01 (sample SAMN14350201, study PRJNA611818) | marine sediment metagenome | isolation source: surface marine sediment (0.6m) | place: French Polynesia: Moorea | collected 2018-08 | reverse complement strand
TATAGTCGGCTTTCAACCACTCATGGTCATATCACCGACTGCAAGTTGTTGGTGTGTATGTACTGGACCCGTCTTGTACTAGTCCGACCTGCGGCCAGTCTTTATGGTGCTAGCCCACTGAAACACCACCCCACGGGTAAGCAGTGGTGTCCCAACGCAGACCATTATTCTGACTCCGAGCCGGCCAGACGGTCTCTAACTCTTTGTGCTGAGCGCTAAGCAGAGCTGCAGAACCTCAAATTTTAACGTCTTTTGTTTGACGCAGCCGGGGATCGAACCACCAACCTCCCGCATGCCAGGCGAACGCTGAACCACTACACTACCAGGCCGCGGTCGTTCACATCGACACATGCACTTAAATTAGGAGCGGAAGGCAACGCTGATAGTCAACCAAGTTGCAATTTACATCATGGGGAAATATTGCAGAATTGACTAAGATATGGCGCACAGTTCAAATAAAAAAAAACAGTCAATGCAGATGGGGATGAACGAATAACCTTCACAAGTTTGGTCTACTGTCAAATAGCACTGGGCCATTTTGGCACTCGAATATTCCAGCTTTACTTAATAAAAAAATAAATTGTCTTCTTTCATGTATTTAACTTTTCAGTCTCAGAATATATGAACGATAATATCTCCAAGTTTAGACCTAGTAATCAGAGAATTGGATCAACATAAATCCAACGCCCTTGATGCATAAAAGATTATATAAGAGCAGCCATTTCTGCCACTAGATGGTTCCACATCAGCTGTATGCATCAAACGCCAATTTCATAGTGTTGATGTGTAGGATGTCTGTCAGGGGAGAGTTATTCTTTACATGACTTACTACATGACTTACTACCCACAAAAGAAACATGAGAGAAAGAGGTCGGCCACCGGGTGACATATATGTTCGTCGTCGCGAAAACAGACCGAAATACGATCCGCCTGGGACCATACCCAGCCAGGAAGCTGTGTGGACCAGAGATTCTATAGCTTACATATAACAGCCTGGCAGTGGTGGGGTGACGGTGGGGCAGGAGTGGGCGGATGCTTGCTGGCACACTTCGTAAAAGGTAATATGATAACTGATAAGAGAAGACTTGATTAGTGGTGCCACGTTACAATATCTTCCTCTGGCAAGGGTGCTTGCGTACTAAGTAGCACAGTTAGGATGTCCCCCAGAGGCAAATCCTGAAATGTCTAGCTTTGACCGTCCGTGGTGAATTACGTTATACCTCTTTTCACCGAATCACTTATAAGCCTTTTTTGTGCTTCCAGATAATAAAACTTTGCATGGCAAATTTTGTTTTTCCATCTTAGCTTCCTTCCACATTGTATTTGTGAGAACTGTCGGTTTGCCTTTTAAACTTGGCACAGAGCGCTGCCATAGATCAGAAAAAGCACCGCAAACATGGCTTCCGTCTGCATGCGTGGTTGGCGTAAACAAACTGACCTCGTGACATTCCATTTGCCCTTGTGGGGACTAATTACATAATTAATGGCCACTTCAAATGGGGTCCACCAAATCGAGCATGCCGGTAGAACTATTCACAAATTCCCTGATCGAACCAGGACACGTAAGCCATGGAAACGGTCGTCGACCTAGGGCAACGCTCTGTTGCATGGCGAAAGAACAATCAGATACATAATTTAACAGCTATGGCACTCGGGGCGGGGGGACACTCTTTAGAGTTTGTTGACACTAGGACTCTTATTTGTCCTCTGTACGAGTTACCCGACATATATAGGCCAACCCAGTAAAACCAAACAGTTAAATTATTTCGTACAATTAGAACAATCATGTCACATTTGCTTCTTTATCGTTACAATGCTGATGTCATTCAAGTAAAAAAATCAGTGTAATTCCCAGTGTAATTTTTTATGCATGTAAGGGAACTGATGGGAATGTTGGCTTGGAGACATAAGATGTTTATGAACAATGGTACATAAATGGGTCTGTGTCTATTTAGCGAGGGCGTGTACATTGTATCTCATCATGACGAGCTGCATAATGTCAACAATTATCTGATATTGTTCGTTGTAGGTCTAGCTTCAACCATCATCTGTGTACGGCTTTTTCGTTGATTAGGATATGCTGAAGTTTATTATCCGGCATACTTTAATGAATGTGGGTTGTTATTGTTATGTGCTTGAGAGTATTCAAAATTTAACAATGTCCACGAATAATACGGTATATTTATGGAAGCAACAGGCAGCATGACGCATGCAACTGAATATGCTTATAATAATGATTACATTTACGATTACTTGCAAAATGTAACCGATTACAATGGATTGCAATTGTGATTAAGATTATCCCATGTCTAGCCAGTATCACCGCACGGTCCAGCGAACAAATGCTCTCAAAAATTGTAACAATGAAATTGGCGACCTCAACATTCAAACCTGGGACCTGCCATAATTCATTAGCATATTGTCCTCGCGTCGGGGTGTGATGCAGGGTGCGGGCGAGATTGTGTGTCTTTTAAATGTTGCTTTGCACTTAAGTGTTTTTTATTCACAGCATTTCTATGACCTTGTCATTAAAGGATACCACATGGAATTGTACGTAAATGTTTGCCATTAAGTGCTTGATAGATTTTCGACAGCCATCATAACTAGGGTACAATTTATCCAATGCATCACTATGAAATGCCGTTTCTTCCGAAAACCACGGATTAGAGATAATTATCAGAGGTTTGAAAAACATCGTCAAACATACTGTATATTCCGTACAGCCTTTAGCACGTCGACCGGTGACCTTGGCTAAAGCAATGGGAAAGACAGTATGTGAGCCTCATTCCCAGGAAAGATGGGCCTTTAAATTAGCTTTCTTATTCCAAGAAAACCCCACTGCCTTACCCGGGGTAACTAAGAACTGCATCATGTGGTTTATCGCTGGGGCCACTGTCTTTGACATGCCGTCTCACCTCCACCCGTGGCAATCATTTTCCTCTCATTACGACTGCTTATCTGGGTCGCATTCCAACGAGATGGACCGGTTTCCTGTAGGTAAAAGGGGCCAGATTAGTCACGTCTTCTCCACTTTGGCGTCAACTCTGATGGCCTGGGTAAAGAATGAAGTCCTGTCTCGCCTTCAGGTCATCTGGCGTTCGTTTCTAATTAGAATTGGGTAAACGGGTTCTTTTGTTCACTCATTCCTGCTGATACTTGTTGCTGTTGTTATTGTTGTTGTTGTTGCTTATTTATTATAGTGACATGTTCCAGAGCATGAACACATAAACATTGAGATAAGTGCATAGCTTATGGAACCTAGCCCCATCGGGGCTTACAAGTCACTTCTGTACCAAAACAAGTTTCTTAATTTCACAAAGCGGACAGAGCGGTACATACATTTTCTACTCATTACGACAAATATATTCTAAAGATATATGATCATGCGTATAGACATGCTTTCCTGATATCAAAAGCTTTAACAAGGTATTGAACTACCTCAATATTCTCAAACTTCATTGATACTAGTAACCTGTGAGAAGAGAAAATACAGTGAGATACTCATTTCACAGAAACCTCATTAAAATGTCTATAGGTCTAATAAATATGCTTACATCTCTTCGGGAAGTCTACCGATTCAAAGACGTTGGGAACAAAGACAAGACTGTCCAGCGGCTAGTTTCGAGGAATAAATGGGCAGAAACGAATCTAAGTTCTCCACTTACACTATCACTGTGTTTTTACTGGGTGTCACTGTGTTTTCTGTAAGTTTTAGACATTTTTAGGAAAGTCACCCAATGAAAGTATTTTAGGTTGATTGCTCTGTGACGTCTTTACTGTCATCAACATGTAACTTGTGTAAATATCGCAGCTGGAATGCCAACACGTGTTAGTGCCATTATCACATGTTAGCAAAAGCAAAAGACCAGAGACCAGTCCGCATTTCTGATCAAGATGAACGTTGTAAAGAGGGTTTCAACAGTGTCTCCCATGCGAGGCCACGTCAATCCTGATGAGGTTTTTTTTTTTTTTGTTTTAATGTTATGTTAGTGATTCAACAAAAGAAATACCGTTGATTTTCTAGTCATCATAGTTTAACGACATCATTCGTGAGTAACAATCGATAACTCACACGTATTCCCTGGGCATGTCCACGGTACTTGTCATTCCGTATCGGTACAACACCACAAGGCATTACGTTTAAATGAACTGCACTTACCGGTCACACTCACTCGCCAGCTTTTAAAAGACTGTTATCTCAGTAGGAAGGAAGCAACAAACTGAAGAAGAATTTAAAAAAAAAAAACAAAAAACAAACAGCCATTCTTGCTGTACAACATGATTATAGAACTTAGACAACAGCGCGCTCTCTTTTCACTTGTCCATGACTGCATGGTGTGACATACATTTAGCAAATGAATGTTTCTTGTGATGCGATGTGGAAGACTTTGGTATGGTTGTGTGTTTGCATAGTCGGGAATTTAAGTTTTATACAGCATCATTTTCACAATTAAACCGCATGGTGATAATTTGGAATTTACTTCCAAATATATTAACTTTTGTATAAGGTATTATAAATAGCCATTAGAACATATTTTAGACTATCTACATGTATGCAACAGTGACGTGTGCTTCTGACCTTTCTGTGCATTATGACTATAACGTGAACAGCAAGGAATGGGCCGGGATTGAAGGCCTTGTTCTGTCATAACAGGGGTGCTATTACAGACAACATTAAGCCCAAAAGGTTATCTTAAGTATGACATGAATGAAATGAATGCCTGAATTTGTCAGCACAGGTGCGTATTCAAACATTTAACCCTAAATGTTTGATGTTTTCTGAACTTGAATGGGGATGTTGACGCGAACTGGTTTCTAGAACAAGCCCCAAGTTGACCCCAGTCGGTAAACATCCAACATACGTACATGCATAAAAGTTCATGTATATAGCTACAATATATTTGACATTAAGCCGGATGGATCTGGGTGTGTGTCACCCAGTAGGGCAACATGTCGTCATTGAGTGTAGGACCGATCACATTGGCCAATATTGGGGACCTATTCCCCAGTGGGGCATTTTTGGAGCATCACAGCAAATCGGCGCTAACTTGTCGAGGTTCTAACGATCTACTTCATTCTGATGATAAATGAGGTATTTTGCGACAAAATAAGTTTTAAAGCGAAACTGAAAACCTGTATAAGATTTAAACAGGAATTAACAAGGAATATGTTAGCTGTTGATGTTTCATAGGCAGATATCAATTGTTGCCCAACTTCACAGGAGAAAAAGGTCCTGTTTGTATCAAGAAACGTCGCCGGATTGGTCCTCCTGCAGATGAGAGTTTGTTGCATACAGAAATGATGATATTGAGGACTATACTTGGTGTGCGTCCCGGGTGTGCGTTTACCTGAGTATCAAGCACACCGTGTCGCTTCATATATATATTCTCGATATAAATGATTTTGTGTAGAAGTTCATGATGTTGCAAACATAGATATATTTATTTAAATCAAAATAATGTGCACAATAGCACAATAATGTACCTCGTTTCCGCTTTAAGCACAAATAACGGTTGTCTGTTTAAAATACGGCAGGAAGGAGACACAAAATTGTATAGTTGCATTTACGTGCTAGCTGCTGATGCCCAATAACGTACATGTATTGTTAGTTTAATTTCCTTCGTAATCTAGTCACTTGTCATTTGTATGTCCGCAGTCACGACTTGGCGTTGTTTGCGTGTATTTATCATCGGGAATACGAGGCTAAATAAATAACTTGCTCACATGCGTCACTTGCTTTTGACGTCAATTATTCCACGGGAATAACCGGAGGGGGCTTTATGATCATGAAATGTTTACACCTGATTACTTGTCTCGTTGTTGAGGAATGTGATTTCACGGATCTCTTGCCACAAGCCTTATATTCAGAGAAGTGAGCTGTCTGGGATTTGGTATATTTCTCAATTATTGTCATGTAGGTATTCTTAAGATTCAACGAAAGCATATTTAAATTTAGTCTGATATAGAACCTTCTAGAAAGAAACAGAAGCAAGTCAAGTCCACACTGTACCTGCATATATTTCATTCATGTAAAACGATGAAAAGCATGGGGGGATGTTATTCGGGGATTTTAATGAAACATTTTGACGACTGGACCTCAATTTTTAATCTAGTTTTCATCTTCAACAGCACCATTTTGTGTCCCATGGATGTTTCCCTGAAAGCTTCTAACACATAATTATGCGGATTTTTGTCGACACAGAAGCACAATAACTGCAGCAGTCTTGTACATAACAAGGGCCCGGCTGCCCTGATGTTCATACTTGTATGCAGACTGAGGGAGAGCTGAATATTTTCGTATTGAAAAACAACCTCAAGGCCTTTGATAAATGGTCGGAGATGCCACCCATCAAGCAGGCAGGCCATCGTTGAAATATGTCAAACAATTTAAGGCCGACTTAGAAGAAAACATCTTTACGTGTGCATCGTGATTGTGTTTTTTTTTTTTTCTTTTTTTTTTTTTTGGGGGGGGGGTGCGCGGAGATCACAAATAGTACAGTACCTATGTTTATTTTTGCAAAAAGATGAATTGGATGAAATTGAGCATCACCTTGATGCACCCATACCTGAGAACAGTTATACAGTAATCAATTTGGAGCTATGGTATGGTTTCATATACAATGTTTAACTCTTTTAGGCACTCTGAGTATTAACACTTCTATTTTTGTGATAGAGTTGAGGAGAGGTTGTAACTGATCAATTCTAAGCAAGACTTGTTTAACAACAGACCCAGACATGGTATACATGGTATTTCAACATAATCTTCCAGTATATTTTGATTCATGGTCTCACTGGAATTTGTTGTATATTGAATTTTTTGGAGTAAAAGTTTTGAGTACCTCTGGCCAATGATATCCGTACACTCTTCCATTCCTTCAGAAAATAGGAATTTCGGTGTATACTTCCCTGCCGGCGTCATATTAAAATTGATCATGTTTGTTACAACCCACTAGACGGTGTACCCGTTGAGCTACCATTCCCCTTAGAACATCTAAAATGATTGGATTCTTACCCTTGTGAAAACCGGCCATGATAGAAAAAAGTTGCCGTATGCAGTGTAAAAAAATATTGCCAGATTTCATTACATTGGTTATCAGATTTATTCAGATACACAAATAAAAATGTAGCAGCCTGCCACTGGAAATCTGCCCCCTCAATTACGGGTCACTAGGTGCTGAACAAGCGTTGGGTTACAAACGCACGACGAAAGCCTTGCACGAAATGTCACAGGATCGCGTGGAAAGGGACAGACGATCAAATAACATGAACAAAGCTTAACAAAGAAAAGAAAAATGGTCCAGGCGCAGACGAAAAATAGCCGAGGCGTTCCCCGCAGACGGTAATTACGCAAACGACTCAGGGTAGATATATTGTGTATGCTGTTTCAGGTGGAAAGGCTGAATAAAGCCAGTTGTCTTTGATCGTGCAGCAATTTTTCAAATCACGAGTTTTCTCTTTCCTCCAATTTCTTCTGGGTTCTTTCATTTAGAACCTTTGTGCCATGATATATATCCCCTTTAGCTTAGCAAGGGAGAAAAATATATAGCTATGTATTAAGGCAAGATTAGATCGGCAGCATTTGCCTTTCACGAAAGTCTTGTCACGTGATTCAGCATGCAATGCATGGTGGGAAATTACCATTGTGAACTGGTCACATTTACAGAAAAGTCATGTTTAACATTCAATATTGCATTTGCATTTATTTGCATGTGAAGCATTTATTTATATAAATAGCACTAGCATCACGCATTTTACAGACGAGTGTGCAGTTTCGGCACCACGTGAACACCCACGTCACCTGATTGGTTTATGTTTCGACACACGCACATGGTGCCTTTTCCTGGTATTAAAGGGAAGTCTTTTTTGTGTTTGTCAGTAAATTCCTCTGCCCAAGCAATTTCGTCCCCTTCGTCAGACACAGATAACGGATAATTAGGACAAACAGAGCGGTAGATCACACACGTGTAATGTGAAGGGCGGAGATGGGGAACCAACGCATGTCGCATATCTCTTCTGTTTGCCAAAAACACGTGTCCAGGGGACTCTGACGAACTGTTATTACCTTCGCTGTCAAAATAGTAAGACATTCTATTTGCTTAACTAACAGTGGAACGTCACATAGCGAACACATACGAATTAAGACCATGATCATCAAAATTAAGACCTACAATCAGTACACAAGCTACATTTTCATATTAATGTTCAGAATAAGAGCACGTCACAAATTTTAGAATCCATATCATGATACAGTACAACATGTCTTGGAAGACCACCCTGTTGGCCGCAAAAAAGTGGTCTCTCAAGACAGATGGTTTCTGATAACAGATTCAGGTATACTGAAATTTAGGTCCTTTTGCTAAAAAGCGGGTGTTTGCCCAAAGACAGGTGGTCTCACCTGGCAGTGGTCTCTCAAGAAGGTTTCACTGTATACTGATCAAAGCCTTATTCTCTGGTGTCTGAACCTACTTAGTGCGTGTCGAATATCTCTATACACCTGGAGTATTTTGTGAAGATCCCAGGTGCAGCCCCATGTCTCTCATAGTATGGCAGGCATCGGGCTTTAGAAAGTCCACACTCAGGGAGAAAAGAGCATTGCGGTCATTTTGCTCAAATGTCAATGCCATTTTCGTTTCTTTGATGCCTTGCTGCTATCGCTTTTCACCCACCGGATGAAAGACACTCTTATATCCCCACTACCTTTGCTTTAACAGCACGCCATCTTTTATGGGAGCGTGGTTCAGCGTGACATTAGCTTGGGATACTGAAACGGATATGTCAGAAAGATAATACTGTTGAAACTAACAAAAAGCCAGCATAATGCATGGTATCTTGGCCATGAACCTCGAGCCGCAAATAACTGTGCCATGTACACGCCAGGCGAAAATCCGGATAGTGGTTCTGACATTGATACGCCAGGTGGCAGCTCATCAGCCACCTAACACATGCTGTGCACGAAGTGAACAGAAGCCAATGGAACTGAACAACACGAGCTACTAAGCCCACCAATATACATGTATTTTGGTTTTGGTTGAAGCATGGTGTGTATCGGTTAATAACTGGAGCTGTCTCCTTGCCTGATGTACTACTATTCCATGTCCATTATAAGCATAGCTTTCCAAGTAGTGACCAAGTCAGCTTTTCTGGAGTAGTTTATCAAGCTATCGCTTACGTATAGACATTAAATGGGTGAAACACAGAGCAATGTATTTCATTGACGTGAGCAATAGACGAGCAGATAGAAGATCTGCCGTGTTAAATTATGTGAGAGTTTATTTGGGGATAGTTAATTTGACTGACTGAAAGTTGAAGACACCATCAGTTGTTCAAAATTTCAACTTGGCTGCCGCACTACTTTTGCTTGATTCCCTTACGCTTGTTAAAGGCCATAGTGTATTGTAGTATTTTAGCCATTCCGCACGGGGTAAAACTACTTTGAATAAATGTATGTACTTTTGTTTAAAAAGCAGGCCGATGTCTATATATGTGGGTTAATATCTGGAGACATATAGTTTGATTATCATTCGTGCTTAGTTGAACATCAGCGAATTCGTTTTGTTGGCCTTTGTATGGTTTTACGATGGCCGTGATAATCAGGCAACTTCAGAGTCAGTGGGTTTTACATTGGGCACAGGTGCATTCACTACAGCTGATTCGGGTAAATGCCGTAAATCTCATAAATGATAAGCACGTCAACATGTCCTTTTTGATATATTCTTTACTGATATCGCTTGATATTTCCTTGTATTGTGAGCAATGTGAACAATGAACATTGTCGCGGTAGCCTATTCAATTGCCGCCTACTGCCTACTGTCTTCTGTTTGGACTGTGCCCTTCTTGTTCTAAGCTCGTTGACTGTGTGTTTGCTGGAGCTTCTATTTTTCTCCGAAAGCGTACGTCCGGTTACCAGTCTAGTCACGATATCGACCTCGGCGAAAACGGCGGCGTTCCGAACTGACGGCCATTTTTCTTTTCCTCACCTTTCTTTTGCGGAATTATTAGGTTGATGGCTTCGTGAGGATTTTCTAAAGAAATTTGTAAGGACGGAAATCCAATCTGCCATATAGTACATGTAGACAGGGTGCATAAAAACGGAAATAAACTTTTTTGTTCGATATGCACTGGTATACTTACTACGTAAGAAAACGCCACATAACTTAAGAACGTAGCCTTTTTAAATTTTATCCTCAGGTCAAAAATCCTACCTGGCCAATGTCACTAAGGATTTTGTATAATGAACCATGTAAGTACAAAATATAATTGAACGTGAGGCGAGAGTTTGTTTAACTTAGCCGTTTCCTTGGACTTTGAATATTCGCCGGGCCTAGAGCATCAGCGTCAGTATTATTTGTACCCGATCCAACTCTTCCGCCGCGGTGCGGGAAGCCGGGGTTCGATCTCCGACCGCGTTACACCAAAGACGTAAAAAATGGGAGGTTTGCGCTTCTCAGCTTGGCGCTTGGCATTAATGAGTTAGGCATCCGACTGGGCGGCTCGGAGTCAGTATAAATGGTATGAGTGATTCCTTTCTGCTCACCTGTGGCGGAATTGAATCGGTGGCTTGGCATCCAAAAATTTTCGGGCGTAGATCGTTCGGCCCAAACATGACAGGGCCACATTAAATCACAACGCATACACCTGCATACAGTACCGAATAGAACTTGCAGTCGGTGATATGAACATGAGTGGTCGAAAGCCGAATATAAGCCTGATTCACCCCCATCTCTTCCGCTCAAAGGATCTTCTTTTCTTATCGATTTTGGCGCTCAGTGGAACAATGGGTTACGGTATGTAGTGGTGGCAGCGGTACGTTACATGTTTCCCCAAGGAAACAATGGACGGAAAAATGTGGTAGTATAACCCAACATGCGCGAATACACATCGGTAGTACAGCTACCATCACCAGCCGTCGACACAGCCTAGTCGGTAGCGTATTACGCTGCTGTGTTATACCTCGTTTCCCCTTCAAGTTCTCCGTTGCCGGACATTTCTTAGGGCATGGGTTCGAATCCCTCCTAAGCCACAATTTAGCTAAGCTCTGGCCGTCCTCTTCGGTCCATACAAGTAGCTAGATTGTGCAAAATATACCGTATGGTGCCACAGTATGCCGTGGTCCAAAATCGCAGAAACCCAATACCCAATTGAACGGAAATGTTGAATGGGGCTGTCAGATAACCCACACGTTGTATGTATTGGGCCTAATCCTAATCTAGATATGTGTCCTGGGCTGTATTTCTCAAAAAAAATATTTAAACGTATGCTTCGACTTAAGTGCGCAATCTGTTAAGCAATGTGATTGGATGAGAATATGATTTAAGTCAAAATTTAGACTTAAGTGATTTCAAGAACTCTAGTCATGACAATGCATGGTCACTCT
>JAAUYG010011643.1_pt1 | contig 11375 bp, 12 predicted proteins | sample 7278091 | NCBI WGS metagenome assembly JAAUYG01 (sample SAMN14350201, study PRJNA611818) | marine sediment metagenome | isolation source: surface marine sediment (0.6m) | place: French Polynesia: Moorea | collected 2018-08 | reverse complement strand
CCCTAAAACTGCCTGGCTGCAAAGGAGAATTGGGAGAGTTAGATATCGCCTCTGCAATATCTAGGACTACCTGTAGTGTTATGATTGGGGCTCAACTGAATGCCAGTCTTCAGGATAAAAACGATTTGCCCCTGATATCGCCCATAACTTATCTCGATAGAATCAAATGCTGTACCTATCCATTGATTTTTTATCGTCCTTTGAATTCATTTTTTCAATGGAAAGTCAGATTAATGTCAAAAGAACAATTTAAAAGTTGCTGATCCACTGAACGAAACACGCAAAAACAACCACCAACCACGTGCTAAAATTTTGCCCCACTCTTAACTTTGCACCAACATTTAAACATTGGACCTGGTGGAACTTTTCACGAGTGTGTTTTATGCAGTATTAAGCCAAGCTATAAAACAAATTTTTGCTACATTACCAGCCAGAGGCACTCATTTTAAAGTCTAAATTGTAAGAAACAGAACAAAAAAGTGCAGATCTAGAGCTACACAAAGAGAAAGATCAATTTAAGCCAAAATGTCGTCAGACCTACAGGCGGTATGGAGACCATAAAACAGGAATCTTTGAAAACAATCATGCATATGGAATTCGAGCGAAGAAGATCCATCCAATTGTTCAAGAAAATAATTGGACTGACTGGGAATAGAAACTAGATGTTCTGCTGGGAGGAAAAAGATTTTTTTTTCCAAATTGCAGTGGCACTTTTCTGGACGAGCAAATTTGAAAGTGCGCACGGTGTTAGGAGCGAATGAGCTGAAGAAAAAAGAACACCAGATTTTAAGATTTGCATGATTTGATTTCTATGATTTGTTGATTTCCATTCAAGATCTCTGAGAGGAAAAAATTGTATCAAGTTGGATCTGAAATCTATTCATTAGACGCTATTTCCGTTCAGGGATGGGATCATAAATGATAAAGGTAGATCTAGATTATAGATAGATATAGAATATAGATCTAGATCTATATATCTACCGTAGATCTAATCTATTTTTTTTCCAATGTCTCACTAAAGTATATAGATCTAGATCTATTTAGATCTACCTTGCCCAGGGGCATACATATTCACGCAGAAAAGTGCCCAGTGGCAGCCAGACTCGAAGAACCAAGATCTAGATATCTACACTCTGGGGGCTTTGCTACCTTTTTGTCACCCTGGTTTTCTGCGACCCGAACCGATTGGCCAAGCTAGAGACTTAATTGGACATCTCATCATTTTCTTTTCGTTTCACAGGTGATCTCGAAACCAAAATCGTTGTGGGATGGCAACAAAGGGCGCAAAGGGTAAATCCACTTCTACTTTTGCACTGAATTCCTTCAAAAAAGTCCACCAGTTACGGCGTGCAGACGTCAATTCTTTCTGTCTGTCCTTTTAGGTTCGTCTTCGAGGGAGGAGGACTTTGGCTTGATCAGACCAAGTCTCATCAGACAATTGAGAGCGATATTGGACCAGTATCCAGATGATGGGCAGATTCTCAAGGTAGGATGTTCTGCACTGAATTTCAGTCACAATCACCATCACCCTCTTTTCTCCAGTTGACAACTTTTGTTGAACTGAAGAGAAGTAATAAAACAAAAACAATAAAAAAACTTCCTTGACATATTTTCAGGAGTTGTTGCAGAACGCAGAGGATGCTAAGGCGACCGTCGTACGGTTTCTGCACGATGAACACTGTTACGACACGAACCCGCAGGATTTGCACCACCCGGGCCTTGCTGCGTTCCAGGTGAGTCCACTTGAAGGCTCGGAGCATCCGACTCGAGACACAGTCCTCGTGCTGTTGCTTTCGTCTGTGTTTGCGCTCAACGCTGCGAGCAGCAACAGAAATGGCTCATCTCTAATAGCAACGGTTTGTGATGGGCTTTGGTGAAGACAAAGATCGAAATATTTGGACAACATATGGTTAGGACAGCCGCAGACACACTGCATCGCTCCCTGTGGGATATTTGATTGGGCATGTTGTTGCTGCAGGGACCGGCTCTGTACGCGTACAACAACGCTGTGTTCAGTGAGAAGGACTGGAAGGGAATTCGGATGCTGCAGGACAGCGTCAAGGAGAAGGACCCGATGAAGGTCGGCCGTTTCGGTCTCGGCTTCAAGTCCGTGCTACACATGACAGGTACGTGGTTGATGTTGTGCACTGTGACAAAAACTTCGTTTTATCTTGCTGTGTGTCTGTGTGTGATTTTTGGTGGAAATCTGCCACTGAAATCTCTATCTTGCATTTCGTGTGCAGCTGATGTGAATTGGGGCTTGGCATTTTTGACGAAAAACAAATATGCAGCCTTTTCTGTGAATTTTAGTTGCACCTGACGAAACAAATGAGTCATTTTCTGCGCAGATTTGCCGAGTGTGCTGAGCAATGACCGTCTGGCTGTGATAGACCCGCACGAGAAATACTTCAAGTTCCAGGGTCAGGATACCACCGGATACGTGTGGAAACTCCACGAGCGACGGGCCGATCTGTCAGTGATTCCAGCACAAACGCAGCCCTACCTTCACCTCTTCAACTGTGATGAAAATACGTTCACCAAAGGACGCTACAATGGAACCTTGTTCAGGTGCTAAACCCACCTCTCGCAGATTCCAAGGCTGATCAAAAACAAGTCTGAAACTTGCGAGCTTTGAGCTGAGCTCTTGAATTTTTGGGCTGATAAAAAATCACCACAAGAAATGGACAAGGTCCTGTCAAGAATGTAGGACATGAAAGAAATGTGTGGAGAGACTGTGCAATGAACTAGCTTCTGGTGGTCTGTGTGATTTCAGGTTTCCACTGCGCGCAGCACCGTCCTCGTTGTCTGAGACGCTGTATGACAGCACCAAGATGGCGTCACTGTTCGCGTCGTTCCGCGCAGATGCACATTTCGTTCTTCTCTTCCTCAAGTCCGTCGAGAGCGTGGAACTCTGCACCAGGTCGGTTTCATCCTTGTGATAAACAACCAAAGAATTCCATCTTTCGACTCACGCACGTCATATCGTTTGCTCGTTGTTTCAGGGTCTTTGCGGCAAGGATAAAATTTGTTTTCTTGCAAGGCATTCAGAGGCAGCTCCTTCAGCTCACTCTGTGCCAAGTTGCGTTGGGTCTATCTCGCTGTAGAAAGCCTGAACGTGTTTGTTGTTTTGTGGATCTTTCAGCGGCTTTCCTAAATGTGTCTGCCATGTAGATTTGTTTTGTTTTCAGGACCAAAGAGCAGTCATCCCCGGTGTTGAGTTTCAGAGTGCACATTGCGCCTGACTGTGTGCAGCAGGTGCGGAGCTATCGACACGCCTTCCTCTCTGCCATTGACACCAAGAGGTGCGAATTCTCCACTTTTCTTGTCGATCATTGTTGTTTGACTTGCTCTTTGAGACAACCTCTCGCCCGTGAAAGACACCGAACACTAAGTTTGCACTTCAAACCAATCTCGAGAGTGCACAGGCAGCTTTTGACAAACTTGGTCTGAAAAAGACAAAATGATTTCAGGTGGCTCGACTGCCCTGTGGTCATGACGTATCCCGTTTCCATCGAAACTGCGGCGTTTAGTGGCGGCAAGGAGACTGAAAAGCAGACGTTCCAATATTTAGTCAGTGAGCACTATGCAGGCGAGTGGATTTAGTTTTATCAGATTCTTTTTTCTGCTGCATCTGTTTCGGGTGTCTCCTGATTCTTCTTGTGCAATTCACTGGTGCTTGTTTGTGCCTGAACTGGCACCCAGTTGTCGCAGTGGAAGGCAGATTTTAACTCAACTCTGTCGCGACCTCTACAGGTGGAGAGGCGTCCGTGCAGCTGAAGACGCTGCATCAGGACCCGCTGCTGTCGCACGTGCCGCTGGTCGGCGTCGCGATGGCGCTGGACGACAGTGAGAAGCGGAAGCGCGACCAGGTGCTGCGCGTGCAGCCAAGACCCGCCAGCACTGACGGTGAGTACCGGGTGTTCGTCAGCCGGGAGTACTCCAAACACAGCTACAATTTGTAACAACGTATGCAGAGCAATTTTGGTCAATTCGTTTGCCATTTTATTTTGACGCCTGCTTTGTGTTTGAACAACTCGGGTCAGTGAAGCACAGATACCGTTGTCATGTTTGCTCTCAACGCAAGGTATCCGAGGTGACGCATTTGGTCTAAAGCTCGCTGTTCGTTCTCACTTCAGACTCTGACGCGGAATCGGATCGGCCAGGCGGCCACGTGTTCTGTTTCCTCCCTCTGCCGCTGGAGCAGAAGAGTTCCACGGGTCTACCTGTCCATGTGAACGGCTACTTCTCCATCAGTCAGAACAGGCGGCATCTCAAGTGGCCAACGGCTGGACACAAACAACAATCTGACAAGGTACAACAATTTTCTTTTCTTTGGAGGGGAGCAGAGGTGCACACAGGATGATCTATCATTGCGAAGTTCACGACAGTGTCCTGTGGTCGTTTGTGTTGGGCAGCTTTCGTGGGACTCCCATTGTTTGCAAACAAATCTCAGTGAGAACAGTCAGCTACAGTGTGGTGTGACGGTCGGAACTCTGCAAAACTAAGGACTGATGCTGTTTTTTGCAGGCGTTGCTGTGGAATCAGTGTCTGTTGGAGGAATTGGTACCAAAGGCTTACTGCAGTCTCATCATTGACGCCATCAACATGAACAAGTCAAATCCGGCCTCTGTCAGCCACGAACGAATCATGCAGGTCAGCACATCATGTGGTGGATTTGTGCACAGTCACTGACGTCAAAATCTGAGCCAATTCCAAAAGATTTTCCATTGACGGAAGAGTGGTTCTTGAGCCCCGTGTCGAGTGCTTTGCCAGTGCAGATGAAAATGCGGGTCATCTTGTTGGTTCGCACTGGTCATTTCCAATCTGCGGTCGTTCTCGCTCCAGGCGCTGCCGAACCTGGTTGAGGTGGATGAGAAGTGGTCGGTCGTGTTGCCGTCTCTCTTCTCGGCGCTGTTCCAGCACGCCATCTTCTGGACACCGCGCGGCAACGGCGTTTGGGTGAAAATTCAGGACGCTATATTTGACTGCATGAAGGAAACCGAAGAAACGAAAAGTGTTGTCGTTGATATTCTTCTGCGGGGAAATGTCAGCGTTGTCAAGGTACCAGTACCAGTTTGGCGCGTGTGGCAATTTTCCAAAACTTCACAAGAAGACTGCTGCCTGCATTTTGTGTTCTTTAACACAGGGAACAAAATGTGTTCAACTCTCCATTTGCTCCTCTCATTGTTTTGTTGGTGAAACGACTTTCTGTGTGATGTAGGTGCCGATGTGCGTTCTTCACGCTTTGGGAGCCTTCAGTTCGCATTCGCCGGAAATTATTTCGCCTGCTCTCGTCAGACAAATTCTGCAGGAAACTCCCACCGTGTCTTCTGGCTTCGATCAAACCAGGTGTGGTATCCCATCTCAATGTGAACAATTTGGTCAAATGCATTGTCAAGAAGTCAGATCTTGCGGTCATGTGTCATCCTGCATCAATTGGTTTACCAGGTTGCTGCAATTGTTGAGTTACATCCTGAAGGACGAAGACTTCAGAGAACTGATTGGGATTGAACTGCTGCCGTTGGCTTCTGGGAAAATCGGACGGTTTACTCAGCCTTCACGTGAGTCATGTCTGAAGACAACAACACTGCAAACTAACACTTCCTTGCACAGAAACAACTAGTGGAACTGTCGATCAACTCTGCCCATGAAACCACAAAGAAAAAACATCTGCTCAACGAAGAAATGTTGGAATGTTGATAGGGTCCCTTGCTGGGCTTGAAAAAGGAATGAATGAATGCGTGTGTTTTCAGGCTGCGCGGAGTGATGTGTGCGTTGTGGCAGAGAAACCTCTCCCCCATTTCACTGCCTGCAAAGAACCCCATCCTCTCCAACACACAACCATCTGAGAACGCCTGCACTGCTTGCTGACCGCGTGGCTTTTGCGACAATTCAGCGTATGCTTCATTTGTTTTCAGCGGCGTTCACTGTTTACATTCCGAGCGAGGAACATCCCAGATCTTTGTTGCCGACCCTGGACGAAACGCTGCTGGCTGACAACCTTCCACAGCTTCTTGTGCACAAACTGTACAAACTCGCCGATGAAGGTTAGTCCCGTCCGTATCTTGTCAAAAACTGAGCCAGTTTTGCAAATCTCGTCACGGTTTAGATTTTCTCCACATTTTCTTCCTGTCAAGCTCACTCTCTTGTTCTCACCATTCATTGTTTTGTTGATTACGTTGTATCATTCTCTCTTTCTCGCGCGCAAACGATTGAATGAAGTTTTCGTTGTGACTCAGGTTGCACTCAGCTGCGGAGATTGGACAGTCGCGCTGTGGCTGAGCTCATCCCCAGAGTTCTGCCTTCTCAATGGTTCAAAACGGAGTTCGTTGAGTTGAGGAAAGATGATGTCACATTGCAACTCCCGTTCACATGGATACAAGAGGTATCTGGTTCGAGCAAAACAGTTTGGCACCGAAATGTTCACAAAAGATCGCAAAATGAATGGTTCGGCCGCATTTCCCACTTCTCGCACATTTGTGATGTGGCTTTCCTTTTCGGCTTCTAGACCTGGGACTACCTGCGGAAGCACTTTCCTGGAGATTTGACGCAGTTTTCAGGGCTACCATTGCTGCCACTATCGGAGGATGAAAGCACGCTGCTCATCACACCATTAGTTCTTCCATCCGTGTCCATTGCCAGGTGCAGACCCTTGATTCGTCACACCGTGCACACCCAGGGAAGAAGAGTGGGTGGGGCAAGTGACATCGTCAGGAGATATGTTTTTGTGCTGCCAAAAAAAATAAAATAAAATAAATAAAAATATTTCCAAAGAAATCGATGTCTTGGGTCACGGAAAAATTCACAACATGTTCACTTTTCATACATTCTGTCTGCAGAAACGCCATGGGATCAGAACTGGATGATGGGACAGTCACGTGTCTCACGGCCATGTTCCTTCACGTGACGTCACAGCTGCCCGCTTACGTCTTGAACCACGCTGGCATCCTGGGTAACTACGTGCGTCTGCCAATCCCAGAAGACGTTGTGGATGCCATGGTGACGATGTGCAAACGCAAAGGCAAGACCTGCTTTGCGCAGCTGCAGAATGACACAGTGGACGCCAACGCAAAACGCCAGTTGAGGAAATTCCTGTCGCGCATGGAAGAAACTCAACTGAGTGCGGCGCATAGGAAGGTTCTTCTCAACTTGCCCGTGTTCGAAACCGCCAAACTCAGCACTGCGCATGAAGTGAAGTTCGTATCGCTGACGGAGGTAAAACGAGCAGCACCGCTGTCCAAACCGGACATTGAGATCCAGGAAACACTCGTAGATCTGAGCGATGAGTCGTCCCGGACTCTTGCCAAGGCGCTGGGGGTGTTCCCGATGAGCACGGCTGAGTTGTTGACAGACGTCGTGTTCCGGGACATCATCGCGGGGAAGCTGAATGAAGCCCAGGTGCGTGTCATCAAAAGAATTGGTTTCCAATGCGAATGATCCAGACGTGAAAAAGGACAAGAAGAAAGGCGGCCATTTACAAGGGGCTTTTGCCTGATGTTTACAAATGTTAACGTCTGTTTTCAGGTGCGCACAGTGATGGTGTACGTGTTGGAGAACTTGTACGTCTTAAGTCGGGAGAACACATGGTTTGTCGAGCGGCTGCGCCAGGTGCCGTTCATCACGACGCGCGGGTCGGGGCTGCGCTGCCCGTGGGACCTGTACGACCCCGAGGCGCCGGCGCTGCTGGACCTGCTGTACGGACAGGACGTGTTCCCCGCCGGGCAGTACGCCTCCCCGGCCTACCTCGTGCTGCTCCGTCAACTCGCCCTCCGCACCGAGGACGATCTCACCGCCTCCGACATCTATACCTGCGCGCTCAGCATTGAAGAACAGTTCACACAGTTAAACAGGCAAACAGCTGATCAGCAAAAAAATGGCAGTGATCAAGTTTCACCAAAGGAAAGAGTGACAGAAAAACAAAAGAAATGCGTCGCGGAGTTGGTCCAGAAAAACATTCCAGATGAGCAGAAAGGCGACCAACCGGACATTGTGTCAGGCGTGGCAGAAGATGATGAACGGGACAGTGATGAGAAAGGGGGAGATGTGTTGGGGAGATTGGTGAAGAAATCAGAGGCTGTGGTCAGATACCTGGACAGACACCCTCATCGGCTGGAGCAGTTGATGCAGGAGCGGAGTCTGCGGGAGCGCTTGTGTACAGTGAGCTGGGTAGCGAGCCTGCAGGACCGGCTTCCCATGTACCCGGACACGCTGCCGTGGCACAGAGGCCCGCTGTTTGCCCAGCCTCGCGACCTCGCGTCCCTGGAGTGGTTTCCAATGATCGGGTCTGTCGTGCCGCTGTGCAAGGAGCCGTCCGGCCCTGAAGTGGCGCGCGCCTTTGGCTGGGACGCAACCCCCAGAGTGGAGACGGTGGTCGCGCAACTTGCAGAGGTAATGACAATCCTTTCAAACAAAGTGAGAACGAACAACACAAGAAAAACAGTTCCCAAGGGACAGATCTGATTTCCTTGTGATGGGGTTTCGAGTTAGAATGCTTTTGTTGCTTTGTTGCTGTCTCTGTGGTAAGATTTTCAGGGTGGCAGTCTTTTCTCGGAACTAATTTGTTCTGTTTTCTCTCCGGTAGGTGGTGAACGCTTACGATAGTAGGGAGAAGGCTAAGTACCTGGCTGTGATCACGAGTATTTACGATTACCTTTCGCAACAGGACGTGGCTCATGTGCAGAAGGCGATAAAGCAAGCAAATCTTGCGCACTGGATCTGGCATGGAGACGGATTTGTCTCCGTTGACAAGGTGAACAGAAGAACATGTTTTTGCCGCATCTTGAAGAATCCTTGTTCCTCCTTTGAGTTGGAGACATGACGAATTGATGACCAATTGTTTTGAACGCAGAATTCGAAAAATATCTGTCGCGTTTGCTGTTTTCTGTCCTGTCTTTGGAAGAAACGCCCTCGTCGCATAATGAATACTCGGCAATCTGCCTGAAAACGCCAAACAGGCCATGTTTCTAAAAATGCTTGTCTTCTGTTGGTTTACAGGTTGTGTTGACGAACCCACAGTACGACATGAGACCGTTCAAGTACCCGCTGCCTGCAGAGCTGCAGCTTTACAAATCGCTGTTCAGTAGGTGCGGGGTTCAGGACAAGTTCAACGTGTCGACGCTCACAGATGTTCTCCGCGACATCAACGATAAACACAGCGCCAAGCGCAAGAAAGGTCAGAACCAAAGACCTTGTTCCTTTCCCGCACAACATCAGAATCATGCGTCGTCTTCACGAAAAAAGAGGAAAGCAAGGGACAACAAGGCACTTACCGGTACCATGTGCCCGTATCAGCCTACCAACGACATCACTTTGCGTGTGCAAACTTTTGGAGAGCAAAACGGCTTGGTCTTTGTTGCAGCCGGTGATGAAACCGCGAAGAAAGAAGTGAGTCGGGATCTGCAACTGTCAGTGGACATTCTCAACCAGCTCAAGATTGCGGCGCATGATCTGGGTATAAAAGTTTTTCAGGTTCATGCTTTCTCGCATTTTCTTCCGTCAAATCAGAGACTAGACAACGAAGTTCAGAGCACGCAATTTGTTCTTACGGTCTTGGAAAAAAATAAAAATAAAGCAATTAAAATGGGCAAAAAGAAAAAAAAAGTCAAAAATTCATGAGACAGCGTGCACTGGAGAAGACTTCCACGTTTTACAGACGAGTTCGAAAGAGACGCCATCCTGATCCCCGTGGCAACAGAAGATGACGTCACAATTCGACTGGTCCCTCTGGAGCAAGTGACGTACTGCGACACAGAATGGCTTCGTCAGGGATTCTTCCCGATGAGTTTCGATGAGCAGGTAAACTTCATATTGAGAGCAGCACTCGCGCATTTTGTAACGCCCCGCCCCGCCGACACAAAGTGTGTAGGCAGCACGCAGCGCGAAAATTAGAAAAATTTCTATTTATTGCTTCTGCCTCTGTCGCTGCGCTCTGTGTGCACACTCTGCTCAGCAATCATTCTTACCATTTGTTGGGTTGCATCACGCGACGTAATAGACAGTTTAAGCACCAAACGTAAGTTGCAACGTAAACTCAAACCCAACATCGACTTTTTAGCCAATCACTGATGAGGGTGTGGCAAATTCTGCACATTTGATTGGCTTTCACAATTAGGTTACGTTGGGTTTGAGTTTGCGTTGCAAATAACGTTTGATGCTTAAACTGTCTAATGTGTAACGCCTCACGCACTTCTACGTGTGAACGAGGGGTCTCGCGCTTGCAGCTTCAAAGCCATCCCAGTTCATCGAAAACTCGTTTGAAGTCTAGTGCTCCCGTACACCAGAATTGGATCATAATTTTGCCCATGTGAGTCAGAACCGTTGTAACGAGTTATTCTTACTTGCAGGATGGGATACTTTTCATCCACCCACTGGTTCCCATGACGACAGCAGAAGGTCTGGGAGTACCGTCCCTCATGAGCCGAATGCTGCACGCTGAGGAACTCAATGTCACTGGTAAGGGACAACTGCTTTGTCATATTGCAACGAAAGACGCGGTATTTATCAGTTTCTGTTCTGTACTAGAAGCTGGGGCAAATGTCACCTATTCATTCAGTGGAACAAAGCTCAAGGTATTCATTGTCGTCTTGTGGTTGCAGGGTTTGGTCAATCGGAGCCGCTGACGAACCGATTGAAGCGTCTGCTGGAGGACTACACGGACGGATTCGCCATCCCGAAGGAACTCGTGCAGAATGCAGACGACGCGGGAGCCACCGAGGTACGGACAAAGGGTTTTTGTCTTGGACTAAGTGCGGCATTGGAAGTGGATCTTGAGCGCTGTTTTGAAGAAATGATTCGGAAATCTCTGTAGGTGTGCTTCCTGTATGACGAGAGAAGCAACGCGGACCACATGAAGTTTCTGATTGACGACGGAATGAAGGAGTGCCACGGCCCAGCGCTCTGGGTCCACAACAACGCCGTCTTCTCCGACACAGACTTCTCCAGCATCACGAAGCTCGGCGGCGCCACCAAGGAAAAGGAGGTAGTAGATCCATTCACAGTTAATGTTGGATGGAGACAAAAGGTCACATGCACCGATACTGCGTGCGATGGTGCTTGCTTTGCAATCTGGGCGGTGTGTGTTATCCTTTGCATGAAAAAGGCCCCAGTGGAAGAGATCTCCAGTGAAATAGGAAAAAAAACCCGCAGTTGAATGTTTCACGCATTGTTGTCAGTGAGGGAAGTCAAGGCATTGGTCCTCACAAAGGTGCCAATCCCACATTCCAATCTGGCATGAATTTGTTGAAGACGGGGTTGGAAAACGGCCAGAAAAGGCAAAAAAAAAAAAAAAAAAAACAAAAAAAAAAAAAAAAAAAAAAAAAAAAAAAAATTGCACCCCAAATTAAAAGTGGAACCAACAAAAACCCCAAAAGTAGTTT
>JAAUYG010113001.1_pt1 | contig 11376 bp, 7 predicted proteins | sample 7278091 | NCBI WGS metagenome assembly JAAUYG01 (sample SAMN14350201, study PRJNA611818) | marine sediment metagenome | isolation source: surface marine sediment (0.6m) | place: French Polynesia: Moorea | collected 2018-08 | reverse complement strand
GCCACGGGCCCCAGATCATACGAAGGATAATACAGATCACACATGACTAACAAATACCACGGACATATTGTTGAACAGGCGCGATTCCTGGTGCAATGAGACACGTTATAATGGGGCTTGGCTGTATAGGTCAGACGGCTACAATATACGTAAATCGCCAATACGGCCAGTCCTCAAATACGGTCACTTCCACACAGTCCCAAGGGTGGCCTTATTACAGGCGTTGTACTGTACATGTATTACTAGAATATATTATTGCACTAATTAGAACCCACAGTAGAAACCAACATTTCCTTTAATTCTGAAGTGGTCTTAATTCTGAAACAACATAGCAATGGTGTGTGGCTTAAATGGTCATTCAGTAAACGGTCTTACTGGTAATTCTGGAGTGATCATATTTCTGCGGTAGCCTTAAGGCAGTATTCCACTGTACCTCAGTGTAATTCTATAGTACACTGTATTGCTATGCCAGGTGGGGTGGCAGCGTCTGTGTGAGTATCCCAATGCCTGCTGGCAGAAGCTTGTCAACGTTCTCCATCCACTTATAGTAGTGGGCTTCATCCTTACTGGCTACATCATACAGTATGCATCATGCTTCAGACGAGACAGTGCCGGCATGCAGGAGGTAACGTATGAGATCCTCTCTTTCCAGTCCTGCATATGTTCAGAGAAATGTGAAAGATTTGCACTGATTTGGGTTGGGTGTAGTTAGTATTAAGATTGCTGACCATGTTTAGTACTTTTCATCACTGTATTTGAAGCAGGTTGCCTGGTGGGTATATAATGCTGAGCACATGTAAGAAACTGTATATGGTTCTGGGATGTAAAATACCCCTGTAATTTGAAAAAAAGATAGCATAAATGTTCCAGTGACGGGTTTAAACCTGTCAGCTATATGATCTGCAATGGTTGGTGCCTGCTTAAATCAAATAATCTCGGAATGGCAATGCCTCAAGCAATTAAATGAGCACAGTCATAGTAGCATAGGCACCAAAACTACCTATCAGAGATGTTTCTTTATGACTATTTCAGCCTTGGAGGAAGCTCACGCCTTCTCATGTACCAGAAAATGGCAGCAACTCCACCAACCCCGGCCAGTATGTGCCCGAGTGCCAGCACTACATCATCAGTCAGTACATCATCCCAGACATGCTACACTCCCTCGCCTACGCTTACTCCTTCTACCTGCTGAGATACGCCGAGTGTGAACAACTGCCGGTTCTTGTGGAACGGGTAGGAAAACCTTTTATTAATGTGATAACTTCATGTGAAAAAATACAGTAAACTTTGTCTATGGCAGATAGTATTTTATTTATAAAACACCTCACGTGTGGCAATATTCAGTTGTACTTTTAAGCCATTGGTTCGGGTCATAGTGAAAATTGTACTAGAGTTATCCGCTGTTGTCCGCCTGTTGTTATCCACAGATTAGTACATAGTGTTAACCTGTTGTGGCTGCCTGTGCTTTATCAAGATTTTGTGAAAGTGTTACATGCTGAATATATCTTCATTGCTTCTGTTACATTGATTGAGAGTGTAAAGGAGTTATACACATGGTGCAGCAGGAAAAGTATGGGAAATCATTCTTTGCATGGCAGAAAATTGAAAAAAAACAAAAAAAAAAAACAAAAAAGAATACTGTAAATTCATTTATGTTCGCGGGGATTAATGTTTGCATTTTTGAGACAAAACCATGCTTGCGGGGATTAATATTTGTGGTTAGCTGAGGTCTTGTTAGTTATCTAGGTACATAAATTATGTTTGTGGGGTATTTATTTTTGCGATTTAAAGAGGGTCGCGTAATTCGCGAAATAAATCCCTCGCAAACATTAATGAATTTACAGTACTGCAACAAAGAAACCTAGCATATATTTCAAGGCATGGTCTTTTTTCAGGTTTTCCTGCAGACATCACCAACACAAAGTGGTTTCCTTTCCCAAGGAAAACTCATAAGGACAATGAGGTATGGAGCTTGTATAGAGTGGAATCATGCCTTAAAGCTACCCTGGAAATATGAACTGGAATTAAGAGCACTTATTGACTGACCAAAGGTTACATACCACTGCTGTATTGTGTAGGAATTAAGACTACCGGAGAATTAAGACCACTTTGACTCAGACCATGGGTGGTCTTAAATTCAAGGCTTCTACTGTATGAAAAAGCATGTATATTCTGATGCATCTTGTCAACCACATTAGAGTCAAACGCAGTATTACGGTCAAAGACATGACTGGTCTGTTCTATATGACCTGTTTAAATATGTGCAAATATGTGTCTGGCACTGTTGAATTATATAATGTAAAATTAATTTCTACCACTGTGTCATACTATTGTTATCTGCTTGGTCCTGGTGTATTTTACGCTTTGGACAATAACCCTACTGCTACTACAAACTATGCCTCAAGGAATACAAATGGTGTTCTGATAGCATTTACACATCTTGAAGAGCTTTAGAAGCTAGCAGTTTATTCTGATAAGATAGAAAGGTAAAGGTTGATGTACCTGTGTATGAGTATTGCTCAGCAAGTTTATTATGGACAGTTTTGTTGGTATTTTGTTGGATCTGTTTAGTGTTTACCAGTACTTCAGCATAAGATAAGATAAACCATGTGATATCATTTATTTGCAGGTCTCTGTTATTGGTTGGGATCGTCTGGGTGCTACTTTCTCTCAGTGCGCAGGTTATTCATGTCATCAGCACATACAACGGCATAAACTTCACTTGGCTTGCACCGCAGTGAGTAGTGATTGTCTTTAACTGCTGTTCTCTTTAAGTTGCAACCTGGTTTGGGTGGGAGTTGAATCCCTTCGCATTTCCCCTTTGAAAAAATCTCATCAGCACAGAAGGCAGACATGATAACCACTGAGGTATTTATAGCCAGCAGATATATTGGTCTGGGTTTACTTGAGGTGAATTTTCTGAATAAGGTATTTCCAGCAAAAAAAGAGGCTAGTCAGGGTCGAGCTATTGGCAAGTAACACAAATATTGGTACGTAGACCTGCTCTACTCTGGTACATTACTAGTACATGCCGTTCTCCCTCTAGCTCCACAGTTGGCCGTGTCTTGCTGCTGTTGCTGATGCTGGCAGGGTTCCTGGCCCTGGATGTGGTGTACACGGCTGTCGTGGTCAACTACTGCGTCCAGTGTGCACTGCTCATATTCTACATCGAAGGCTTGCAGGAGAAATTTCGGCAGAAGTTGATTGATCTAGCGCATGGAATACAGGCAGGTTGAAGTTTTGCCAAGATGGATTTGTGCAAGCTAGGATTATTCTTTAGCAAGGGTTTCATATTAGATATAAAACATGGATGTTGTTTCTCCGAGGCTGTTTATTCCTTTACTTTAGGAAAATATGAAATTTATTGTTTAATACAATTTGCAATATATAGGCTGTAATTTAAGGATTTAAAGCTGAGGACCTTAAGTTCTATTGCAAACGCTCCATTGGACAAAATTATACTGCAGTTATGTGCATGAAAGCAGATACTAAACCAAGAATAGAATCAAGAAGTTTATTTCGTTGTTTTTATTTCAATCATGTCAGGAAATTTCTGCTGTCGAGAGGCACTTACACTCGCTGAACTATACGACAGGAGTGGCTCTGTCCATTGTGCTCTTCAACTTTGCTACCATGGCATTTTTGGGTAAGTCTGCAATTGACTGCTCCAGTGTTGCGGCTGAAATAAGCTTCCTATAGGTGATGCACATTGTAAATCCTGTAAATTATCTTTGAAGGTACCCGGACATGCAGACAAGGTCTAAATTCGATCAGTTCTGTGTGTAAGCACATGTCAGTGGCTGGATGTCTGAGTGTTGCTGTCAGTGTCACCAAGGCAGTTCTAAGCCATGTAATTTCCTGATGCCTACAACTTATTGAATACATCAAGCTAGATTTTGAATCTAATATTAAATATTAAATTTTCTTTGATGTGAAACATGTAAAAAAAAAGAAGTTGGACAACACGGACCAGTGTATAACAAAAGATAGCCATTTTATGTAGGGTATATCCCTTTCCTTTATGGACAAAATTGGTGATGGTGGAAACTCGTTTTGAAATATTCCAATTGTGGTACTGTTTCAGGCGCTGTACAAATTTTTAACCGGAACAATGGTTTCACCGTGATGATGTATGTTTCCATGGGAATGTCTGTGATCTTCTGGTTCTCTATTATGGTGATACCAGTGGTTCAGGTAAGCTTGGGTAGTAAACAACAGTACCTATCATTAAATGTAAAATGAATGGATGTTTTTGTTCTATATTTACCAAATACATTGAGGAATATTTGCTTTGTACATTAGTGGAAGCTACAGCAGTCCCTCTTTTAATGGCCACCCTCTAAAGAGGACACCTCTCCAGAAAGGACACAAATTCATGGCAGCAAGTACCATGAATGCATGTGATGTTCACTCTCACCAAGAGACACCTCTGATAAGGACAGAATCGTTTGAAAAGAGGGGGACTACTGTATGCCTGTAGAATCCTCTTGTCAAGATACTTAATGTGATTCAAACAGTCATAGACGTAACAGGCTCTGGAATAAGTTGATAAGATGTGACGTATTCGGGAATATATTATCAGTTCAGGTATAAACACAAAGTGTCAACCAATTAAAGTTGCACCCTACCCCTTATTTTCATATATGTGTGGGTTGAGAGTTAATGTGTACTCTGGGTTCATAATATGCTGTGATAATTTCTGCTCAGACAGTGTTCATCTATAAAGTTAATGCATTCTATTGGATAGCATTTATATGTGACTGAGGAGTAATTACTTCATATGTGTGTAGCTGTTAAACTGTAATGTTTTTCCTTGGCACAGAATACAGTTCCTCAATAATAAGGCCACTCTATTTTTGCCAAGAAATTATAGTTGCGTTAGAGAGGTGCCCTTTGGTAAGAAGGATAACTAACTGCTATACAGTGGTCCCTGCGATTTAAGACCCCTGTATTTAACAATTCCCTGCATTTTAAGACCAGATATCAGTGACACCGCATCCATATTTTCTGTATAACCATCCCTCTATTTTAAGACCACCTTCAATTTAAGACCATATTTTGCTGGCTGAATGGGTGGTCTTAAATCGCAGGGACCACTGTAGAGGCATATATTTGTTGCCACATTAGAGAGGGTGTTTGTGTCCTGTGTAGGGAATGGCCACTGAGGCACCACTATGCCCATGTCCATTAATATTAGACGCATGTTTTGTTGACACTGCTTTAATATTCCAATTGATTTTCATCAAAGGCCAAGAATTATAATATCATTTCAATTAGCCAAAGTGAGCTCCCTGAAAATTGTAAAAGAGATAGGTATAGAAATCAATACATTTTGTATTTTTATTGACACAGATTTTTGTCACAGTAAAAACAGATTTTAAAAACAATTCGAATAACAAAAATGACTTGCTATATTTCTGCCGTTGTGGTAGGCGGCGAGGCTATCTGGTGCCTGTAACTCTTTGCGGAAGATCGGCCACGAGCTGCGCGTGAAGCCGTTTGTGTACCAGAGTATGTCAGAGCAGGAGCTGGACTCCTTCCTCCTGTATACCTCCTCACTTAACATGCGGGTTAGTATTTGTCTGCCTCTGCATGAAAATCACAGTAGAACCTGCCTTTATACATGATTTCAGAGACATTGATGTTTCATACATTATTGTAGGAGGACAGTGATTCTTAGCAATACTAAATATTGTGTAAAAGTGTCTTCATCAAAACAATACCAGAATGTATATTTAACACATTAAACAGTGTAAAGTCTTTAAAAAATTTAAACTTTGAAAAGGAAATTTTAGAGAATATATTTTTTTTTTTTGCTTTGGTTGCAGGCCAAGATTTTCCTCGTGCCAGTGAGAACGTCACATCTGTGTTTTGTTGTGGTTACGATCTGCTTTGTCTTCCTGTTACTCTTCCAAACCGGACTGTTACATGTCTGGCTGTAACCATACTGTAACATACCGCGACAGCGAGTCACCTGGTAACATGATCACGCATTGACAGTGAAAATCCATCATTCGAGACAGCTTTCATCTCCTCACCTAAGTCATACCATCATATATTATAATAGTTTTTTGAGTTAAAACAGACGATATTGTGGAAACACAACAGAGGTTGTCTTTTGTTCCATTGGTCTCATTTATAAGAACAACAAGGGGATGTCTAAGTCGTTTAATCACAATATTTGCTGTTTAAATCTTCCGTGGTCCTTCATTGGTATTAAATTGTTTAAATTAGCCCTAAGCTATTTAAGCATTAAATATGTTGTTCAGTTAGAAATTAGGCTGTCCAAAAATCGTGGTTAAATATGCATGCATCATCATCAGACTTATAGTCGTTCAAAGTGTAGGATAATGCTATAAAAAGCCATTATCAGTTTCATTGTCTTCTCTTTAAGACTTGAATCATACTGTTCAATATCTAGAATGTACAGTCAAATGTAGGATCTTAGTGCAAATTTTGCTCCATTGTAACTGCATAAGCTAGAAGCTTCCACTTTGCTGGACATTATAAATTTTTATGGTGTAAATATCGGTCTTCTATAGGATTACTGGTGTTGTTGAGTAGTAGCTGAGCTGATTTATAATAAATAACGAAATGAAAGCTTGAAATACATATTAGTATATATATATATGTCAGTGGTGCGTCCTTTAAAGAACACTCCATACAGGATAACCTCGGTATAGGAGGCAAAAATTACCAGGAAGTACTGTGAATGCTTTTGATGCCCCTCCTCACCAAAGGATGAATCTCTATTGTGGGCAGAATTATTTGGGAGGTGTGTCCCTGTTAAAATTAGACTACCGGTACTTTAATGACACCAACAGTATGCAAGCAGGATAAGTGATGGACCAGTTTTCTAGACAATAATGATCTTTAAGATGTTGACTAAATTTCTGTTGTTGCTTTAATTATAGTCTGTCATGTGCTAGAACGATACTGACTCCTGACTGTGTATTTGCGTGTATAGAGACCATGAAATATGTTTGCCTAGTGTAAGTAGTAATTTATATTTCCTTCTTGTCTTATGTCTTCTCTTTTGTGCAAGATTGCATTGTTTATTCAGTTCAATACTCTTTTTTTACATATCATATATTTTCAAAGATTAATGGTTTCCATCAGAGTACATGTATACATTTTATCTTGGCATATATACGCTTTATAGCAGTCACAAAGCTGATGCAGAATATTTCTGCAAGTGTGGTTCAAGTGGTTTTCAAAGAGAGTCCGGGCTGCATTTGATACTCTAAGCTGAAGATTGGAAAACACTTTAAGTTATTTGAGTTTTGATTTAAGGCCCAAGAATCTGACTTTGGTTAAAATCTCTCCTTATGTATCTTCAAGAACTCCAGCCCAGGTAGACAATGTTAACTGAATTTAGATAGCTGAGGTCAATATATTAATATTAAAATTTACCATTACAGATACATGATGTCTATTGTGTCTCTGTGTACATTTTTGCAAGCGGCATTTTAATTTGCTATATGTTGTGCAATGTAATTGCGAATTATAAATATTGACTACAGACTGAGCTTATATCAAAATCTAATAAGGTTGCATGTATCAAGTGGTATATTAACGTATGCATGAGCTCACCATTATACGCTTGTGACCACATGTAGGTAACCGATTTTCTAAGCCCCTCAGAATACTGATGTATGGAATTCTCTGTGTTTTTAAAGTAAAGTGAATATCCATGACAAAGCATGACACCTTCTCTTGTGTTCTGCATGCAAAATAAATAAGGTGGAAAATCTGTTCAAATGCACTACGTTGTGTACTTGGAGATACATGGAACGTTCATTGTATGAAAGTGCAATAAAATTTTATGTCACGAATCCAGTCTGCAAACCGTTTGTACACTTTGACCCGTAGTAGTAGTAGTAGCAGTTTAGTAGTAGTAGTTTATTTTTCCAAACTGTACAATTCAACAAGTGTATTTTAACAAATAAAAGTAGACTGATAAATAGTACAGTTTGAGGTCATCTGCTTAAGTCTAAAGACTGTGAACTGTACAATTTTGTTTGTAAATGATAAAGTTATATATGATAATCACTAAGTACAGCAAGCAGATACCTACATCAAATGGTACAATCATATATGTTGTTTAAAACAGTCTTATTAACACAAAACTTGAGAAACTTCAAATATATGTTGTTTGTGCGGCTGGTGTTCTTTGACACGGTCATTTTAAGATAATTATTGCAGCGATTAAATACCTGGACGTTGTGTCATGTTATTTCTGAGACGATATGTACCAACAATATATAGGCTCAGTGTGGTCTCTGTACCACACATTGGTGGATATTTCAAAGCTGTTGTTGGTGAAAGGTTTCACTGTGTAATAGGTTTTTAACACTTAAGCTGCTGGACAGCTTCTTACAAACGTTTAGTATTTTGTTGTTTAAGTGGCATTTTTTTACAGAAAAAAGATACATCCAATGATGAATATAATGATGAAATGTTTCCTGTCTCTCCATGTAAACTACATGTATCTTGCTTGGTGCTCGGCTATTTTTTGCTATTGGGCATACTGTTGGAATATTCCAATAAAAATGTTTCTTTATTAAAGTCCTTCAGTTGTTATCTTTTTTTTGCATTGAATTTAATCAGAGTAAAAAGGAATTCAAAGTCTACCTTGACAAAAGTCTCAGAATTCTTTAAATGGGTTTGAGAATTTCTTGTTATATATAATGTACTCGGTAGTGGTACGCTCAGTTCTTAATATGTTGAGATGAATTTTGATAAAAAAAAATATAAAATGTATTGCAACAGAATGCCAGCAGTTTATAGTGATGGCAATGGTGAGCTTTTAGATTCGGAGGGCATTTTCATGGGTATGACTATCTAAAATCTGTAACAAAATTTGGCTGCAAAAACCTAATAGCTGTGAAAGGAGTAGCTTCACCTGAAGGCTGATTTAGTCAACACTTGTACATTTTAAATGTTGCCGGTATACTGGTAAAAATAATCATGGATATGTATGGGCCATAATTCTGGGAATAATATTGCATTTGCTTATGAGAGAATAAAAATATTTTCCCAAGGAAAAGTGTACACAAAGATGGCTGTTTTTATATTCTCAAAATATTTAATTCAGTGCAATCCAGAGGGAAAGGTTAGCTCCTGTCACTTATTATTCATGACCTAATTCAGTGTCAAACCATAACTCTATGCCATGGCTCCTGGCCACGGACCCCTAGCCGTCTGAAAGCGAAATGACCCAGCCACCCTGGTCATGACGTACCCCTGTAAGGCCTGAAATGGGACCGCCAAAGGGTGTCCAATGACCGAAATCTGCATGGCACCTTTGAGCCACTGTAGGAGGTTTGTCCAAAATGAAAGGCGGCTAAGCGTAGCTTGGAGCAGCCACGAACAATAGGCATTGTTGTAGGCCAATAATTCAGTTTTAAACTGGGGTATTACGAAACTAGTGCTCCAGTTGGGCTCTGTTGAGTTAGCTAGCCAACTGGAATTTGGCCTATCGGGAATGTCAAGCCTCGTCCCGCCCTTTCTTTGCATCTCCCTTAACCTCAGGTTCAGGTACTCTGGCTTATGTGTTGACTCTATCGGGTTCGCAGCCTCAAGTGACCAGTTCACCTCGGGTAGCGTCCCAATGGTCTCTTGGGTCGGTTTTGCTGATTTTGGAGGAGGCCACTGAGCTGACACGCCAGCAAATGTCTCCTCCCCAGGATCTATCGAGCCTCCAGGACACGTTTGTTGGCCCTCAGCCGCCTTCTCTCTCGATTTTATCGAGTTCTGAGGTGGCTGAGGCCCCTCCGTCGACTTTACCGTCATCTTCGACCATTTCTTTGTCAAGGGGGGAAGCTGGTTTGGCCTTGCACGATCACAGGGATCCGGTTGTTTCTTTTCTCTCTGACGTTTCCGAACTGTTGGCAGTTTCCAAACGTACCAAGGAAGTGGAGACAACACACATCCCTGTAGAGACCCCTTCAGTTAATCCCTCTTCTCAGGGTTTTACCCTACCTGGCATTAACTCGGCTCTTTCGAACTAGGCACAGCTAACCAGGCGGGGCAGGCGTCCTCCTCCTTGACGTCCTTTACCAACCCCCTTACCATGGGTTTCGGTTTTGTGGCCTCCACCCCTCCTTCTAAACTCAGGTTTAGCAGGTACGGGTCCCCGGTTTCCAATGGCTACACAGCCATTTCCTGATTTAACTGGGGCCCCTGGTGGGATTGTTCCTCCGGTTTCTCTGACGTTTCCTATTAACCCTCTGGTCTCATCGATAGGATCAGGTGGAGCTTCCTCCCTTTGGCTACTGGATCGTTTCGACCGGTAATTTCTTTGCTGAGTCTAGAACCTCGATCTTCAGCAGCCAACCGTCCTCCTTCCTCGGCTGGGTCATTCCAGTTCCCTTTGGGGGCTGTCTCTGACCCTTCTACCATCGATGAAGTCGAAGAGGAGATGGACGCTTCATGCTCCCTGCTTCACTCTACACTTTCTGAAGCGGGAGTAGGTCATGACGGTTCTACCGCTGATCCCTCACCTCCCCTGGATCTTCAGTCATACGACCATATATTAAGTGTTGTCCTGAAAGATCTAGGCAAGTCAGAGCTCCTAGTCTGGGATTTACCTAAACCCTGTTCTTTCTGGGAGTTAGATCAGGAGGTCCAGGTCAAATCAGGGGCTGGGGCCCTGAACATCGACCCAGACATGGTAGCCGAATTGACCAAGGCTATCCAGGAGCCCTCAACAATGGCGGAAGTTACGGATGCTGCTTCGGCCTACAAGGTCCCGGCGGAACTGTACACGTCATTGTTTAAGTCTCCTAAAGTGGAGGAGGAGATGGTCAAACAGGCCGAAAATATCCAGCCCCTGGCCATTAATCCTGACTTCCGTAGAGCCTTGGAAGTGTCCTTTGAGTCGTCAATAGCAACCTGGCGGCTTGGATGGCATATGATGGTACTGATCAACTACCTGTACAATCACTGTCAGTATGGTCCCGTCCTCATATCGTCGTAAACCACAGCCCCTCCAATGCTTAGCATGCCATGCTGTAGCTAACGCGAATACATGGCGATGACAGGTCAGAATGCGTCCTCAAAGCAGTGTGTAACCACCTGCATGGGGACATTCGAGAGTCTCGCCAGACCTCTTCCCAGGTGGCATCGGTGGCTATTGCGGTTCAACGCCGCATGGTCCTCGATGCCTCCGCATTTCGAGATTGCAGGCCCCTCATGGCCACTCTCCTGTCGACCCCCTTTATAGGTTCCTTGCTCTTTGGTGGACAATTTCAGTCCTCAGTCGACGAAGCTATGCATAGTCGGGAGAAATTGACCCAGGTTAGGTGGTTAGCCTCTTCTGGCTCAAGGGCTGCTCAGGGAACTTCCGGTTCCAGAGCGCCCATGCAATCTCAG
>JAAUYG010039944.1_pt1 | contig 11378 bp, 16 predicted proteins | sample 7278091 | NCBI WGS metagenome assembly JAAUYG01 (sample SAMN14350201, study PRJNA611818) | marine sediment metagenome | isolation source: surface marine sediment (0.6m) | place: French Polynesia: Moorea | collected 2018-08 | reverse complement strand
CTCCAGGTGACCAAGAACAGTCCGTCTTCTGGAGAGACGGGGAAGCCACCACTGCAATTTTTGAACATGCAGAACAAGTGATACAAGTAAAATGTGAATGTCAACACTGAATTTTGTGATGTCTTGTATTTTTCCATATTTGCAATAAATTGCTGCCAAAGACTGTTTCTTGCTAAAACACCATTCAGAACTTTTCTTCAAATGGTATGGGGGGGGGAGTTGTTGAAAAATCCCTGTACTAATTACCCAGGAATGGCTGGGCTGTTCTTTGTTGCTCAAGGTTTTGATCGATGCGCCGGCATCCTCACCATCCTACCCCGTTATGTCGGGGAGGGGATAATTCTGGAAGAAAAATGGGCTATGCATGTGCCCCATCTCCAGTTCAACATTTCCTCACTGTCTTCCAGTCTGGATAGCTGCCATCGCAGTGACGGCGGCGCTTCAGGAAGCGCTCTGCAGACGGAGACAGAAGCAGCAGCCATCGATCAGTCCCGCACGCTCCGCTGCAGGAATCACCCCAGTCTGAACACAGGCAGCACCGACCGCCTCGGTTAACGTTTCTAGATAGTGCCCTGCAAAGGTCGCAGTTGTGGGTTTCAAATTAGGCCTAACGATGGCGAGAAGGCAATTCCGCCCATCGATTGCAGTGTTTTGCTTTCTCTCTGCCACTCTTGGCCAAGATGGTGCCAACATCATTGACCCGATGTTGGATTTTCTGCATTTTTTCCAGCACGTTTACGTTTTTCATGTGAAACCCGATGAAAAGATCTTCTGGCCTCCTGTCTTGGATTGAAAAGAACCAAACATTGCAGCGGCTGTGGTCGCAGACTGAAGTTGGAATGCGCAGCTTCTCACAGTGCGAGGCAGGAATCGTGCCCGGCGTCTGTCACAGCTGTTGATGAATGGCTGCAAACACACGCGCACGCACATTCAGGTAAAGACGCAGTTACACAGTGAGTACAGCAGGAATGCGTTTCCACAAACAGTGCGTCATGCGTGGTGCGCCACATAATAAGCGTCATTTACGTCAGATGTGCGACGCAGTGAGACGCTGATTAACATCAACTGATGATTTAGGACTTCGTGACGCACGCACGCACTGACGCTGAGTGATTTCTGGGACGTAACGTCTGAATTGATGACGTCATGTCGTCGTGACGCATTGATATCAGCCTCGTTCTGCCAGCTTTCTGTGAGTTCAGATCGTCACCTCGCGGGAAGACTCCTTCGTGCGTCGTGGTCACGACGCCTCACGACGCTACAGTGACATGTCTGCAAGAAACTTGGGAAACCAGATTTTGGGGCTTAGTTGGCGAAATTAGCCTGCAGAGCGTTTTGATTGTTTCAAACTAGAGAATTACAATGTGATGATCTTTTTAATAGAATTAAGCAGTTCCCAGGCACTGTTCAGTGAGTGGAAAATTCCTCTCGTATTTTCCGCGCTGCTGATCAATTGAAGCACAACAGCTCGTTCTTCACCTCTGTGATCACGGAATAAATACTGCAGGACTTATTGATTTCAGGGTCGCTCACTGCAGACAGCAACAAGTCACTGTGACTCTGCAAAAAAAAAGAACAAGACGCCCAGTGGAAGCTAAAACCAGACTCGAACACACTCCAACACACTGTGATGCCATGGTGAAAGGTCAGCTTAACGTCAGGCAATTGTTGCCAAACATCAACACACTGACGCCACAGCGTTGTCACCTCTCACAAGAGATGTTTGTGTGGTTACTTAGGGGGCGCCTTTGTGTTTCCACCTGAAAGCGAGACTCTAACATTCTGAAAACCACAGTACTACATCGCCAGATTGGATCTGGACTCCACAAGACACTGACGTCCTGGTGCTACAGCGCCAGCTGAACACCGCACCTCTCTGCAAAGTTAGATTGTCGTGTGGCCACGCGACAAGTACCCTCGACACGAGGCGACGCCACAGTGCTGCATCGCGTCCAGGGATTCAGACATCGTCAGGCGCCATTGTGTCAGACTCCAGCACCACTGTGACGCTCTGGTGTAGCAACGCCGTCGCGATGCCGGACCTGCCCGTGCCCCGCGCGGAGTGGAGCAGCACCTGCAGACAGCGCCTGCGCAAGAGATGGGACCACGTGATGACGGTCACGCTGCTCGGCGCCGGCGCCGTGTTCAGCGGCGTCGCCATCTTCAAGATCGGCATCCTCGAAGAACTGTAAGGCGCAACCAGATTCATTTCTCTTTCATTTTCTGAATATGCAAAACGAGAGAATAGAAATCTAGAAAAATGGCCTTCAGACACCATCCACCGGTGAAGCGTTGTCAGAAGAAAAGGCACTCCGTTCAGTGGTGCTCAATGTCGCTTCCAGCCATCGCAATTCGACAAACAGCAAACTGAAGGCCAGTTCACGGCCTAGTGTTCCAGATACCAGATGCATGGGCACTGCTTCCTGGCTGTGTTTGTGTTGCAGGTATGGGTACTGCTTCCTGGCTGTGTTTGTGCTCTGTATCTCGGGGCTGGTGCTGTTCGCCGTCTACGCTGCTGTGGTGCTGTACCGGAAGCAGTTCAGGCACAAGCGCGCCAACAGCGACTGCACCACCACCCTCCTCAACAACCAGGTCAGTGTGACGCCCAGGAACTGATCAAGAGGAAAATCATGTCCCAGGAAGGGGAAAAGTTATTCTGATGCGACAGCTTGTGGGTGCACTCTTGAATTTTTCCTGCTTGGGCTCTGCAGATATGCGTGGTTAGAGGAAAGATCTGACACGACAACAAAGCGATGAGAAAAACAGCATTTACGGTTGATTGGAGTGCCCTGTCTGCAAATAGCAAGTGACAAGTGTCGACGAGAGTTTTGCGTTGAGAGTTGAGAATGGCCGCATTTGATTTGCATCAATTTTGGTCCCCCATAGGCTGTTTTAGCCTACTGGGGACTAAAAATTGCATTTTATTTATCCCAAAAGGGGTAATATTTTGTCACCCCTTGTATTCCTCACAAGAGCTGGAATGCAAAGGGGTGATAAAATTTTCATATAATTTAGATCTAGTTTCTTATCCAGATTGTATTCTATCAAAAAAAAAGAAAAAGCTTTTTATGAAGTTTAGAAGTTTGTGGATCTAGATTTACTTTATAATAGTAAAGTAAACTGTACTAGAACTAATATGTGTCCCCCCTTTGGAGATTGTATTTGATTTAAAAGGGGTGACAAGGCAAAAATCAGTAGACACCCTTCCCAATCAGGAGTCTTCTGACAAAAACAAATCGAATGGGGCCAATGAAGCCACGCCAAAAGGGCGGATGCATTTCTCCTTGGAACATACAGCAAGCTTTGAGTTCAGTCCAAGCAGCTCTTCGGAAAGATTCAAGGCTTCACAAGAATTTGAGTCTTGTTCTTGTTCATGACCGGAATCATGTGGGAAAAACCAGATTCGAATTATATACTCTGGGATGACTGTTCTGACTACATCCTCCTTACTCTTGTTCATTGCAGGAGTACTACCGGCACAGCGTGGTGTCGGACACGCAGTACAGCAAGTCAGCGCCTCTGGGTTCCGTAGCGCCGAGACCGCGCGCCCCGCCCCGGCGCCCCAGCTTGCCGCTGTCGACACCGCCGCCCTCCTACACGTCCCTCCCGGCGGCCGTGGAGGCGAGCGCCGCCCAGTGCGCGCCCATTTACACGGCGCGCCGGGAGAGTCGGGCCTCGCTCTCCTCCAGCCTCGCCTCGCCTCCCGGGGACTTCTACTATCCACCGCCGCCGCCCGCGTACGACTCTCCCAGTTTAGCCTCCGATTCCACCGGGAGAAGCAGTCCCTTCCGGTACAGCTCCCTCACCACCTCGGCATACGACTCAGCGTTTGAGACGGCAACGCGACGCGGGTCTATTCTGTCCGGCAGCGCGTATGAGTCTGCTGTGAGCTCGCTGGGGGCGGGGAGTAGTTCCGGGGGTTACACGGCGGGGCACTCCGGGTCCGGGGCCTGGTGGGCGCAGGCCGTGCCGCACCCCTGGCCGCTGCCGCCGTGCGAGGGCGCGCAGTGGCTGGAGTTCGGGGAGCGCGGCCCGCCCAGAGAAGCCGTCGAGATTCACAACATGTACCACTTCCTGGTGGAAGAGGAGGGCTGGATCTCACCACTCATGACCGTCTCCGAGGAGGACGAGCGCCGCCGCCGCCGCTACCAACTCATCTTCGGCCACGACTTCTTCTGGTGAACCCGGAGCGGGTCCTTGCACCGACCAGAATGCAACTGAGGCCTGGAGTGCCATTGAGCCATATCTGGTCAAAAATAACAAAACTGGAAACATCGCGCTTTCTGCGTGAGTTCGTCTTTGTTGCCCTGCCTTGTCTCAGCGTTGAAAACGACAAGTGATAAATGTTCACGTTACAGAGTGGCACATATCGAGCAGGACAGGACGATGTGTGCAAACTCTCCACCCCTAACCCTTATCCCAGCCCTGTTTCTTTGCAGAGCATCCTGGGTAGCAAGCAATTTACATGGCCTGAAACACATGATTCCAGTTTATGCTGGCTTGAGGTCACAGCTGTAACACAGCACGGTGGTACACAGGTCACTTTGTGTTGTCAAGTCAGTGTGCTCGAGACCGTTTTCGTACGTGCGGCCACGAAAAAGGCGAATTGAGAAGACTCTACTTTTTGACCAATCCGTGGCGTGATGCCCGTGTGACCTCTTTGCGTCAGAGGAGCGTCCTGAGACGAAGGTCACATGACGTCACGGAGACGTGCTGCGGGTGACGTGCACAGCGAGGAAAAGCCGCGTCTTGCCTTCACAGGGGTTGTACTCACTGGTGGCTCTGGCGTGGATCTGGATTAGGCCTACATGTTTTTACCGTTGTACTGGCTTCTGAAACCGGACAGCGACTTGCTGCGATAGATAAACACAGAATTGGCTCCAAAACAGGCATTTTCCTTGTGACTGCCCAGAAAACCAGCCAGCACTGGACCCGTGGATGTCCCAAGCGCTTTGTTCTTGCCCTTGTCACACCACAGGTCGAAACTGCGTGTTTTCATGGGTTATGCCTGTGTGATAAGCCAGATCATCTCTTTTTTCTCCGTTTGTGCACAGATTTAGGTAATGTGAGTTGATTCAGGTTTTCTCCCGCTCACATGTCGCTCTCCTTTCATTCAGACTCAACTCTCCCTTAGATCTGGTCCCGTTTCCTTGTCGGTTTTAAGTGCCTTTGATCTGACCACAAACGGATCCCCCCACCCACCCTCCCGTCCTTCTCATCTGCAGATTCCTCTTAAGTACATGAAGAGTATTTTTGGTCATTGCTAACTTGATGATTGTGGTTGACCCACAATATTCTGAGTTCCTCTGGGATCTGCATAGCCGGTGAACCTGGACCACTGCACCAAAACGTGACGTTTCTTGCTATTCAGAAGGGCATGGAATTCACAGGAAAAATTTACATCCACATGAATTCCGTACCAGTGTGACTGGACCTTTGGTCAAGTGAAGTGTGAAGAACTGAAACCCGTGGAAGTCACAGAGAAACTATCCTGTATACATAAAATGAAGGGCTTTCATGTTTCTGTTTGTCAAAAGAATTTGTTAGATCTATTTTGCATGACATTCACCTTGGGCCCAGTTCCGAGATTTCTGCAAAGAACAAAACACAATTTTATATTTAAAAAAATTGCCTTCTGGTTCTCATCCACAAGAGAATCAATGATGGCAGCATTATGTTGCGCCCAGCGTTACCCACAGAGCACAGAACCAGTTTGGAGATGTGCATGGTCTGGTGTGTTTGGAACAGCGGGGGTGGCTGGTTGAAAATTTTGTTTGAAGAATCAGAAAAATACTCAAAATAGTATGAAACATCCAGAAATGTCAAATAAACAAAAGTGATTTTTGGAGGGGGTGAAAAAGACAAGAGGATGAAAACAATATGGAATTTTTTTCTGACAGGCAGACAAATGCCGCAGAGTGATTGAAATTAAGGTTGCTAACAGGTGAACTTTGACTTTGTTTTCGTGCCTAAATTGCCACTTGTCCACATAAATTCTTCATTTTGTGACTGGCAGAACTGGGTGCTGCGCGTCCCAGGAATCTGGATCAGGACGCTTCTTCATCAGAAGAGAACCCGGTGTTTTTCTATGTATCTGCAGATTGTCCATAATCGAGAATAAACATGTTGCATTGAGAAAACCCGTCTCGCCTTCTCACGTTCTGCTGGACCGAAAAGTGGAGAGGAAAATTCCAGTTTTGACAAAACTTGGAGGCTGGGATGTCAGACCATACAGAGCATCTCGCGATGGGCCAAAGGCAAAGACATTCCAACCAGCCACCATTTAAATGTTATCAACAGTGTGAAAAGGCAATCCCGTTTAACAATGACGACAAAGCCGGTTATCATGATTCGTCTCGTCTTCCATCTGTTTAATTCCCAGCGATGAATTGGAACAAGACAGGAATACTCTTGACACTGTTTGTGATTTCTACGAACCATGTGCCAACTGCCCTTCATTTCGTGCTTGCTGTTCTTAGCTTCACTGGGGACGCCAGGCCTGACAGGTGAATGGTGAACACTGCATGGTTACATGTACCTGCTTGTGCAGCTGATTGCTTACTGGGTGATGAAGCTGTGCAAGGGATCAGCCAGACTCAGGACTGCATTTACATCTGCTATTTGTGTCTGAGTTACCAAAGCGATAGACACCTGGAATCATCGGCAGACGAGGGCTTGTCAGCACCAGCTGCGCAAACTCAAACGCAACATAACGCAGATAAATCAGCCAATGGCTGATGGGGGAATGGCAAATTTGAAACAGTGGATTGGTGTTATCTTGGAAGTAGAGAAAATTGCAATGAGTCTTTGTTGAATGCCTCTTCACCCAAAAATCTAAAGTGGTTTTTTTGGGCAAAACTGCAGTTCAACCTCGAGGGATCAACCCAGTTTTGTCTCCTGACTGAAATCTTGTGTCGCTCGGAATGTTTTGCAGCAGATCTAGAAGGGCGTGATGATCTGGCAGAGCTAAAGGAACTTTTGAGGACTCAGGGAGAACTCATTGAGAAGCAGCAGCGTGAGCTGGAGGCGCTTAAACAACAGATACATGGACAACAACTGCACGCTGAACAGGTCAGAGACAAGCTAAGCATATAAGTACAAGCCAAACAGGTCAGGCCTGTCTGAGTCACCATGACAGTGAGAGTTGGTGGGAATCTTCCAGCAGACCAACTGGCTGGAACATTCTGCGTGGATTCTCGCTCTCAATGCAAAGATTTCCGAATTTAGTGCAACTGATGTCACAGGTAAACGCGTCCTCGTTCCCGTTCTTGGCGTCTCTGCCCGACCTGACGATCGCACTTCCGGGTGAGGACTACATCCGGTGGAGCCGCATCGTCGTTAACGCAGACGGGGCGTACGACCCGGACACTGGTGAGTTCTTCCCCGCGGGCCGCACGCCTTTCCCGATCCAAAATTCAGTCAGGTGGTCAGAACTTTTCAACTCCGTTTATCGGCCTGGATGGGGGAACCAGGCTGACAAAACCTCCAATCGCCTGAAGGAGGCGTCCACCTGCGCAAGTGTCCCTGTTCATGAAGATATGACCCTGATGATGTCCAGTCCTCTCGCGTGTTTCCCGGAAACTTGTTAAGACTTCATCGCATCAAGCACTATTGGGGTCGCAGCAAAGAAATCATTCTTTCTTTATACATTTGCGGAACTAGGACGGACTCAGGATCACTAAGATTTCGCACTTTCCACCTGAGGTGTGCCCATCACGTGTGCGTGGTTTTGTACGCCACGTGTACATGGTCCTATACACATGTGTACGTAGTTTGATGCGTCACGTTCACAGGCGGCTTCACGGCGCCCGTCGCCGGCGTCTATGAGTTCACGGTGCAGCTCAACGTCGACTTCTCCGACGCCGCCACATTCTTCCTGACCGTCAATGGCGCCGTCACCACAGGTAGGCGTCAGAAAGCACGTGCCATCACAAATCCATTGTCGCTCACAACCTACGTTTTTGCTGCAATCCTTTGCTGAAAACTGCAAACACATTTGACAAATTCCTTCTTTGGTGTGAGTGACGCCGTGCGTGCAGGAAGAAACACATTCGTTTGGGATAACACCAAAGGTTGAGACAACAGAATATTCACAATAAGTGTTTTAATTAGAAGTTAAGCTGTTGACAGTTGCTGAGAAGTGTTCTTTCAGGCACCACAGAGTATGACCCAGATGGGCTCTACTTCTCCACAGCCACAAGCACCGTAATCCTGGATCTGCAGGCTGGGGATTTTGTGCAGGTATATACAACATGTAGCAGACGAATTGCCATGCAGGTGGGTCACGCTTTATCCGAACAAACAAAATCAATTAAAAAGTTCGGATCAACCGAATTTTCAATTTAAACGTGTTCGGATAAAGTGACCCACCTGTGCATGTTAATTCGTGGCCTACACACATAGCTACCAATTCAATTCCACAGGTTGAGGGAGGGGGGTTTCAGATGTTGCTAGTTGTGTTGTTGCAGGCGTTGCTGGTTGTGTTGTTGCAGTTGTTGCTGGTTGTTGCCGCACTCTATTTTGTTTTTGCAGCTGTTGCTGGTTATGTTGTTGCAGCTTTTGCTGCTTTTGCACTCTGTTTTGTTGATGCTTGTTGTGTTGTTACAGCTGTTGCAGGTTGTTGCCCACTCTGTTTTGTTGTTGCCGCTGCTGCTGGTTATGTTGCTCCAGATGTTGCAGATTTTTGCTGCACTCTTTTTTGCTGCAGGTGTTGCTGGTTGTGTTGCTGCAGGTGTTGCTGGTTGTTGCCACACTCTGGTTTGTTGCGGCAGATGTTGCTGGTTTTGTTGTTGCAGGTGCTGCTAGGGAACGACGCGGTCGTCTGGGGAGAGTCGGAGACGGAGGGGCTGTTCTCCTGGTTCACCGGGCATCTTATCCAGGCTGAGTAACAGGGCAGTTGTTCTCTCGCCGTGCAAACAACACACTGCAGAAATATACCCATAATGAGGAATTGCGGATTTGGATTGTTGTTGTTGTTTGGTTTGGTGTATAGGTGGGTCCCGCTTATTCGAATTCGAATGTGGTTAATTCCACATTGGAGTTTATCCGAAGTCTTTTCAAAATCCTATTTCAATCTCTCATATGTCAATGCTCATGCTTAATTCGAAATTCAGCGAATTGGAACTTCTTCTAGGCCCACTCTGTTTCAGTTGTTTAGATGAAACGAGACCAATTTGTAATGCCGCGAAATTTCGTTTTTTGGTTTCCTGCGGGTCAGGGCAGTGCAGTCACATGTTTCACACAGGGTTACTTTTTGATTTCTGTTGCGTCGAGTATTTTCTGAAAATGCTCTTTGCAAATTTTTTGGCACAACTTGGTATGGTTGGCCATTTATCCACGAGAGAAGGAAAACAACTGAATGGCCCTGTTGAGATGGAAATTCAACTTTTTGCCAAAAAAAACAGAGGAAAGGAAAACAAAGCACTGACTGGTTCCCATAAACAGAAAAGAATCAATTCTGGCCCCTGGCCATTGCTGCACCAAGACATTGAGAATTTCCTTTGTTGCACAAAATGAGCTTGTTTTCGTTTCTTCCCATCAACTGCAAATTTGTCACTGAACTGTTAAAATGGAGGCAGCAGAAGAGTAGGAGTTTCCAACCAACATGATTGTCAAAGTTTACAATCCCCAGATTAAAAAATTCTTCAAGTTTGCGCATTGCTGAGAGCTTTTTTCCAAAAAAACCCCCACATGTTGCAGTGTTCAACACCTTTCAGTCTTCCCTCAGAACATGCAGGCAGCTTGGGGTGACTTCTGGCTGGTCTGGCTTTACTGTGACTGTGACCCAATGTTCAGCTGACTGTGTTGATGTTTGGTCCGGGTTCTCTGTTCGAATTGCCTGTTGTTGGAGTGCTAGGTCTGGTAGATGGCAGACCTTGTCTTCTCACATGTTTGTTGCAGGTTATCACCTCTCTGAACCACTGACGAAACTGCTTGCCGCTCAGTACATAGAGGAAGAAATTCGCTGAGTGGTTGAGGGTATTAAAGGTGCTAACAATCAGGTCGAAAACTTTTTTAGAAGTGCCTTGCATGAAATCCCCACCTGAATTTAAAAAAAAGAGTTGGGAAATAGGTGAACAAAAAAAAAACAAGGAACATTGTTTGCAAACTTAAGTAGGATGAATCCCAAAAATATCACTTTGACACAAGTTGGACAGAAAGATCAAAACCTGGTCAGGAATTGTTCATCCAAGATCCAAGTTCATCTCTGACAAGGAGATGAGAAACCTTTTTCTGTCCCATCAATGAATTAGAGTAAAAAAAATCGTGTACTTACCAATGTTACTCGGACAAATTGGCAGAGTGCAAACAACAAAGACAGTGGAAACCACCAAAACCATGGGAACCGTTTTGGAAATGGACTTCTGAACAGCCCTGTTAAATCCAAGAACTGTGTTCTGTCTTCTGTATAACTTAAAAATGATGCTTGTGTTAAAACTGGCAATGAGAAGAGAAGGTAAGACTGTGTAGATAAACAAACCAATGGATGGCCTGATGACCATAATCCAGTCATTAAGGTCTCCATAAACACAGAATGAACTGTTTTGAAAAGTTTCTATTTTTCCAGAAACAAAGAAGACATGTATGTTCAAAATTGCAAACAAAACACACAAAAGTGTTTCAATGCTGAGAGCTAACTTCCTGTTCATAAGTTGTTGCGCCCTGAAAATGAAAAGGGAGAATGCTGTTTCACAATTGGCAAAAACAGTTTCAATCAAAGATATCCAATCTCCTGTAAGCAGAAAATGTGTTACACAAAGAACATTTCATTGCTGCATGGACACTAATCTTTCTCCTCAAAGAAAAACAACAAAGTAGACTAAAAATCTTGGCTGGCTAGGTAATCGCGTGAAGGGAAGAGACCTTGGAACAATCAAATCTGTTTTTTTGCAAAATACACATTGGGTTGGATCAGAGCCATGCCCCACACGTACCTGTGTGGCTTCAGGATGACCACAAGTCTCTCTCCAGTAATTGCAACCAGTGTCCATGAACTGACATGGGCAGCCCAATATTGCAGATACTTAGTGATGTAACAGATGGAAATTTGTTTTATCTTCAGATGGACATGAACATGTCTTGTTGCCAAGAATTCTGGCATTCCTGAGAGTAGGAACAAAGTGTCAGTTACAGATAGAAAGGACAAATATACACCAGTACTTGACATCCTGAAATTGTTATTCCCAAGACAAACTAAGATCAAGCTGTTTCCAAGAAGCCCCATCAGAAAGATTGGGCCTATTGTGTAGGTGTAAAGCTTCTGCCACAACAGGTTCATCTCTTCTGGGTATGACTTGGCAGTTGTCGGCCAGATCGTTGGCCTTTCTGATCCTGTGTTGTTCTCCATGTTTCTGTGTTGTTGCACCTGCAGTTTGTGT
>JAAUYG010251308.1_pt1 | contig 11379 bp, 4 predicted proteins | sample 7278091 | NCBI WGS metagenome assembly JAAUYG01 (sample SAMN14350201, study PRJNA611818) | marine sediment metagenome | isolation source: surface marine sediment (0.6m) | place: French Polynesia: Moorea | collected 2018-08 | reverse complement strand
GTGACTACCGTCACAGAAAAGATGCCAGAAGAAGTTGCTCAGGAACTTGTTGGTGAAGCCTCTGAGGGAACCCAGCAAGATGAGTACACAGTTGAATTAGCCAAACCTGATGTGGAAGAAAAGCAGGAGACCAGAGTTGAGGTTGTACTGGAGGAGCATGCGCCACTAGAAGCTTCTGAACTGACCATTGACTCAACGGAAACCACAGAGGAGCAGGAGATTGTTGTCGAGTTGGCTAAGCCTGGAGTAGGACAGGAAGAAACACGAGCTGAGGTGGTGCTTGAAGAACATGCGCCTCAGGAAACTGGTGAGCTGACTACTGAAACCACTGAAACCACACAGGAAGAAGAAATCACTTTGGAACTGACCCAACCAGGTGTAGAAGAGAAGACAGAAACCAGGGTGGAGGCTGTTGTTGAACAGGTTGAAGAAGAGGTTCCACAGGAATTGGTTGGTGAGGCCAGTGAAGACACCCAGCAAGAGGAGTATGTGGTTGACCTGGCTAAACCAGATGTGGAACAAAAACAAGAGACCCTGGTTCAAGTTGTACAAGAAGAACATGCCCCCCAAGAAGCATCTGAGTTGGCTCCAGAAATCAGTGAGACTACTGAGGAACAAGAGATCATTCTACAGTTGGCTCAGCCTGATGTAGAGCAGAAAGAAACTAGGGTAGAAACCGTTCAAGAACAACTGGAAGCTGAACAGATTCAGCAAGAAATTCCTGAGGAAGCCACTGACACTACCACTGAGGAGCAGGTTAGTGTTGATCTGTCCAAACATGTGGTAGAAGGCAAGAAAATCTCTCGTGTTCAGGCTGTTGAGGAACAACACACAGAGGAGCTCACTGAAACCATCCAAATGGCAACAGAAGAGCAGACCCAGGAAGAGCAGATCGTCATTGAGCTGTCACAGCCAGGAGTTGAAGATAAGACAGTCTCTTTGGTACAGACAGTCGAAGAAGCTTACCCTGAGGAACAGGCAGCAACTCTTGAGGAAGCTCCTGAGGAAACAACACAGGGTGAAGAAATCTCTGCAGAGTTCTCCCAGCCAGATGTCACAGCTAAATACGAAACCAGAGCTGAGCCACAGATGGAGCAGCTGACAGAAGAAACCTTTGTTGAGGTGGTTGAAACTTCAACTGAACAGACCAAAGAAGAAGAAATATCACAGCCAGAACTGGTGCAGTCCACCAAAGAAACTCCCATGGAAACATTGGTCCTGGTTCAGACTGAACAAATGTCTGAGGAGCTCACCGATGAAGTCCAGGTTGTCCCAGCAGAACTGCCTTCAGAGCAGCAGGTGGAGTTAGAGCTGTCCCAACCAGCTGTAGGACCTACCCGTGTCAGCCATGTTCATGCCCAGATGGAAAAACTGGATGAAGAAATCACCGAAGGACTCTCCAGCGAGGTTGCCAAGGAACAGCCAGAGAGTGAAGAGATCACTGTGGACTTTGGCAAGGGCACCCTAGAAGATGCCACCCAGACCTTGACCATCACTCTTGAAGAGAAGACCTCTGAGGAAGGAATCCAGGATCTTCTGGAGAGCATGCCATCTCCTGTGGCAGGTGAAGGATCTGAGATCCAGTGGGAGCTCATCCAAGGACCTATGACTGAGACTCAGGAATCCAGGACTGAAGCCCTGGAGGAGAAGCTCTCAGAAGGATCAGTGGAGGAAAATGTGGAAGAATTTGTTCCTCATGCCATGGCAGGTGAAGAGGTCATCACTGATCTTACTCAGCCAGCCAGCGAGTCCAAAGCTCACACCAGGGTTGATGTGGTTGAGGAGAGACACTCAGAAGGCGAGGAAGAAGAGATTTTCTATGAAGCTCCCGAGCCTGCCCTTGCCAGCCAAGAGATCACAGTTGATGTTTCAGCAGCGACCAAAACCAAAGAGGAAAGCTTGGTTATGACACAGCAGGCCACTACTGATGTTGAGATCACAGAAGAAGTGACTGCAGAGTTCACTGAGGAGACCACCCAGGAGGAGCAGGTGATAGTAACTCTGGGTCAGGCTGAGGCAGAACAACCCAAACCTGCATTGGTCACCCCACAGGAGGCACAGATGGAACCACTCGATACCCAGGAGCTTACCACTGAAGAAGTGCGCCAGGATGTCCCAGAGGAGTCTGTCATTGATGTCACTCTTGAGTCTGCTGAAGCTGAACAACCCAAACCCTCCCTGGTTTCCACCCAGGAAGAGGTACTGGAACTGCAGGCAACTCGTGAAGACATTAGTGAGATCCAGCAGGATCAGACCACTTCAGAAGAGATTCAGGTTGATCTGGAAGCTGTAGAAAAACACCGCAAACCCGTATCCATGGTCAAGCAGGTCATAGAAGGGGCACTTCCTGAAGACACAGCTATGGAATACATTGGCAGCATCAAGGAAGTCTACATGATTCCTCAAGAAGTCAGGCCTGAGTATGAACCCACAGTAGTGGAGAAATATCGCCTGGAGACTCAAGTTCACCCACAGGCTGCTACCAGGCAAGAAGAGGAAGGTTTCACTGAGATGAAAATTGTTGAGGAAACCGCTGAGGAGAGCCGCGTCAGGCTTGAAAGGGCATCCAGAAACTTTGCAAACATGGACGTCCGTGCCATTCAGGAAGTTACAGAAGAACGTCAACAAGTCACCGAAACTGAAACTCATGAAGAGGAGGTTGTTCTGACCACCACTGAGAAGCATATCACGGAGACCACGAGGACGATAACTAAGGAGGGCAAGGAAATCAGCATGGTGTCACTCATGGCACCAGTGTTTGAGATTCCTCTCTCTGACGTGACGGTCACCGATGGCGAAAAGGCAACACTTGAGTGTCGTGTCAACGGTGTCCCAGAACCTACGGTCACCTGGTATGTGGAAGGAGTGGAAATTCGACCCTCAACTGACTTCCAAATTCTATATGAGAATGGCCTCTGCCTGCTGACTATTGAGGATGTGCTGCCGGAAGATGAGGGAGAATACACAGTGAAGGCGGTCAATGAAGCAGGGACCTGTGTCACCACAGCCTACCTGACTGTACTACGTAAGTACATCAATTTCTGTCTTCTCTCTGCAGCATTAAACAGAATCAGTTACATGTAGATACAGATGTACTTGGTTTTGGTGAACTTAGACTGAGGTTCTATTTGACGTTTACTGATGTTTTTATCTCTAGATCTTCACCACAATGCTGTTGTGTTTTGGAACTTTTAATATCTACCGGTATGTTCTCATATTAATTTGCTATCCTGTTTCTGTTTATGTCACAGACTAGTATTTAATCTGGACAATTTTAAAATGTTGATGATGGCAACTAAGTGATCAAGCACTGATTCGGTTGGGATACTTGTACTTTTTTTAGCTGCTGAGGCAGACTCAACGCCATCTTCTCCTACTACCACCGAAGAAGAGACAATAATCACTACACAACGTCGCATATCTCGTGCTGAAAGAAGAGAAAGAGTGTCTGAAGAGTACCACAAGATGGAGGTCGATCTCTCACTAAAGGTCAAGAAGGAAATCTCAGTCAGAGAATGTAAGTGATTTATTTGGCTGTAACCAGTACTGACCTGGTTCTCGCTGGCTAAAGTTTTTTGACCAGATTACGTCAGAAGTTGGCCAGATTTCTATTTCTTTTATAAAATATTTAAGCACTATCTGCCATGTATGCAAACTCGTTAAGTAAAATATCCTATCGATGTATTACACGTAGTCTACACTATGTCTTTTAATATTATGATGTGCACATGGTATCACAAATTGATATGCTCGGTGTGGTTTTAACATTTCCATTCTATTCACATTGTGGCATATTATTTTTATTCTTCTGCCATTCTTAGTCCAAATGCCCAGTGGTCCAATGGCACCCAAATTCATTGTGGAGCTGGAACCCAAAGAAATCTTTGAGACCATGCCAGTAAAACTGGAATGCGAGGTTACAGGGAACCCAGAGCCTGAAATTACATGGTATCAGGTAAGTCATACCTCATTGGTCAGAAATATATTTAAAAAATACCAAATCTAGAAATGAATAAGAGACATCTATATAAATTTTTGCTGATACAGACATATCTCACATATCATTGAAAATAGGAAAATTTTAATGTATAAATACAGGTTGGTATAATAAAATCAGCAGTTATTTGAGGTCAATGTGATAGCAGTAATAGCCACAGTAACAGTAGTTTATTTTCAAATTTGCAAATTGGAGGAGAGGATAATGCAGAAATACAGCATAAATAGTTATGCGCACAGTTGCATGCCAGGGATTTCCATCTTGCGTTTTTCTTTTCCACTTCAACAGGATGGTAAGAAGATCACCAGCACAGACCACACAGAGATCGTCTACAACCAAGGTCTGTGTCAACTCTTCATCAACAAGGTTACCATCGAGGATGAAGCCGAATACAGCTGCGAGGCACGCAACACGCACGGTATCGCCACAACAATGGCCGAGCTCCTGGTGGAAAGTAAGCGATGCTCCTACCACCCTTATCCAAGTCATACCTCACCGCATGCACCAGTCTGGTTAGACAAAATGGCTGCCGCCTGTAGTGGCATCAGTGCTGCTGCTTAAAATAGCCTGTGTGCACAGGGAGGATGTAGACTGGATGTAACAGCTGAGGCTCAGCCAATAGCTTTAGCCATTGATGTATTGACCACTAGAGTTTTTGCCATAGAATACTGCATTGTTATGAAAACGTAGAATTTCGCATCGCTGTGTACAAAGCTGTTTTTTTTAAATGTTGGTTTGGGGGATGCTTTGAATGAAGATTTTGGGCTTGTTTCTTGAGACTATGCTTTTTCGATAACAATGCATGACAACGATTTTGTCACATTAACTGAAGAACGAAAAAAAAACATGTCACGATCTTCACCCATTTTCTTCAGAGAAGCACATTGCTTTGAATAAGAGCCCAAGAAGTTTTGTTAAAACTGGCATTTTGTTTCACTTGTGTATGGAACAGCACTGCCCTCCAAACTATCATTTTAGCTGTGGTTTGCAGTGTTTCGTTGAGGAACACAAAATTTGGTTATTCGAGTTTGCCAAAAAACATTTTAGTGTGTGAATCTCTAAAGCACTCATCCAACCTTTACTATACAGGGATCACAGGTAGTGGTTCTGCAATACTGGTATTTTCTTGTGTGGCTGTAATGGTGTATACGATTTGCAGTAGACCCTCAATGTAGCCTTCCCTTTCTGTGTAGCTATAGATGTAAAATGCATTATCATGTGTGTACAGGGTCCAGCTCATTCAACGGAGGACCACCAGTTTATGTATAGGCAAGGATACGATCTCCGGTGGTCAACCAAATAAATCACGCATTAACATTTACTAAACTGCTGATTTTAAAACAACAAAGGCTAACTGCTGTGATTCCAGTAGGCTATAAGCAACTGTAAACACCATTGCCTAGGAGCAGTTAATGTTGAAAGCCTCTATTTAAACACTTACATAAACTATATATACATTTTGTTGAATTTTGTACAGTTAATGTTTCTTTGGAGCTCTGGATTAATACTTAATCCGATGGCACATTGTTGGGAATGTTTTCTAAGTTGCAGTAAGTAGATCGGGCTCAGTACTAGTAGTATATACACCTTAGAAATACCTTGGTGCTTTGTTTGTTCAGATGGCTTATTTTGCATAACCTTACGGTGACCTATGCTATTTTATAAATTTTTGCATACGAGGCACTAGTTGTGAGTGAGGAAGAATACCCATGCCTGTTACCTCTTCTTAGTAACTGGACAGAATTCGGCAAGATATCTTTTAGGAAATCGAAAGGGGAACTTCTATATGAATTTGCATGGAACACCGCACATAAACTCTCTTCTTCTGTAAATTGCTTTTTCATGTGAGGTTCCGTGATCGACTAAGACGCTCACTGGATTTACTTAGGAGAGGTCATTAGGTCATGGGTGGTTCAAAGTGGGTGGTTTAAGGCAGAAGCTTACTGTAGGTTGAACCGCTGTGGCTCTAACTATGTTATGTTTGGTCCTCCCCGCAGAGCTTATCAGAGAGGTTGAGCAAGTCATTTTGGAAGAGTTTTATGAAATCGAGATAGAGATGCACTTCAAGTGGAAGGGGCCAAAAATACCTGCTCTCCCTCCTTCCTCTCCCAGGATTGTGGAGCTTAGCGATGACAACGATGACGACATTGATGATGATGCCATATTTTATGATGCTTTGTAGAATGAATATGGAATGTTTCATTATGAACTGTCATATTTCTGCCACAAAAGGAAGCAAAGCACTGCAATTAATCTATCCCCGAAGCACACACTTATATACAAGTGGATTACTTAAGTCATCCTGGCAGCCATTATGAGCAATCTGTAATCCTGAGGAAATCCAATATTGGACAATATAAAAACAGTACAGTCTCTTCTGAAAATGTTGTACATGTATGTTCCATAGATAATAATGGTGCCCTCTTAGTACTATTAGTGATTGAATATCATCAGGAGAATGGGATTTTAAAATTTTCTTCAAAGCAGCTAAAAATGCATGTTCAGGAACAAATGTGCTTTCACTGGTGAAACTTGGGGGTGATTTTAACAGTATAACAAACTTGAAGAATTCCATGTTGTTGTCGAAATATTGGAAGCAACCCTGATGCATTGACCCTCTTATGCATAGCCACAGGATGGCTTTTCGAAAAGATCTTTCGATTGTTACTCTCAAGTCGCCATGAATATGGTTTGTAGCCATGGAATATAAAATATTTTCCATGGAAACATGCCCATTTGTGGAAAACATATTTGTTTCAGAACATTGCATTCCATCAGTCTGTGATTAAGCTAAATTATTTATAGATTTAGTTATTTTCACCTTATGAATTGATGTACACTTAAACAATACACATATCCTATAGCCAGAGCAAATCCTGGGCTCAATTGAGGTATATTCTAGAGAACTATGGGCATCATTTTATCACATTGCCAATTATATTTATTTAGGCTGCCAGCAGAAATAAGTGTAAACTAGAATCTTGCTTTGCCCTGGTAATGCCGTTCCCTAATAGTGCTTATTGTAGAACTAAGATGCAGTAAACCTAGTAAAAGTTTCCTTCCCTGTATAAGTGAAAATCCAAGATGTACATCTTGCCATGAATTAAGAAAAAAAAAATCATTTGGCTAAACACTTTCCTTCTCCACCTCTTGTAGTGTATTTTGTGTACATGTGTAGACTTGTTTATGAAAGTGTTTCGAATTTGTTTTGGCACATTTTTAGACACTGGTTTTTCCACCTTGCACTTATCAAAACCCTTACAAAAACCCTGAATTCCCCATAAAATTGTTGTAGCGATTTCTTCAGTATACCGTATGGCATTTTCACAGCAAGGTGTGCATTGCAGATTAAACTTGTATTTGGAAACAAGAGAAGTGTACATACAGGATCACCTCAAAACTGGCTTACTTGCTTTTCCCTCTGTGTTTCCGTCACACAAATAATGCTGCAGATTGGCTTTCAGTGCTCTGCCCAGTACTTTTGGTCCATTGCCGCTTTCTTTAACCATCACATGTCATATCCAGTGCTACTATGTCACAGTATTGTAGCAGGGAGAACCATGTTGAAATTCTGGGTTAGAAATCCTGGGATATCACCAACACAATGTGTTTATTACAGTATGCTATGGTATGTGAAGCACAGAGGTGGAAGGGAGGTAAGCCATTAAGAGCATGGCCTTGAAACGACCTTGCAGTCACACAGCAGCAGCCGGAAGGGTCATTGGTATTCTTTCTGCTAAAAGGAGTTCACAACTGGGCGTCTGGTAGTGTAAGAGATATAAGGTTACCACTGGGTGTATATTTCTTATGAAGCATCTCAAGATACTATATAGTGTGCCTGAACTTGACCTTAGGCGGTAGTACTCAAAAGGTGATCATAGCAAAGTAAAGGCTGGATGGTGCTTGTTTGAACAGAAATCATATCACACATTTAAAAAAAAAAATATGAAGTGTGATATGTAAAAAACATGCCCTGTAAAAGTGAAATGTAGCATATTTCCACCAATGTGCCGAGTGTGATGTTCACCATATTTACTCAAATAACCCCCCATCATATCCTTTCAGTTCCATTTGCATAGGTCGCAATTCATTTCAAAAGTTCTGTGCATGATTTTGGAATTTAAAAAGACTGCAGCTTTTACTGTATTTTCAACTTTGAATTTCATGCTGCTTTCTCTGTGTATATATACACACATATGGCCAAGGGCTAAACAGTCCTTGGCCATACTTCCATTTTGACCTTGACCTTTCTGCATTTTGGTTTTTATTGCTGTTTTCCATGTTATGTCCTATTTTTGTTGTCTTGGTATTTATTTGAGTAAGTATGGTACAGTTTATAAGTTGGCAGGTGAGTTAAACATGGCAACAATCACTATTTGAGAATTTATCATGGTGTATGTGTGTTCTGAATTGATATCCTATATGACTTTGGGATGACATGGTCATGTGCCTTTTTGTAGTGATGTAACTTGAAAGCAAATTTTCTGTTACGAAACTGGTGGACTGTGTGACTCGGGGTCGACCTACTGTAACCATAGAGGGGCAAACCTGCAATAAACGGATGAACCTTACTCAGAAGATCTCCTGTTGTATGTACATGTACAACTGGTTAGATGACCTGTGACCTGGCCGCCCCTCTCTGCCCAGTCAACCTTGCTTGCATTCAAATTCTAACTGTGCATACTAAATAGAGACAGACACCTCACTCTAGACCACTTTTGCATACTGCAGTATGATTGGTTGTTTATTTGTTATCTGATCACTGATTGGTTGCCTTATATCACCTGCCAACTTGTAGGCAGTTCAGTGTGGTTCTTTATATTCTGTTTTACTATCACTCAAAAGACACAGAAAACACAAAAAAAAATTTCATCTTGAATCTCAACAGAGAATTGTTTTGTGTTTTCTGTTTGTCTGCCTGTTGTGCTGTGAGATTAATAGGATTGTTCCCTGTATAATTTCTCAGTCTTGCATTATCCATGTGATGTTTATTTACAGACTTGAATGTTAATTTATTTATACACCTTTTTTTGCATTATGTATTTGCACCCACTAGGTTTTCTTATTTGTCTCTTTTCCACTAAAGAAGATCTAGGGTATGTATTGCAATTACTGATAGACCGTGCTGATGAATGTCCCAAACATTCTTACTGTATCATTCTCTGTTACTTCTTGGAGAACCCAAAGTAACTTTTAAATTAAAATTTATGTAACTCCTGCCACACAAATCCCACTTCTGATACCATGTACCATAATATATTGGGTGAGCACATTACATATATTGAGACTGCATAGTATTACTTGTATTTTTTTTGCTGAAGTCGGGTATAAATACATAAGGTATATTAGCCTTTCACATACCTGAATAATTCATGATTAAATGTGGAGTCTTCAGTTATATTTTGAGGGATATAGTTGTCTTTTTGCAAAGGAAAAACGTTTTTATATGACAATATTTAGTGGAAAACAGATGTATTGCATGCCTTACTAATCTTTGTGATGTATTTTGCCTTTCAGTTGGTCACTGCATGAGTCAAGAGTTGCTAATGAATGTTTGTTCATGAGATGTATAGGCCTGATTTGAATGTCAAACAGTCAAGCAGAAGTTACGATGATGGATTGGAAAGCAGTTTTACAAGAGTATCTGTTATACAGACAAGTAATTATGGTGATGTTTCTCACTTGAATCAGAATCGTTCACACGACATACTAAACAATTTTGGATTAAGTGGATCTAAATAGATTTAATGGAACTAAATAGATTTAATGGAACTAAATGCATCATAAAAAGTACTTAAGTTTTGCATGTGCCAGTATATTGGAGATTTTTTTTCTATGTAATTCTCCAAATTGCAATTTTGGCTCCAACCTAAATTCATTCAACTTGACAATGTGCAGTAAGTACATGTATGAAGTTAATGCTGTCTGAACAATTCAAAGACTAAATCCTTAAATGCATGACAAGCAATGGGATGTCTTCCATTGAAGTAGTAGGTGTGAAAATTAGTTTCACCGCTGATGCAATATTATCCATTACGGGGTGTGTGAGAGATGCATTTTACACTGCATTGCATTTTCATTACTGTATGCATGGATGTGTTCCTTTCCCATCCTCTCATTCCTCTTGAATGGCCAGGTACATTCATCTTTCCATATTCTGCAATCGTTCTCTGTTCTTCTCATTCTGTTCACTGCAAGTTTCTTCTGTCTTCATCTTTATTCTCAGTTATTTCTTATTCTTTCATCGCAACTTTCTTCAAACTTTGTATCCTTTCTTCTTCCTAATCCCAATCTTTTCATTGCATTTCATTTCATATTTTTTTTCAACTCAGTCGAATGAACTTGTGGTCAACATGCAAGGAAAAAGTGTACAACTTTGCAGATTTGAAAAGAATAAGTATATATATTGTGATCACTGTGCTCCGCGCGTGTGTGTGGAAAGTATTCCCAATTCTGCATAAAAACTTCACTTAAGAAAGTGAAACTCCCATGAAACTGTTCTAAAACATAGCTCTAGACAATGCTAGCACCTTTGTGATAATGCATGACCAAAGTTAGAAAAACATTCCGTACGGAACTTTAATGTGGAAATAATGTGGTTCTGTCCACATATGAAAGAAAATCTACCACTGGGAATTTGACTAAATTTTTTCAGTCCTGGAGTCCTGCTGCAAAAAATACTTGTATAATGATTAGAGAGTCACAAATTTTATAGTAAGAGTAGGGACGGGACTGCACGTAGTGGAAGTTATGGTTTGGGAAAAAAATATTACTAGAAGGCACTATCTTAATTTTAGGGTTAATGAAGAGAGTGCAGGAAAGGAAAGGCCAGAGCAGAGTTTGCGCTGCCTAATTCCACAACCAGTGGTCAATGGGTAGCAACTAGCAAAAAATTCCCAACAGGGAACAAGAAATCCCTGTCAAGCAAACACTCAGCCAATCAACTGGCATCCCAAGCATCTTATGCCCTTTTATTACATATATATCATGTACAAAGTGGTTCATTGCATGTTTGGAAAAGTCGGAAAGATTAACTGGCAGTAGTATTAAAATTATAATTTGGCATAGTAAAAAATTACCTATATAACAAGAAAGACCGCTGGGACAGTGGAAAACCCCGCCCTCCAACAAACTACATGATGTGACACCCAGATTAATGTCAAATACTACTACTATGAAATATATATTTACAGAATACTGCTATACAAGGTATACAAGGTCACTCAAGGTCAAATGTTAAAGTGTCATTGGATACCTCATATATGGTTTCCTATTAATGTTTAATTGTAGCATAGGGTCTAAATAGGCTCCTTTACAAGATATAAGGGTTTCAAATCTGGGTGACCTTGAATTTGACCTTTCAAGGTCACTCAAGGTCAAAT
>JAAUYG010069140.1_pt1 | contig 11381 bp, 10 predicted proteins | sample 7278091 | NCBI WGS metagenome assembly JAAUYG01 (sample SAMN14350201, study PRJNA611818) | marine sediment metagenome | isolation source: surface marine sediment (0.6m) | place: French Polynesia: Moorea | collected 2018-08 | reverse complement strand
TTGCCAATGTCATCCCAACTGCAGCTGTCAAGCAGAGCGCCAAGGTCCTTGGACCTCTTGTTTTTCTTTTTCGTTACACGATATCTCAAGACAGGTTTTCTCGAAGAGTGATCAAACTTTGCAGTCTTGTAGATCTCCATAAGGGCCCACCACCGAATAATTTTGGTGAAGATTTGTATCAATTAACCTAAATAATAATAGACTATTTAAAGGTGAAAATTGTTCTAACTGGGAAGCTTACTGCCCGCAGAATGAAAATAAGCTCAGTTTCGACCCCCCCTTGGGGTAGAAAGAGAGTGTATGTGAAACTGCTGGAACGTTTGCCAATTGCCAAGTTTCATGCCCAAACATGGCAATTATAAAAATCAGCACATATCACGAAAACCACTGCCCGTGCAGCGAAAATAAGCTGAATTGCGACCCCGTGTGGTTGCCAAGTTTCATGCCCAAATATGGCAATTTGAAAAACGGCCGGAAAGAGGGTTTATGTGAAACTTCTGGAACTTTTGCCAATGGTCAAGTTTCATGCCCAAATATGCCAATTTTGAAAATCAGCCCGTATCTCGGAAACCGCAGCTATAGAGGGAAAAATCCCTCAATTTCGACCCTCTTGGCTTGAGTGCATATATGCAACTTAGCAAACCTCTATGCTTCCTTCTCTCTTTTATACTAAAACCGGCATGCAGATCTTGAATTTGCCTGCAAATTATGTTTTCTAGTCTTTCAAATTATTGAATAGATTTTCAAAGGTGTGTGGGTTGCTGTAGACATTACAGCTAGATGATAATTTGAATTTGAAAAAATTTTCATTTTTTCTTAACGTTGAACAGTGTGGCAGCGAAAATTCAAAAAGTACTTCTACACTTATTAATATTTCCTTTCCAAGTTATTGAAGTTTTCAGTTGAATAAAAGTTATTTTTGAAACGGTTTATCCAAGAGGGAAACGGACCAAAGTTTGAGCATGCAGTGAATGTGGGGTGGAAATGGAGTAGTTTTGACTTAGGGCATATCAAGGTAATTTTTGGACTATTCGGTTCAATAGTCTCAGAATTGACCTGTAATTCTAAAACGATTGGGTAAAAGTACCAACGACTTGGACCTCAATGGTGTATAAGGAGTGTACATTTTGTACTTTGACCTCAGAGGCACAGTCCCTCCAGAGTTCCGCGATTAGTGAGGAATTTCTACTAAAGCGCGCCAGCGAGGAATTGCGCGGACAATTGCGGAAAAGCAGACTTTAAATGGCATTGGATAAATTTCCATTTACCTTTTCATTCAAGTACCAACTGTGAGTGAGCATGGCTGATTAGTATAACATCAAAGATTATGGGGTCGGTTTCAGGAAAAATCTTAAGTCTAGAAATGGCATGACTTAATGGCATCTTGCACCATTGTCTTTTCAATGCAACCTTTGTCTTTTCAATGCAACCCTTGTCTTTTCCGACCCATGGATTTGTTGTTTACACTACAGTGAATGTAAATTGCAACACTAATAACACTTCTGAACTATACAAAAGAAACATTGTACTTATAGAATGTAGACGTACAGATAACCTATAAGAATTTTCTCTAAATTATATAAAAATTGAAAACATACCGTGGTGTGCATAAATTTAGTACATTAGATTATTTGACTTCCAGTGTTAACAATGACAGGCGAAGAGGAGATAGAGGAGCTGTACTATAAGGCAGTAGACGATGCCAGGCTGGGCGAGCCTGAGGTTGGAGACCCAGGTCCCCCGGGTTACCCCACAGAGGAATTCACTCGCTGGGCCAGGAAAATTGACATTTACACCCTGGGCGAGGGTGCAGCGGACTTCTCCACGGAAGAACACGAAGAAATTGTGACCACATTTGGACATTATCGCCACATTGTGACAACCAAACTCTCGGAAGAGTTCACATATAATGATGTGTCACTGACTGGGAATCTGGTGGACATTGGTTCATGCATAGATGGCAGTAAAGTTGGCGCCGTTAATGAAATGGACAGTCTCTATCTCATATATGGTATTAACTTCACTGTTACACAGACTGAGAGACATAGTGCTTACCACGTCTATCTGGGGAAGAATTCCACAAAAACCGAGATCCAACCTCGGAGATTACGTGACGAGCTTGCTGTCAAGTGCAATGAGCTAATTTCCCAGATGAAGCTCCCGGATTGCTTACAGCATGGTGGATATAATATATCTCCACAAAGTGATCAGTCACAAGATTTAGGCTACAGTGGAGTGAGGTACAACGGGCCAGCTGTCACTTCCCAGTTTCTCACTAAGAACGACACACTCCTGACCTGGGATATAACCCCTGTGGTTGTACTGAAAAAGGCAGAGATTCAACAAAATGTAAGGGAATCAATGAAACCCATCATTACTGATAATCCAGACCGAATGTTTCCCCCCAGCGATGTCCACTTGTTTCCAGATTCTGTCCAGAACGTCTGGAGATCATAATAATAATAATAATAATAATAATAATAATAATAATAATAATAATAATAATAATAATAATAATAATAATAATAATAATAATAATAATAATAATAAGCAGTAGCAGCAATAGTAGTAATAGTATGAGGAGGAGGGAGATAGTATCAGGAGGAGGAGGGGGAGGAGGAGGAGGGGAAGAAGGTGGATGGGGAGGAGGAACAGCGGCGGCGGTGGTGGTGGTAATAATATGCAGTTCTTATACAGCGCTTTTTTTCTTGCCGAAGCTAACTCGAAGCGCTTTACATATTATTATCCCTGGCAGACCTGTTACATCCATTACCTGCTCAACTCCCTAGGGAGTATACACCCGCTTACACGCTTCAAGCGATACAGGGAATCTAAGTACAATTACCATCTCTGTCTGTCGTCAGGTACTCATTTACGGCTGAGTGAACCGAGGCACCATTGTCGTCACCCGTAGCCGACGTGGGATGGTTCATGATGAGCCAACTGGCTTTTGGCGGGACTCGAAACCACGATCTTCAATGATCTTGTGGTTGGGTTGTCCAACGCGCTAACCATTCGACATCGCAACCCGACCTACACACTTAGATGTGACACGGAGGCCTTATTTTTGTCCCATGCTGATCTACGATTATATGTCCTCTAGATAATGAGAATTTTTCATTTTCGCATTTGACACAATGCTAAAATTTACTTTTTTACATTTTAAATCACATCTTGTACTTGACCTGTCAATGCTAAATCCAGGTAGGTTAGACTCACAATACATGTATATGTTTTCCCGTTACTAACATACATGCCTGTATTACACCCTGTTTTCGTTTCTGAGGGTTTGTAGATGAAGTCGTCTGCTTTAGGCAATACAACGAATGACACCAAAATAACATGGACACTACAAGGTCAAAGGTATCCCACATATGTGTTATAAAAAGTGAGTCACAACGTTGGCACCTTTTGTTATATATCCGTTTTTGAGTTACCGGCTGTCTTGAGATACGTGGACCGATTGACCCCCAAATCACATTGAACACAACGAGGTCTTATGTTAAGGCTTAACTGGGTTGGGTCGTCGTGAATCAATTATCAGTGACTTGTAGATTTTTAGTCGTGAGCTTGCTTTCCTATTGTTGTTTTTTTTTTCAGAAGCTTTGTACACTGTTCCACTTGTTGCATTGTAAGTCATGTACCGAAATAAACATACGTACACAGGTCAAAGGTATCACATATGTATTTTACACTAAATTTTGCACTAAACTGCGCTACTCGTAACTGTTTTCATGCAGTCATGGGAGTGGGCGTTTAAACGTGGCACTTCTGTTGTATGGCACGAAAAGTAATCGCTCTTTGTCAAAAGCAAATACTTTTGAGAAGGCCGACAGAGAATTGTACATTAAGATATAATTGTTCCATAAAGTATATAGTCACACCGAGAACCAAGAATATCATTGCCCCGCCTGCGCATCAGTTATGATGCAATCTCATGGAGATGGCAGTGTCAGCTTCTGAGAAGGACGTCTCAGAAAAGAATGACATGCCTTACCAGGTTTAGTATAAAGACGGCATGTTATCTGGGCCCATGAATGTTAATGGCAATCCGGCGGGTGGCAGCAAATGAATGTCTCTCTGATTTACGTTGGTGACAAGCAGAAAGGCAGCGGTGTGACATTATTGATCTCGGTCATTGTCTCGCAGGGGACATGAAGTCTCGGTATTCTCCAAGCCGACAGCGGCCATCTTCTCGCTCACAGGAACAAAGAAATGCAGTGTAAGTGAATCACTAATCTCCGATGTTGACAGCAGATGACGACGGATGCCCAGGCACATTAAAAATCCAAGGAAACCTCAGAGGAATGAGATATTTTTTATACAATTTTTCATGACTTGCCCGCTATCATTCAAGCACACAAGCTCCTTATTCCCACACTGCAGTAGGGCAGTCACTCCCTTCTGTGTGTACAGAGGGGGCTGACTGAGGATGAGTGGCGTTTCAATGAGTTTGCAAACACTGTTACAGCAATTTAACTTTGAGTATAACATACAAATGCAATGAAAATCAAAAGAGCCTACTGTGATATATAATGTAATTTTATTACTCAAATACTGAATACAATGTGCATGGTTGAAAACTGCCGCGAGTGTAAAAAAACCTGTCATGCCTGTTCGTTTGAACAAAATATGACTCTCTCTCTCTCTCTCTCTCTCTCTCTCTCTCTCTCTCTCTCTCTCTCTCTCTCTCTCTCCATCTCATCATGGTTTCAGGTATTCTTATAGTTGTCAGATCACGCTTTAATTTGTGATTTGTGATGAGACTAAAGCAAATTTCACCTGTCACTTGGCAAGAACGACGTGTGCCAAAACTGGGTTACAAAGAAAGTATAATACGGTATGTACAATGTATGTGCATAAAGTTCTGACAATAACCATATCAATAACCACCAACAACCGCACATTCATGTTAATACCTTATTGGAATAGATTGCAACTCATATCTATATGTTGCAAATATTAATACAATTGGCATAAGAAAAAGTGTCTCTAACATGGGTATTATCTTACAGGGGAGACCCCGTTTGGTTTCTTGTAAGCTTTCTTCTTGTGGGCAACAGTAACAAAATCCAGCAGTAATTCCAGAATCTCTGCGACGGTGAGCAAAGACCCCCCAAGGCAGAGTCCAAATAATCCACCAAGATCGGATAAGTAGCCACCTAGGGTGAAGGCAGGGGTTTCTTTAACAACGCGGAGATTGAACTCCTCATAGAATAAGGTGACTTTCATTAGGTTCCTGCGGAATAGGTTTGGGTCGCTAGGATCCAGAAATAAATCCGGAAGAACGTGTCTGAACTTTGTCAGCACGTCTTGCCTGCTCATGTCTGCTGGCCACTGGGCACTTGACACCACAAGCTTAAAGGTACGCTCCTTGCAGGGCGGGGGACAAGAGCATGGCAGTTCTGACATGGCAAATCTGGAACTGATATTCTGTCTGCATTCCATCTGGTCTGCGTTCCCTGTTCTACACACGGGGTGCGTTGTCCCGTGCTGGCGAGGATAATATGGATCATAGCATCCACATTCTTTCTGAATCTGCTCTTGGAAGCATCTTTTGGTACACGTAAGCTGACGGTATAAGCCGCTGCTACTTGTGTCATTTTCTGGTCGGCAGTCGCTATAGGGTTGACCTAGGCGATTCATATGTATGTCCTTGATCCCGATTTCCGTATAGCGACCCGGAAGTACTGCAATGCCCTCATCTTCTGGATACGGATTTTGCCGCTGATCCTGAACCACGATCCAGAGACCAGCAGAATCGCCCGTCGTGTTCATATACTCGTGCTGCATCGCATTTAGCACGAGATGCAGCCCCCTTCGTCTACCGGTCCGGTATGCAGTCCGCAAGTTCGTGCTTTGGTTCCAGCCAGCGTTGAATGTGAAACAGCTGCCATACACGGGATTGTGAAACTGGTAGAAATCCTTGTAGTAGCAGCTAACTCCGGCGAACTCACAGTCGATGACGAGATCCTCGATCTTAAACCCTAGTTGATCCATATCGGTGACTGGGATTTCGGACATAGTTTCCAGGAAAGATTCCTTCTGGAGGTAGGTCCATCTGAGAATGTCGGGAGGAGGACGTCCAGGAGAGGATGTAGTAGAACTAGGACGAGCAGTAGCCTGGATAGTCTGGTTCAATCTGTACCACAGATCCCGATAGAATTGCAGGCCCCATCCTTCCCGGCACGCTCCCTGTATCGTCTCATAGGCAGTGGAGCAGGAGTCATCTCCCACACTTACCGTCTCCGATATGGCAGAAGTTGTAACGGCAACAGGGCTTATGGAATTTGCAGTTGTATCAGAAGCGTTTGCAGTTTCATACTCACCTGTTGTCTTTTCACTTTCCGAAGAGCTTTTGGGGCGATTGGTTGAACTACCGTTAATTGTGTTTCCGATGGTGGCCTCGTGTGTTGTGCTTATACTCGCTGTTGTGCTGGTTTGTGCCGTCACCTCAGTCGATTGCGAGGATCTGGAGAGGAGATCAGCAGGTGATGACATTGTTGAAGATGTTGTAGTAACATGTGCATAGTTTTCAGTAATGTCAGACGAAGATGCTAATGGAGACACCGGGAGGGAAACACCTTGTTTGCCAGTAGTAAGCCACAGACCGGAGAATGATACAGATAACGAAGTTGGTGATTTTGTTTCTGTTGTTTCACCTTGTGCTGCAGAGGTTTGAACAGACGTGAAGGGCAATATTGAGGGGGAAGTTACAGCAGATTCCTTGTGTTGTGTATGTGGGTGTTCCGACATTTGTGCTTGCTCAATCGTGAACATCGAGTATAAAGATTTTGCAAGTTGTGTATTTTGGGTTCCTGACGTTTGAGTTTCTCTGGTGAAGGTACGAGGTGAGATAATTAATGTTATGGGTGGTGTATGGGAGGCAGTTTGCGACGTTTCAGCATTCTCATTTGCAAACGCAACGTATGATGTAAATGGTGTGGAAACGAGTGGTGTATTTCGTCTTTCTGATGTTTGGGCTTCCAGCTTTGTGGCCGCTCTGTGTGTAAATGCCTGGTATGTAAATGGTGATGTTACGTGTGGTATAGTTTGATATTCTGAGTTTGGGGAGTCCTCACTTGTGAACCTATTAGATGACGTAAATGATGGAGCTGGGACTGTTGTACTTCGAGTTTCTGACGTCTGGACTTTCTCATTTGTGAATACAGAGAGTGATGTAAATGATGATGTTACCGCTGGTGTATTTTGCGTTTCTGACCTTTGCGGTACGTTACTTGATGAGCTAGCGGGTGCCGTAATTGAGGATTCTGTTAACGGTATAGTTTTAGTTTCTGGCGTTTGGGCTTCCTCACTTGAATACCTAGAGGCAGACGTGACCCTAGCGGTCAGCGAAGATACACTTTGTGTTGTCTGGCTCCGAGATGATGTGACCGTGATTTCGGGTTCTTGCACTATTGATGTCAGCCCTGTTGTTGCATCTTGTGTTTCGGAAACTTGCACTGATCTCATGGGGGACAATGAGGACTCTTCTGAAGATGCCACCGATGCAGTATTTTGCTTTGTAGACGTTTGTATTAACCTAGGCGGAAAGATAGAGGAAGGCATTAAAGGAGTATCAGGAGATCCAGATTGCTCGGGTATTTATGTCGGATATACTATAAGTAGAGATGCACCCGAGAGCATGCTTTCAGCTTCGGAGAAATTTGAAACGAACTATAAAGGAAATTATTTATTCACACAGTGCGTTAATGGTTGTTCCGATTTTGTTGTAGAGATTTCCAGTGAGCTTAATTGCGTTGCATATGATTGCGCGGTTGATAATTTCAAAGTTGATATATTAATGGTGCCATATATTATCTATAAGGTCGAATAATCTTCACTGGATGACATGTTGGATGTTACCGGGGACCAAATTCTTCCTTCAGAATGCCCTTCAATGTGATACAGGCTTCAATTGATGATATTACTTCTGATCTCCGCGAGGTTTGTTTGATAGTACTGATTGCAACGTCGTTAAAGGTGATAGACTTTCTTTTTCGGATGCTGGTCCTTAGGGAAATGAGGTTTAAATATTATCACTGAAGGAGTATTAGTAATCATGGACCTAATATATATTTCTGAAGTATAAGAACGCTTAGATTATTACTGTACCAACGAAGTCCCTGGCGATGAGGTTTAGTGTTCACGCGTAGCTTTGAGGCTAAAGAGGTTTTATTTGATTACATTACCGAAAGTTTTGTCGGTGGCCCATGTTGTGCTTCCTACGTTTTCTCTGGAGTAAATTAAACCAAAACGATAATGCCACAGACGATATTTCTACTGAGGTGTTTTTTGTTCAGAAGTTTAATCTAAAATAAATGCACAATTTGCGGAGATATCTTCAGTAAATGTTACTGATGGTTCATGTCTTGTTCTAAGCGTTTCCCCGGGATGTAAAGGAGTTTCGTTTGATGCCCTGACTGCAGGTGTTATCCAATGAGTTTGCTGCACTGATATTTGCTGGGAATGACAAAAGCGATCACTTTCTTAAGGAGGTTGTTGGCGTTGGGCGTTTTTTCGATGGGCAACATCAATGAATAAGCGGATGCTGTTTGTGGTGATTGTGTTGAAGGGAAAGATGCTAGACCTGAGGGTGCCATAGTGAATGTAGTGAGTGATAGAAGTCATGTATGAGAGGGATGTACTGACCTGGGTGGAGTCGCAGATGACAACTCCGCAGAAGTCTCAGCCCTAGTTGTTTGCCCTGGATACAAAGAAACTGTACTCCGCTGCAATGTCAGCTGGGTAGGCCTGCTAATTGTAGTATCCTCATCTGACATCGTTTGGGTAGAGCTGCTAACTGGAAAATCCTCCTGTGAGATCGTTTGGGTAGGCCTGCTGAATGTATTATCCCCCTCTGATGTCGGTTTCGTAGACCTGCTAATTGTAGTATCCCCCTGCGATACTGGTTGGGTAGAACTGCTGCTTGTAGTGTCCGCTGTTGTGGTGCTCTGTACCCCCAAGGTTTCACCTACTGTTGTATTGATACTGGAATCGACAGTGGAATGGGTTGTTTGCAACACAGGGTGACAGATCTCTTCTGAAGTTGGCGGCGTTTTACAGATTACATTATAGGTCTTTCCTCTGGTGCACTCAATATCCTGCCACTCAAAGCTACCTCGGTTCGCCCTAGCACAGACGTCTTCGCCTTCCATATTGTCTGGGTCTGGGTCTTTCCAATAGGAGAAGGTCCGGCAGGTCCCATCGAGCCACAAGTAATCCCAAAACAGGCCTGTCCAATATTGCAAAGCTGGATCTGTAATATTCTGTAAGAAGTCATTCTCGTCACTTGTCTCAATGGTGACGAGCTCGCTGGAATGTGTTACCCTACATTCCCGTTCAGCTTTGACTCTAGTTTTCGCCGTCTCAGGTAATATGTAGCAGCTGTCACCGTTTCCTTTCCAGCCCGCAGGGCACCCTAAATCCCGTTTTTTTTCGCAGATGTATTGGGCCCTGACGGCGCAGTCAGCTATGTACCACATCAGCTTGCCGGCCGTGTCATTCATCTCCAGGCGCATGCAACGATGACCTGTCGGGCTGGGACCCCAGAGGGAGAAATCGTAACCTAGGTAGTCCGTGCGGTTGCCATCAGGCCAGATCCACTCCAGAGTGAGCCCAAGCCAGAACTTACTCGCGCCCAAACCGTTAGCGAGGTCGACCAGGAAGTCCATCTCTGCCTGCGATTGTATGGTGACCAGGCCAGAGGACATCCCAGTGCAGAACTCCAGAGCCTCGTCCAGCGAATACGCCTGTTTAGTAATGTTGCTATAGCATTTCCCGCCAAATGGGACCCAGTCCTCGGCGCACTGGACATTCCTCTTTCTGCGTCTTCTCCGTTTGCTCACTGTCTCTGTTCCTCCGGTATGGTTTGGGCTTGGTTCTTTGGATTCTGCGTCGGCGTGGGGACCAGGTTCGGCATGTTGGACGTACAATTCCCAGGCAGATCGTTTAATGGGGTTCATGTTGCACACGGTGATCGCTGGAAATGTCATATCTGGCTTGACGTCCTCGATGACCTCAACATGTACCTCGTACATCGAGTAGCGGTGAGACTGCTTCGTGACGTTGTAAAGCACTACGACCCAAGCAAATAACAGCGCCAGTATCCAGAAGGCGTATCTCAGTTTGCCTTTGCTACGGCGACAGTACGCGACGCCATGAGCCGTCGTGTTCTCACGGAATACGTCCCAGACTCCAGTATACGTTGTCGCATCCGATCTACGCTGTGTAAATCTACGAGGCATATCTGTTTTTGTTGCCTCAGTGAAGGGTCACCGACTTCATTTTCTTTCAAAATAGTTACTACAGTTTCGAGTAAGTAGCGTCTTTTAGAATGAATACTGTCATCGGTTTGCTGCCAGCCGGGGTCTGCAGAGATCTTACTAGCTGCTCTCCAGTGCTCTGCCACAGATCGATAGCCTGGCTTGTGGGAGGCCGTGCAACGTCACAAGTAAAATGTCCATGAACATTTGCCCGCCTCAGGTTCAAAGAAATTTACTTGCAATAAAAGTATTGATGAAGTGGTGGGTACTGCTGTAAACCAGCTTTTAACTTTGTTGTTGGACTGTGTCTGCAGAGCTCGTGAACTCGAAATTCGCCGTCGTTCGTCGCCCGTCTGATGTCTCATCTGTGAACCTGTCGCACAGATCTCATTCAAATTTTGGTTGTCTAATGCTCTGGACCATGTGATCGGACTGTTTTAATTTAAGACACAATACGCATTTTTCACAATATTTTTCCCATGTGGAACGAAATGTCAAAGCACTTGTCTCAAAAGGCCTTGTAACTCTAAACGACGGGCTGTGGAGCGATACAGGCTGAAGTTTGAAATTCGAAGAATACGTGTCGTACATATGTGGGTGGAGCATTGACTTTCTGATTTTAGAGTCATCTGAGGTCATCTAGTGCACTTACTTAGTGTCAAGGAACATCTGTGCAAAACTTACAAGTGTTACTTACTGCTGTCGTCAAGCAGAGAGTCAATGTCCATGGACCTCTAATTCCATTCACGCATGTGCAATTATTTTGTGTTGTAAGGACTGTTTAAAGCTATTGTGTTATCAATTTACAAGAATCGTGGGTATTAAAAAGCCGTGCAGATTCAATCCTAGTTTGAAATAAAAAAATAGAACTTTGATGACATGTCTTCGGGAATGGTTTTGTTAATATTCTTGCTGTTTCAGTGTTTCTGAAATAAAACTACAAAGCCGGGCTCTTCTTTTTCTTCTTCTCCTCCTCCTCCTCCTCCTCCTCCTCCTCCTTCTTCTTCTTCTTCTTCTTCTTCTTCTTCTTCTTCTTCTTCTTCTTCTTCTTCTACTACTACTACTACTACTACTACTGCTGCTGCTGCTGCTGCTACTGCTACTGCTACTGCTGCT
>JAAUYG010022545.1_pt1 | contig 11381 bp, 11 predicted proteins | sample 7278091 | NCBI WGS metagenome assembly JAAUYG01 (sample SAMN14350201, study PRJNA611818) | marine sediment metagenome | isolation source: surface marine sediment (0.6m) | place: French Polynesia: Moorea | collected 2018-08 | reverse complement strand
GTTGTAGCCTCTCGAAAATTTTTCTCCTATCTCTTATCATTAGGGCCAAATTTCGACCCCCCCAGGCCCACCCTTACCCTGGGGCGATTTTTCTCAAAATCAAATCACTTCATCCTTGGGTCTGAGGGAAGGTTTCCACCAAATATGAAGTTGATTGGTTAAATACTTTTTGAGCTATGTTGTTAACAGACAGACAGACAGACAGACAGATACACACACACACACACACACACGGACGGACGCACAAAGTGATCGCAATAAACCCCTGGCGGGGTTTAAAAACCCTGTATAGCGGGGACACCTACCGAGAGTGCATGGCAGGTACAACGGTGAGAAATCTATGGAAAAGTTTTTTTTTTCCGCGGTGGCTCTCTTCCTAAATAGTAGCTAACTATATGAATATTAAACGATCACTAACTCTCTGACAGACGGTCTTATTAACTATATACGTTCCCAGTCTTCCCCTGTCTATCTATCCTTATTTTTTTACTCCATGCACAGGGCCCCATAAACTGACCGGACTCCTTTGCTGCTCAAGGTTGCCTTGACTGTTATCTCTACCTTTGAAGATCGGCCTTCCTTGTAGCATTTCTCTTCCAGGAACTAACTGTAAACCACGACATAACTTATGCTTATACTTATCACATCTAAAGTTTTCCATTTGATAGCATCCTATTTATTTACTCCTCCTAAAAACATAATGTAACATTTCCCATCAAAGAGCTAACCTTAAAAATAACGTGCCACAAATAACCATACTTGGATTCAAGTTTCAGAAATCAATGTTACATACGTGCTCCCTATGCGGATATCCGTCTGACGAGTAAGTTGCCTATCGCCAACCTTCGCTCGCCTTAGCTGCAACATAGAAATTTGGCGAACATTTGTGGCATGTATTTATCGTGTCGTTCAGAAGACACATAATTCGCAAGCACAGGCTTCTCAACTTGCAGTAGGACTGAACTATTTACGAATATAAATATGCAAGGTCACCAGTTTTGATCGAGAAAAGTTTCAGAGGTATTATACAAGACGTATGTTTTTACGATAAAAGCTGCAATATTTTAATACACAGTAAGAATACAGCAGAGCTGTTTTTATATTTCAAAATAATAAACGATATCGTGAAAATATTAGATATTCATCTACAAAACTTGGTTGTATCAGAAAGCTTTTCTCCTTACATGCACATCGAATACAAAAAGATAAAAGGTATCAGTTGGAAGAAAGAAAGAAAGAAAGAAAGAAAGAAAGAAAGAAAGAAAGAAAGAAAGAAGAAAGAAAGAAGAGGCCCAGGGTTGTTGACGCTCTGCATGACCTTTTTGCCAGATAAACTCAAGATAGGTTTATGTCTAGGCAATGTATACGTAGCTGACATGACATCTTCAAAGTACCGTAAATTGTTTAAATTTGATAGATCGCAAAAACGTAATAGCCTGTATTCCCCCTGGTTACCATACTTTCCATTAAAAAGTTTGGTTGAAATTGAGTGAAAACTGTGTGATGAGTAGCCTTTCCAAAATCTTAATAGAACATAGGAAATTGTGCAAAGTGCACCAAAATGACACCAACGAGATACCAAACAATCAGACACGAAACGTACCCTACATATCTAGTTCTTAGGACCATGAATCCCAATCTATCATATGCCTCGCTTCGCGATCAGTCGTTTTAAAGAAATTCAATATTTTAGAACTTTCCTAATGACTCCCTTGTTAAATTTCACAGCGGCACAAAAATTTAAACTTGATCGATTGACAAGAAAAGTATTAACCTGTATTCCCCATGGCAACCAATGTCTTAATAAAGTTTGGAGGCTATCTAAGTTTACCGACGACGGACGGATTGGATGACGCTCGCCCGCGCCAGTGGCTCTGCTTGACTGAATTAGAGTCACTTACTTTTGGCAAGGCTATCGCCCTCAACTCGTTCGCTTCCTTGCTGGTAATGACATCGTAAAAAATGGAAACTCGTGGTCGTCGACTGAGAACCTCTTCCTTGTAGAAAATATAAGGGACGGTCTGGCTTGGTCTGTTAATGCAAATGCTGTCTCTTGTCATGCGCCTTGTCTAAAATAACCAAACGGAAGTGGCGTCAGTACACTAAATTGTAAGCATTAGTTTATGGTACTTCGAATATCATCTGACATACATGAAAACAATGAAAAGGCATTGTTTCACAAAGAATTTTATGTTCAAATAGTTTTGTATTTATTTTATTAATAAACTCCCTTTGCCCTGATTGACATCTACCTGGCACATTGAGACACATTGTTAAAGACACATTGTTAAAAGTAGGCCCAGTGCAGCAATTCCATATCTTTAGCAGGAACTCCCGCATGCAGCATGTATTAGTTTTCTGTTACTGAAATCAGGGCACCAAGGACCTACACTACACAAAAATAGTTAAGGATATTAAATATCCTGAACTTTTTGTGTAGTTCGTATATGCCATGCGTGCATGTGTAGCATATATCAACTACACAACTACAACAAAATAAGTTAAGGATATTTAATATCCTTAACTTTTTGTGTAGTGAATGTCAAAGGTCGTAACAGTTTCTGCCATTTCCAAAGCTCAACAACTGGCTCTTGTATTAAGATAGATATTCCTTTTCAACTCTTAGACTAGCACAACGTACGTGGCTCGAAAGAACCTGATGTATTAGTAAATAATAAATAACAATGTATGTCTGAGCTTTTTAACGGGTTCATCCTCTTTTTGAACCCTTTTTCTTCGCGAAACGATAAAGAGAAGTAGTATTCGGAGCCATGCGCGTTTGTTTCTGTTACAAATGCATTATAATGCAGCACTATCAGGGCTGCAGCAGGGGTAGTATTTGGGGGTCTATTTTTGAGTTTTCTTCAAGTACATTCGTGCAATACAAGCTAGATCATGCAAGGCCGACCGGCGATTAATATTTCTTGTGCACTATAGAAAAGTTTATATATAAGCCGGCAATTATTATACTTATTGTACACTATAGACAAGTTTATAAGCAGGCGATTAATAATTATTGTAATTATAGATAAGTTTATAAGCAGCGATTAATACTTATTGTACACTAGAGACAAGTTTATAAGCAGGCGATTAATACTTATTGTACACTATAGACAAGTTAACGGTGATTTTTGCATGAAGGAATCGCCTTTTAGCGAGGGCTGTCAGCAACGGGGGGGAATAACATGATGCTCAGGGGTCCAGACGATATTTCTGACTGGAAAGGCTCAGAAAAGAGCGAACAGACTGACATAAAAATTCGAATTATCTGAAATTTTCTGGAGTGCAGGGCTCATAATACATTTTAATCTGAAGAGAGTTAGCTCTGTTGGACTGTTTAAACAGCGGTAACGGCAGGAGTCGAGTCCGTCGCTTGTCGTCAGTCCGTAAAACCGTTTTCTTGGAAACCGTCAAGCGAATTAATGACAACTTTCGTGGACATACATGTACGTGTAACGTTGTTACATTTTTTTTCCTTGTCATTACCATTGGACGATATAGGAGAAAACATTGCAAGCTGGTATAATCAAACGTTCGTGCAATTTTGCCTATGGGTATTTTCATTACGTTACTTGTTAGATTTTTGACATTTTGATTTTCACAAGGATTTCCCAATTCTTTGGGAGAAGATTTTCCGACTGCTACTCTCCACACCATTATGGATTTTTTTCAGCCAACCCTTTTCTAAATGTTTCATGGGACATTCCTCATAAAGGCTACTTCTTGTAACTTTGAAATTTAAAAAAAAAACATATTGAAATGTGGACATATTGTGGACAATGTGAAAATGAAAAAAAAAGTCTTGGAAATATAGCTAATGTTAGAGCAAACTTTTGGAGTCGGAAGTACTAGCCAAAAGCTACTTCTGTAGTTGTGATTCTTTTCAAGCAAACTTTTCATAGGCCATCCATGTGACATTCGACACAAAAGTTACTTCCTAGAAGTTTGAAATTTCACATTTACAGAATTCGAAATAAAGTTAAAATTTAACATTGTGGCCAACACGAAAATGAAAAATTCCAAATACCGTGGAAATGGCTAATCGTAAAGCGAATCGAAACAAACTGAAATTCAGGATTCGGGGGTACTAGTAGCACACAAATGGGTTACCTTTGACATTGTCATGTTCAAGTTCATTTTGTTATCATTCGGTGCAATTGTCATATTTTTTTGCCGAAAATACGATGGTGCTGTTTCAATAGTTATGATTCTTTTGCAACTAAACATTTTATAATGTTCCCCGCGACAGTCCACATACTACTGGGAAGCTTAAAATTTAAACGATTTGAAAAAGATTGCAATATAGCATTGTATCGCATTGTATAACATTGTTTCCAATGAGAGAGTGGAAAATGGCAAAATATTTTGTAAATGTCTAATCGCAGAGAGAAACGGACTGAAATGTTGGACCTCGGAGGTAATAGTAGAACATATACGGGGTATCTTCCACCTCGTAGTGTTCAGGGCCATTTTGGGGTTATTCGGTGCACATGTCTCAGAATACTTTGTAGTGGAGCTCTTCCGATATCGGCCGGCCTCGGTTGGAATACAGAGTGGCTTTATGGCGAAACAAATGGTAATGGGTTTGAATTTGTTTTGAAACAAACCCCACAAAAACAATATATATAGTACTGTAACAGTAGAAACTGTGCGGTTACCCCAGGACTCAGATCACATCCTAATAAAGACCACTTCCCACCAGTACCCAAACTGCATTTTCAGAATTTATTAATCTCAGAAAGAAGACCACCTCAAAATTCAGACCAGATTATAACCGCTTCCTGGGTGGTTTTTTTTCTGAAGTCATGCAAGATAGACAGAAGATTGTGGCGTTCGCTGACGGCGCTGTGGTATAGTTGAATGAAAGCAAATACACTGATTAAGGACCGTCAAGTTAGTCTAAGTAATATCAAACTCGATTCATACTTTTACAAATGATGTGTATAATTCGTTTAAAACAACCACTCAGAATTTACCGTGCTGTTACCCCGACACAGGGTTTTGTAGGAATCGTGTTCCTCTTTTCCCAGTATCTCATTCGCAATCTCTATTGCTTTAGCACCTGTGTACTGCTCTAGGCTCTTGTTATACAGCTGCTGTAGCAGACCATCGGGTATGATACCTGAAAAGAATTCAGGTAAAAATAGGTATTTCAGACAAGTACCAGAAAATTAGAACCTCATGGGCTGTCAAATTGCCAATAACACAAAGTCAGGATAATCCCTAAAGGCAATTTAGAGACAGGTTCAAAATGACTTTGTTTAGCATCTAAACAATATGTATCTAGATACTTACCAGAGACCCAAATTTTATCTTGCTGCCTTAGATGCTTCTTATAAATTCCATAGACTCGCCGTTTCTGTCTGTTTGCGTTACAAGTACGAACAGTCATTTGTTGCTTCCTATTATATATATATATATTGTACGAGGAACAGTTTACAACATGTACTAAAGACTCAGACACGTGTGTACCTGTATACAGCAACACTAAATAAAATCAACAAAAATATGCTGATTTGTATCTCATAATGATAAAGGAGACCATCTCTAAAACTTTAATTCTATATGCGTTTTTCTTTGTAATATTATACACGTATGTGTCTACATCCTGAATGTGCTTTTATAATACCAATAAGTTTGAGAGCTATCGATTATAGTACACATAATTTCTGGCTGACAAAATCACAAGATCTAGTAATACGATGGATGTATCTCAAAACGGCAGCAAAACAGAGATTATATTACATATCCTCTTTGGCAGTACTACCCCTGTATGACAACCAAATTTTGTGAAGTTTGGCTGGTACCGAACGAAAGGTAAGTGGGAGTAAAGTTAGACAATTTCGCTCCCATATTGTCTGTTAATAAAAAAAAATAATAAAGTCGTGCAGTTTGAAAATGTAAATTTTAAAAGAAATCATGTTGGAGACTTGCTGGATTGGTAGCTTATCATAAAATTTGGTTTTAATATGTGCGGAGCTTTCTTATAAATATGAGTAATAGATGACGAACACTGCGCCACGATAGTAGCTCTGTTGACGAAATCGAGTTAAAGATATCGGCATGAGATATGGCTCTCGTATCAAATATTTTTAATGGAATGTAGGATTTTTTGTCAGATAATTATTTAGCGCCAAATCTACTTGCTAAAGGTTATTGGTGACATACCGCTGGTTTTAGATAGATCCACGGCTATTGAGTACGCCCTCTGAAAGTCACCGCTCTGAAAAGAAAAATTGCGAATTCGAAGGCTCCTTTTCGTTTTCATCACAACTTGACCTACACGTTAGTTGCTCGACAACAGTGGTCAAAATAAACCAAAAATAGAATAGTAGTCCTTCTAGGAAGAGAAGGGCAAAGAGTTGATCAACTGAACTTAATTACATGAATTAGTATGACAACAATGGTTGACAATATTAAACGTATATTTTGACCCCTGGTGGAGCATTAAGCACTATGATTCCAGCTATGACATGTTCTTATGAATTTATCGTTCCTCCCAGTGGTAATTAACGGAATGGGATGTTGACTATTTTGAGTATATTGAGTATTTTTTATATTATGCCTTTGAAGAATTTAAGATGGCACCATATCAACATAGCGTCACCATTCCGTAGATGTTGACTTCTTCAGCTCTGATCCGTGTCAGCACGCTCTCTCCGTCGTTATCTTCTGCGGCTCTGGTTTTGGCCAAATCCAGCCATGCTAAAGCTGTTTTACTCAGCCCAATCGCTTTAGACCCGGCTGCCAAGTTAAGCAGATCCTCAGCTCGCAAAGGGGGTGCTGCTACATTAGCAACAATTCCTCTGGACATTTCCTTTGGCGGCAGTGAATACACGTCCTGCAGACGTACCAATCCCTGATATATCCCACGTTGATCATCTTTCGTCGCTGAATTCACACCCGTGCCGTCAATGCTGTCTAAAAATGCTGCAAAAAGAAGTATTAGAAAAATATAATAGCGCAGTGTTCTGCTCTGAATACACGAAGTGCATGTACTTTAGTAAAGTACATGTCACAGAGGTAAAGTTTACCTCTGTGAAAGGTCTGAAGGACTAGTACACCGTGCATCGACTTTATGTTTTAGAATAGATACCAGCCTTGTTTAGTCAACTTAATTATGTGTAACTGGTATATGCAGAACCTATGTTACTAACCTGTGGAGGCTAATGTGTAACTGCATTTGCAATTATAGCATATAGCAGCCAGAGTGTTAACGCCAGCAAATGCAATGTATAACTATATATCATGATATAGCAAATGAAGTCTAACGTTACTATCCCTGTCAGCCTAGCAGCTAAGGAGCCCACTCAGGCGCAGGAATGTGTTATGTTGCCAACCGTGCTAAGTGAACACAGACGTTAAAAATCAGGATGCAATCTTTACAGGTCGAAAGCCATGGGGCAGAACGATTCGGCCACGTCGTGTAGATGACGAATGATTTGGCACTAACGTGTACGTAACACTATACAATACCTTCGTACGTGACCATGGTACTTAACCTATGGGATTTAACGTGCAGCCAGCAGTATAAAGACCTACGTTACTCACTTATGGCAGACCTAAGTAACTGACCTGTATCGGGCACCATACAAAGACTGTACAAGACCTACATCATGCTGTACCCACCAGAACTGTACATACATGTATACGTGCACTACACAAAAATGTTAAGGATCTTTTGAAAATTTCTAGATGTATTGTGCACTTTCGTGAATTGGCCTTAATTTTAGTATTTAAATCCAGATATTGACAATTATCCTGACCTTTTTGTGTAGTGTATATAACCTACAGTCTAACTTATACCCAACAGTTTACAACGCCTGTATAACAAATCTGTGGGATCTAGAGTGTGCCTAGCAGTATACCAGAGTAACAGACCTATGTAACTAGCCAATCTCTACCCAGGACACGCATACATACATACATACAATTAACCTACATGGGGTCTAACATGTACCTAGCATTATACAAGAGTCTGACGTTTACCCAGCGGTATACATGATCTTTGCAACCAACCCAGGTGCATAATTGGTTTAACGTGTACCCAGTACTGTACAAGATCTACTTATTAACCCACCTACATGTACATATGTACCCTAGCGTGCACCGATGGGTGCAAGACAAACATGCATGTAGCTCACGTATGCATGGTGTCTAGCATCGTCACACTATACCATGATAGATCATGATGGTATCACAGTTTAACGGCACATCAACACCGAAAGGGTCATACAGTGCCAAAACAGGTGATAATGATTGCAGCGTCAATTCAAGTCGCTACAGTCTAAGAACTGCACTGTGTGAGAGCATTTCGCTATCAGGCTAAATCTGAACAAAATGTCTGACAAGACCTGATACCCAGGGTGCGCCACGGCGAGGCTGCTCTCATGCCCCCCTATACCATGATAGAAGACCTACATGTGCTAAAGTAACTCACCCATGGATTTTACTAACCTATAGCATTGTCTTGACTGGCGTTGACCGTCATGACACTGATCTCAGACCAGTGTCTGATGACGTGTAGTTGGTGTATGGGATGTTCCATTGCCTTGCTTAGTTTCTCTGGGTAACGTCCATGGAGTTCAATCCTTGTTGAAATCTCACCCAGATACCTCCAGACACAAACAAGGATAACAAAAATATTAAAACATGCGCTTATGTGGTTTTATACACTGCCATTTTAATAACCGACCCAAGTTTTTCGTCCACTGCGGCATTACACCTTTTTCGTTCATTGCTCCACTGGGCTGTGGTATACCGCGGCACGGTACGGTACAGAACATAGTTAAAACTTGCCTTATAAAGCCTTGCGGTAAGAAAGGTGTTTCAACCCCGATTCACCGATTCGATTCCGCCACAGGTGAGCAGAAATGAATCACTCAGACCAATTATACTGACTCCGAGCCGCCCAGTCGGTTGACTAACTCGTTAATGCCAAGCACCAAGTTGAGAAGCGCAAACCTCCCATTTTTAAGTCTTTGGTGTGACGCGTTCAGGGATCGAACCCCGGCCTCCCGCACCCCGAGCGGAGGCTCTAATCACTGTGCTACGCGGGGTTGGTATCCGACTGCAAGTTGGATTCGATGGTGTATGCAGGTGTATGCGAGTATAGGTGTGGCGAGAAAGTGCCCATTCGATTTACTTACTCTAGATCAGGTGTAAGATATTTAAGATAAGATAAAAGTTATTTTACATGGATCTTAAAATAGCTATAAACATAAGCACACGTGCTTTTGCTCCATGCAATGATATTGAGAAGAAATGACTCATGGATCTGGAATGGCGGGTGACGGTGGTTGTAATGAGGATGCAATGAGTATATAGCATACATAAAATCCTCAGGCAAACTTTTGCACCTTAAAAGGCATATGACATGCACGACTCACACATGCACAACGGACCCCTCCAAGTCTTAATACTTTTCTTCAAATCATCAAAAGATGGTACACATTTAGCACTAGGTGGTAACTTATTGCAGATATGTGCTGCTTCATATCGCATTAAAACCTGTCCACACTTTATGGTATTGACAAAATGTACAATGACAAGGTGTTTGTGCCTAGTAAGGCATAGGAATGTATATTATTTTCCTTTGGAATATGTACGACACAGAAATCCAGACCATTTTTGGCCTTTTTGATTCCCACACATACATGTAACCTTCTCAACCGACCTAAGTATAATGTAGACTTCGATGACTTCTCCATTAATACACCGTATTCACCAGTAAAGTCATTTTGGACCAAGCGCAGGGATCGTTCCTGGATCTTTTCAACGCCTGGCGTGCCAGCACTTAAACACATATGCCAGATCAAAGAACAATACATAAAGTTTGAAATCATAAAAGTGTTGAAAATGCATGTACAGTACTTGCTTTCCACAGGTAGGGCACCACTAAGCCTTGACAAGGAGTTCCATTATTGGGCAGCTTTTTACATATATATGAGAGACATGCTCATTAAAACGTAAACCTCTACCAATGAGCACCCCAAGCAGCTTGACTAAGTCCTGGCTGTGCAGTGTTACACCTTGTACAGACAAATTTCACTGAGACACATTACTTTAGCATAACATCTCTCACAGAGGTACTCACTTGCACTTCTAAGATATGCATGTACTACACTCACACTTCCAGGTCTATACGTGGCTACAAAGAACCATTTCTCATTTTTCCTTCTGGCCCCTATTGCCATGCCATCTTGTGAATATGATAAATCGGTTCTATTTCCATGAGGGATTGTGGACTTGTGGATTGTGCATCTGGTCTATCGTTTCTATATTAGGTATACGCAGGAACATTAAAATCCTGTGTTATAAAAAGATTTAGTTTACTCTCAGATATTGCACAGATTTCCATCAACTTCAGGCTTAATATTTCACGAATTTCCTCAAATTTAGTGTGGAACCAGTTAAGATGTCAAAAGATGAATTTTTGTTGTGTTTTTACTTGAACGCCATTAGCGCTGGAAACATACTATATTGTGATCAAAAAAAGAAACGCAGAAATTGCATTTCTTTTTTTTGGGTCAGTATAGTATTAGACTTTTGTTGTTCATTGTGTTGTTCCTGAGTATACATTCCCAGATTGCCTTGTAATTCATTTCTTATATCAGTCAATATTGGGTCTTGGACACTCGCATCAGTGTGTTTACACGTGATATTTTCAGGCACACAGTGGCCATCAGTATACAGATCATCTGATTCAGTAGAAAATCTATTTTGCATTGATGGGAGATCATCAGTGATTTGAAAAATATCTATATTCTAGCCCACCCGTTTTCATCTTTCTACATCAATTATAATCATTCCTGCCTGCAGGACAGTTATAACTATAAAATTCACTTCTTTCAACCTGTGAATAAGTAGTACATAAAATATTCCATTCTAAAAGCAGTTCAGTCATAGCCTCAGACTCACAGTCACTTTTTAACATGGTATTTTCAGTACATTTACTAGCAGGCATTACATGTGCAAATACTTATTTGGCGGAACACTCTTCCTGGCCTTCAGCCTAGCAGTACCGCCCCCGCGTAGCATAGTGTTCGCTCGGGGTGCATGAGGCCGGAGTTCGATCCCCGACCGCGCCACACCAAAGGTTTGCACTTCTCGGATTGGCGCTTGGCATTAATGAGTTAGGCAACCGACTGGGCTGCTCGGAGACAGTATAAATGGTCTGAGTGATTCCTTTCTGCTCACCTGTGGCGGAATTGAATCGGTGTCCTGGCACCCAAAAACTGTCGGGCGTAGATTGTTCCGACTCAAACAAGACAGGTCCACATTAACTCACACGCATACACCTGCATACACCACCGAATCCAACTTGCAGTCGGTGATATGACCATGAGTGGTTGAAAACCGACTATAAGCCTGATTCACCC
>JAAUYG010147912.1_pt1 | contig 11382 bp, 4 predicted proteins | sample 7278091 | NCBI WGS metagenome assembly JAAUYG01 (sample SAMN14350201, study PRJNA611818) | marine sediment metagenome | isolation source: surface marine sediment (0.6m) | place: French Polynesia: Moorea | collected 2018-08 | reverse complement strand
TATATATGGCAATTTTGAAAATTGGCACGTATCTCGGAAACTACTGCTCATAGAGTGAAGATAAGCTCAAATTCGACCCCTTAGGTAGAAATGGAGTATATGTGCAACTTGTGGAACTTTGGCAAATGGCCAAGTTGGTTCTCAAGCAGAGCGTCAAGGCCCATGGGCCTCTTGTAATCTGTTTTTGAAGTGACCCCCCCCCCAGGGAAGAAGACGGCTGGAACAGAAACCCTAATGATTATTCAACATCAAACACTATAAACCTACATATTCATTAATGTTTGCGAGGGATTTATTTCTCAAATTTTGCAAGTATCTTTATATGGCAAACATAAATACCAGCGAATGTAATTTTCATGTACATAGAAAATTACCAAGGCCTGTGACAGCCATGAATATTAATTCTCACTGACATGGTTTTATTTCAAAAATGCAAACACTAATCCTCACTAACATTAACACTTAAAGTAGTCACTCAAGTGCATGTTCCATGTATAGTTGAATCATGTGAATACACAAAGCAATCGCTAGTTGGTGTGGTTAAGGTATAGGCTTATGATGGGTGAGGGGGTTTGATCCAAAGAAATTCAAATCACTCCTGTCACTTTTAGCCAAAAAATTCCGTCAGGCTCAGTTTACTTTGAATTTAACACCAAACGATCTCGGCAATGTCCACCATTTTCCCCCCAAACTAAACAAAATCATCATCATTTAACTGCCAAAAAGACCTGTATGATATTCTCAAAGTAGACAAATAACCACTGAAATACCAATTCTAACAGGAGTTTGAGAGTAACCATACATATCTTCGCTGGGTGAGCTGATGTGCAGGTTATGCTGGGGTCAGGAAGGTAATGTGTGCAGATCAGCTACAGCGATTAGCTACTTACCAAAGCGGGCGGTTCAGTGGACTACAGTCCTGATACACAGTGTGTGGTAGTGTCGTCGCTAATTTAGCCACGATTAATGCTGTAAGGGTTAAAGGGCAATGCTGGTATCAACTATGGTTTACTCATTCCTATGTACACTTCCTATACATGACCTTGTATTGTCATAGTATGACCTACCACAAATTTTTCGTCATATTGGTTGAGCATCATCAAGCTCAATAAACAGCACCACTGTTATTCTTCCAGTACCACGGTGAAACGATCGTTAACGTACGCGAAGCTGCCAAGAATCTGAATCGACCTGTTGCCATAGCGCTTGACACAAAGGGCCCTGAGATCAGATCAGGCATTTTAAAAGCTGTAAGTTACTTGAATAAGGTTGCTTTATAGTCAAGTTCCTCGGCTCGGTTTCTTAGAAGAGCTTAAATCTAGAAACAACTCCGTCCAATTACCTCCTCAGTTGTCATTGCCTTTTGCCAGCTTAAGATTGGTTTAGACTTATGTTTGTTTTCGTTGTTTTTTTGTTTTTTTTGGGGGGGTGGGAGGGGAAGCAGCCCCAAGTACTATTACACTGTCTCTCCCTCAGTAATTCAGTCTGGTCGAAAATGCACCTCAAGCACTGTAAGTGAGGAAGCATACTTAAGTTATTTCGAGAAAAAATCTTAAAAATGTTTTGGGGGCATATGGATTGTGAGGTACAGAAATATTGTTACAAAAACTGTGTTAGTACATGACCATAAAATTCTGGCGACCTTGATGAGTGTTCCATATTATAACAGCATGAACTGGAGTCTGTAACCCCATACTGAGGGTGATACAGAGTATAGTGATCAGTTACCATCTGTCCCAGTGGCTGAGTCTTACTCTTTCGCGTTTTCTTTACGTACTTGTGATATCTTCACAGGGAGTGAATGCGGAGGTAGAGTTGGTGGCCGGCAAGCGTATCACTATCACGACCAATGACGAGTACAAGGAGAAATGTGACGAGGACTATATCTGGGTTGACTACAAGAACATCACGCAGGTGTTGGAAGTCGGGAAGAAGATTTATATCGACGATGGTCTGATGTCACTCATCGTGAGGGAGAAAGGTTAGTGGTGTGGGTGGCAATTGTTGCACACAGTATTGTACGTATCTGAATAGAAAGCTTACACCATGAAAAATATTACCGATAAAAAAATATTTAGCTTGGATAGACCTATCCGGGCAGTTGAATCTTTACTTGTAAAACCATTTAGTTAGAACTTCTGTTTACATTTAATACAAGAATCCCTCTCTTAGTGGTCACTCTGACCAAAGGCCACCCTCTCTAATGTGGCCAAAATCTTTATCTCCACTACGATAAATACATTTATTCCCTCCCCCCCCCCCCCGGCCAAAGGCCACCTTTCTAATGTTGATACAATTTCCTGGCAAAATGTGTGGCCTTATTAGAAAGGGACTACTGTATATCACATTTGTAAGAAAATTGTCATCTGGCAGTCATTAATAAGACCTACTCCGTGGGGCCTGTTATGCAGCAATCAAGCATTTAATGCAGGAGTGTTTATAAACAAGCGTTCCAGAATTGTTTTTATCCTCATCATTGTTTCTCCAGGTGCCGACTGCCTTGTGTGCGAGATAGAGAATGGCGGCGCTCTGGGAAGTAGGAAAGGCTGTAACCTCCCAGGGACACCAGTTGATCTGCCTGCAGTGTCGGAAAAGGATAAAAGCGATCTGATGTTTGGTGTAGAGCAAGGGGTAGGGATATTTATACTTGTAACTCTTTTAAAGCAATATCCATGGCACCGAAATAAGGTCCCATGACATCAAAATTAATTTATAATGAAGCACACATGGTGGTATTAGGGACTATATGCAGGTTGAATTTTATAGATACCGCTGTTGGGCTACAGCTTGATATGTCTTACGTCTTGATGCTGTGAATTAATGCTTTAAGAAATGAACCCCTTTAGTTATATCCAACTGCAGATTAAGTTTTGTGGTTCAATAGAACTCTGATTAAAAAGAGAAACACTTTTAATAGCTAATGTGCTGATAGCTAAGCATCTCGTTCAACATCAGTACCTAGGTATATGTCATACTTGGAGACTATTATCTTTTAAAGCACTTGTGTTACCATATTTGCTGCTATACCATGTATTAATAAAACTTTCGTTTTGTTCCTCTGTGGTTAGGTGGACATAATCTTTGCCTCTTTCATCAGAAGTGGAGATGGAATTCGAGCAATCCGGGACATCCTTGGAGAAAAAGGAAAACGCATCCAGATTATTGCCAAGATAGAGAGTGACGAGGGAGTTAAAAGGTAGAGACTGATCCGGGGATGATAAAGGTGGTTTGCTGTTACAGATTTGTCTCCAGTGAAACCAAAGAGTGGCTGGTATTGTACCAGTGTTCTGCTTCATTCTTTCTTTGATTAGAGTTGAACTGTATTATGAGCAGCAGTAATTTATAGACAAGTGGTTGCTTATTACCCGTTAAATGAAAGCGAGTCCATGCCTGGATTTTCATGTTTGACAGTAAGAACCCGTGCAGCTTTAGAATTTTAATACCTGCTTTGGAGTTCTCAAGTTTTGACTTATAAGTTAAATTCTTACCCAAACATATTGCTCACATGGGTGACTTAAGTCAAAACTTGGACCTAAGTATATTTGAGAACTCCAGCCGGTTTGTTTTAAGTTGACTCATAAAAGGTGGCTGGATTTGAAACTTCGGCTGCTTGGAGTCCTTGTCAAGATTCTAGACCGTTTTTCTTTTTCATGTGGCCTTTATACCAGATTTATCTGTGTGGAGTCTGTGATCCACAGGGTGGTGAATGTTAATATTAAACTTTCTTATGCAGATTTGACGAGATTTTGGAGCAAGCCAATGGAATCATGGTCGCCCGTGGGGACCTCGGCATAGAGATCCCAACGGAGAAAGTGTTTCTGGCGCAGAAGATGATGATTGGACGATGCAACAGAGCCGGGAAGCCAGTTATATGTGCAACCCAGGTAGGTTTCAACTGTTCACCTATGCATATACTTTTTATTACATGTTATCTACTTTAAAACTTACACTTCATATTCAGATAGACTTAAATATATACAGTTGATTTCTCTTGCTCCTCCCCACTGAATAAAGAAATGAAAAGTCACATTTTTTTTACTGGATGACTGCAACATATAGATAATTCCTGGTGAAATAAATCTGATATCATTGGAAAGTTATTAGAAGATACTGAAGCAATAAATGCATGTTTAAAGACAGCATTGATGATCTGTTCATTCCTCATTGGGAAATATTTTGCTTAATTAAGGTGATGACTGCAACATATAGATGAATTGCTGGTGAAATAAATACTAGGATATCGTTGGAAAGTGGCTAGAAACATACTGAAGCAATGAATGAAATATTGAGAATGCGTTCGTTCCTCAGTGGGACCCCAAAAAAACATTTTACCTATTTAAGATAATTAAGGTGGGATGGTTGCTAATGTAAGACTAAACTTGCATACCCCTAGATTTAGTAACACCAATATTTTATGACAGATGAAACGGATCTAAATGCAACGTTTCTTGCAAGTTTAAGTACACCTAGTCTGAAACTTTCTTAGATCTTTTAGCTCTATATCCAGCCTGTTCCCGTTAATTCCCCCAGATGTTGGAGAGCATGGTAAAGAAACCGCGACCGACTCGTGCCGAGAGCAGTGATGTCGCCAACGCCATTCTGGACGGTGCAGACTGTGTCATGTTGTCAGGGGAGACCGCCAAAGGAATGTTCCCGTTGGTTGCTGTGGAAACAATGCATAAGGTAGTGTAGTAACTATTAGCATTGTGCTGTATTTATATTGAACCTATTTTGTTTTGGTTAAAAAAATGTTTAGCAGTAATAAGGTTTGCTTGTAGTTAGCTTCTCATACATTTGACAATGCCCGGTTTCTTTATAAACTTTATTCTTTCACTGAATCTGTAATTAGTGATCCTTTAAATAATAATATCTATGCAATTAAGTGATTATGTAATTAACAATCCTATATGTAATTAGTGATTCTGTATATAACTAGTGATCCTATAAGTTATCACAGTAGGCCCTCTAATAAGGCCACCTTATTTACCAAGAAACTGGCCACATTTAGAGAGGTGGCCTTTGGTGATATGGAGAAATAAATACATTGATAGTATTAGCGAAAAAGATTTGTGGTCCTATTAGAGAGGGTAGCCTCTGTTGGGAATGGCCACTAAGAGGAGTACCACTGCAGTGATTCTGTCTGCTATCAATGATTCGTATGTAATTAGTCATCCTATATGTAATTATTGATTCTCTGTGTAATGGTTGGGCTGTGTGTATAAGGTACATCCTGTCTATGTTGTAGATATCTCGTGAGGCGGAGTCCGCGGTCTACCACAAACAGTTGTTTGAGGAACTGCGTGTTCTGACACCGCGGCCCACAGACGTCACTCACACCACCGCACTGGCGGCCGTAGAGGCTTCCGTCAATTCCATGGCTGCAGCCATAGTTGTCATTACAACAACAGGAAGGTAATACTAAATTCTCTCTCATCTTGAGTCGCACAGTATAGTAATTCAGGCTGGTAATAATTAGTCCAGCTGGGTATTTTTGGTCCGACATGATTCAATCGAAGAAGCAAGGGGCTGCCTGCAGGATCTCCAGAATTAAAGTTGAGTGAAAAATATCAATTTAGATGCATGCACATTTCTCAGTGTGGCTCTAGCAATGCATTGTGGGATGTATATGACATATGGAGATCAGATAAAAGTGCTAGAATGTGTTGTGCAAGAAAAGATTTGTTTCTTCAGCCTATACCACATGTTATTACTGGTGTGTAGTAATAAAAGCATTGTAGATGTTCTGATGTTGATTCAACGGTGTACGTAGCATACAAAGGCTCTATAGGAGGAAAAATCCGGAGTATTTATACATACTCAAGGTACTTAGTCTAGTAACCTGCAAACCTAAATGTGACACCCCTTTCTTAGTATGATTGTAGATTTGATTTGCGTGTATTCCCTAACTATTTAGGTCTGCCCAGCTGATGGCAGCCTATCGCCCACGCTGTCCAATCATAGCAGTGACAAGGGACGCCCAGGTTTCTAGGCAACTCCATCTGTACCGCGGAGTCTTCCCTCTGCATTACACAGGTGAGAATACGTACATACAGTCGTCCCTCTCTTAAAGGACGCCCTCTACAAAGGACACCCCTCTACAAAGGATACAAATTTTTGGCAGCAAGTACTGTGAATGCATCACCAAAGGACACATCTCTAATAAGGACAATTTTTGGGGCAGAAGGGGTGTCTTTTTAGAGGGAGACTACTGTATACATATAAGGCCACAGTGGATTTGTTTTCCATCTTGTTCTGATCTCCTATAAATGGCATTTCTGTAACTTTGTTGAAAGGATAGTCTCGTGTTTATGTCACTGTGTGTAGATAGTAGTAGTTAATCCTTAGTGCTGGTGGTGGTAGGATTAGGTGCTAGTAATCTTGTTTGGTCACATAGGGATTAGATGAATCCTCACAGATGGATTTGTGCAGCATGCCATCTCCACAGTTTTATGTATTAACTATGTCTCAGTTTTCCAGCTTTGGTACTACCATTGTAATGCTGTAATTGTATCTCAAGACATGTAAACATGATATAGTAAATCTGCAGTCTTAACTGACCTCGGCATATAGGCTCGCATCATAATATCACAACAAAGATTGGAAAAAAAACTTTTTATTTGTCAGAGGGCTTATTAATGTACACAATTTGAAAGTTGCTGGTATATGTATAAATACACCTGTGATATAACAAGGACACTAGAAACATTGGCCCCGATATTCTACATATACCAGGTCGGTAATCAACGTTAACACACATCACAGATACCAGGAACATCCCTTTGGGTGAAAATTGGGCCAAAACGTCCCAATATTTATACAAGAATATTTGTAATTGTATGACATTGGTTGTCTTTCCATGACACCTTGGCAATAGTGGTCATTTGCGTGACGTCATGACCAAAAACATATCTCTCTGCAATACTTAAGAATGCAATTAATTTTGTGACTCGGCACTGGGTGGTGCATATAAACAGTGACGGCTAATCATGTTGACAAAACTGGTTACAGTGTATCTGGTAAACTGCAGGAATATTACTTTTACTTGTACATGCATTAATATCACAAAGCAATATTGCGTTGCCTTTTCCGTGAAATTTGGTAGAGGTGTGACTGAAACAAACTGCTCTTGCCATAGTAGACTTAATAAACGCATATCCTTAAAAGCACACAACGCTTCCTGGAAGCAAATTCACATCGTTTGGATGTCTAATCATCCAAAATTTGGAAAACAAAAACTGTTAAGCGAAGGTAAAAGTTCCATATGTTGCCGCTTTGACCTAATCCTAGCTGATCCCCTTCATTTCCCAAGTGAACTGCCAATCAAATGTAACGAGGGAACCAGTATCACTGAACAGGAAATTATTGGCTATAGTTGTTTAGGATAAATATAGAGGAAAGGATTTCTGACCATGCTGAAGGGGTTATATCGTGTCACAGGGAAATTTAACAACACAGCAGCATGAAAACTACTTAAAATATGCTTCTATTATTCGTTTTATGCAGGACAATGTTTGAACTTCAAGGGGTGTAAAAAGTTATCTTAAAAGAAAAGTATAAGACAGTCTGTAGCAAGGTTGAGCACAAGCAATTTGGACAAGGCATTACATATTTTGAAACAAACCTGACATGCCGAGTGATAGCATATTGGATAACGTGATGTTTACCTTGTAAGCATTGTTTGTTAAGATGTGCAAATTTAAAACATAAGTGCACAGTGCGCTTTTCAGGTTGATTATGGTATATGGGCAAAAAATATCCCGTGTTAAGAAACCGGAACTATACCTTTACACAATGAAGAGCATAGGATCTGCATTAGGTTCAATTATCTAAAGTGAAAAAAACTGTGCTAAGATTATGCAGTGTTTGGAGTGGCGGTAGGAGCCATTACAGACATGATGCTATACATGATACATCGGTTGTTTTGTGACATCTTTGCACGGACCAGTTGCTGTCACCAGAATACAATTTTCAACGCGTCACTCCTGAACTGATCACAGGTGGTATTGAAATAATATATTAATTTATGATGTGGCACAGTAACTTGAAAAAATGTTGAGTTTTGAATCCCAACATCTTGTACAAAAAGTTTCTACCATCCAACACACAGACATCGAAAATACAGAAACGCATCAGGATATAATACAGGCATTGCGTTAAAATACTTTCCTGATGTTATGCATTGTCTTTAAAAGACTTAATCATATGGCACATAGGTTAAAATGCAGTTATCTGCTAAAGATAGTTTCATGTCATTTGCTGACTTGCATATATTAGATAACACTCCCTATGCTTGAGCCATCTGGACAATGTATGATTAATATGTAAATCAGTAAAGGTATAAACCGCAGACTTTCGCTATAGGTTAGTACAATGTATGGCACAACAGGGGGATAGAAAAAGTAAAGAATACATTTGTTTGATATTGAACCAAAATTAAAGTACAAGCCTACCAGTATGTTGCTTATTATTCAAGGTAGGCTGGCAATTTCTTAAAGGCTAAATCCTTCTTTTTCTCTCAAAATAGGGTATGTTAAATACTCAAAATAGATTAAAATAACGTAACAGTATAATGTCCTACATACTGTTCTTCATACGTAAAGACAAAGGCTGAAATATATAGTGTCAAAACGCTAGCTGCATGCCATGCATGGAACCCGCTGAATTCTGCTGGAGTAGTGTTTTCTCTCACTTTATTTGTTACAGTAGCTTTTGGTACCTGCCCGTGTAGTGAAGACATCTGAGTGGTCAACCTTTGCTCTTGTAGTATAAAAGAAACTTCTCAATATCTCTAGATGCACGATATTGTACTACTTGTACATTTTTACGCAGAACATAAATGACACCATGCTTATACAAAAATGAGTGATATAGCTGCGACTCTTTAAATGTTTCTAGTCCCAATTAGCTAAGATATTACATAAAATCGTTAGTAGCCATATGTATCGGGCTCCTTGTAGGGCATGAAGCCGGGATGGTTGCAGGTTTTTCTCGACTGATCCCACATGAGTGGCCATGGACACGCCATAACGTGCGGCTTGTTGCCATCGCACATTACATATAGGTGCTTGTCCTGTGGAAACTGGTGCATTGACTCGTCGGCGTTACCCGTACATGGGTTCTCGCTGTCTGGCATGGTTTCTCCGCCTTGGTTATCGCTGCCCCCTGTGTCAGGATCTTCTTTCCCATTGAGCGAGGTGGAGAGGAACGAGCTCTCTACACACGTATTGATTCGTTCGTCCCACACCAGTGAGAGCGGACATGGTTGGATGAACATGTTACCGTGGAGATCACACTGGATGAATACCCGTGTACTGTGTGGGAAGGGATGGTAGAGTTTCTTGCTCCCTGGGCATGGGTTGGCCACAGCTGGAGAGGTACGACTTGGCAGCTCATCGTTCACCTGCTCATTTCCATTCATTGAACCATAGCCTGTATTCATCTCACCATTTCCATTCATCTGCTCATCATAGCCATTCATTTGTCCGTTTCCATTCATTTGGCCATTTCTATTCATCTGCCCATACCAATTCATTTGACCGTTTCCATTCATTTGCTCATAACCATTCATTTGACCATTTCCATTCATTTGGCTATTTCCATTCATTTGACCATTTCCATTCATCTGACCATAACCATTCATTTGACCATTTCCATTCATTTGACCATTTCCGTTGATCTGACCATTTCCATTCATTTGACCATTTCCATTCATTTGACCATTTCCATTCATCTGACCATAACCATTCATTTGACCATTTCCATTCATCTGACCATTTCCATTCATCTGGCCGTTTCCATTCATGTCCTCATAGCCACTGACCAGGTCAGCCCTGCTACTTAACAAAGCAAAATGTGTTTGACCATTTCCATTTGTGTAACCATTTCCATTAGTGTGACCATCCCCATTCGTTTGACCATTTCCTTTCGTGTTACCATTTCCACCATTTCCATTAGTGTAACCATCTCCACCATTTCCATTTGTTTGACCATTCCCATTTGTGTGACCATTTCCATTTGTGTAACCATTTCCATTCGTGTAACCGTTTCCATTCGTTTGACCATTGACCAGGTCAGCCCTGCTACTTGACAAACCAAAATGCTGAATGTAGAAATCACCGCGGTGGTCAATCTGGGGTGTGTCCATGTCGATTGTCATGACAGGAGCGTAGATGGCATACACTGAGCTTCCTGGGCTTTCTTCATTGTCGGGACCTGCGCCCTGAGGCCTCACATAGTTGGTGATCCAGAGCTCATTCTCTGGGTTCCCATTGGCCATGCCCTGGCCAGTCCTGTCCATGTTATTCCCAGTTCCGTAGGCTGCATCCCCATGGCCTGGCAGCCCCTGATCCAGTTCCCCCAAGTCTACAACCTGGATACACATCATCATGGAATCGATCCACACAAACTTATTTTGACACGGTGGGTCTGGAAGGTCTGGGTTGACCACATCCATGTTGATATGCAGGGGGTCCCTAGACTCCTGGCTACAGATGCCCTCATCAGGCTGGTAGGTGTAACCTGGAGGACAGGCAACCTGCAGCATGCCATCCATAGGCTCCGTGTTTAGACCCAAAGAACCCGAGCTGGATTTCTCGTACTCTCCCATGTCTGGGACCTTGATAACACCGTTGCTGCCGCTGGCTGCCACGCATGACTTGGTCGAGTCCTGCCATTCGCCACCGGCTCCACATTGCCTCAGGAACATATTCCCCCATTCGTCACACTGAATGAACTTGGTAGGGTCAGATGGGTAGGCATGATAGAATCCCTGCGCCTGAAGACAAAAGTCGTTGGGCACTTGTCCAGGAGGCGTGGTATCTGGCTGACCAATCACAGACTTGCATGTTTGGTCAGCCTGAATCCAGGCATGGTCAGCTGGGCAGGCTCGGGAAATCAGCTCACCATGGACACATTCATAGTAGGAGAAAGGGGTTCGGGGATCAGGGAGATACAGGGTGCTGTCATCTGTGCAGGGGTTTGGTATGTTTCCGGTTTTCTTACTTGTCCCTCCATTTCCATTCTGTCCATTTCTTCCCCACATCTTGCCATTGCTTCCACCATTTCCATTGCTTCCACCATTTCCGTTCTGTCCATTGGTTCCCCACATCTTGCCATTGCTTCCACCATTTCCATTGGTTCCACCATTTCCGTTTTGTCCATTGGTTCCCCATGTCTTGCCATTGCTTCCACTGTTTCCATTTGTTCCACCATTTCCGTTTTGTCCATTGATTCCCCACGTCTTGCCATTGTTTCCATTGGTTCCACCATTTCCATTTTGTCCATTGGTTCCCCACGTCTTGCCATTGCTTCCACCATTTCCAATGGTTCCACCATTTCCATTTTGTCCATTGGTTCCCCATGTCTTGCCATTGCTTCCACCAT
>JAAUYG010012948.1_pt1 | contig 11383 bp, 17 predicted proteins | sample 7278091 | NCBI WGS metagenome assembly JAAUYG01 (sample SAMN14350201, study PRJNA611818) | marine sediment metagenome | isolation source: surface marine sediment (0.6m) | place: French Polynesia: Moorea | collected 2018-08 | reverse complement strand
GTTTGCCCATCTCAAAAGAAGACAGCACAAAATGTTCCCTCTGAACTGCGCAATTCGGTGAATGTTTTATGCACAGGAAAATAAACGAGTTTTACGAATAGAAGATTAAACAGTGAAAGTTTGTATGCAGATCACACGCAAAATCCTGAGGCAAAGTTCTACAGTTGCCAAACCTGTTCAGCATTACCAAATGGAGTACAACAGACCTTCTGTGTTTATCTGTCATACTGTAGAGTTTATTTGCTGCTCTACGCAGCGTATTTACACTTTTAGCACCACATTTAAATCTTCAGATGTGAAAGGGGCATCTAGAGAAGGACAAGGTAATATGTTTCAGGGGACCAGATTTCAGTTCCAATTGTGAGTCGAGATTCAGCCAAATGTTTTCAATTGTTCTCAGCACGTGCGTGTCTCATACGAAACCACTGTTTCCCATGCACAGACGCCAAAGACACTGCTCAGTGAATTCGTGCTTTTGTTTGTGAGAGCAAGTTAGAGCTAGGCATTTGCGAGACGCATCATCTGTTGCTGTGTTTCTTTGATGGTTGGGTATTTTCCCAAATTTCTTCCCTGTCATTGCATGAGTTTGACAGCCTCGGGTGTTGGTTTGGTTGGGCATTTTCTGACTCTTTGATGTCAGAAGCATTGCAGGACAAACAAAATGTTTCGGACAAATCTCTCCCGCAGTATCCCGCAGGTGTTTTGTGGTTTGGTTTCCGTGAAGTAAAGGGACACAGCTTTGGGCAGATAAAAACTTGTGTGAACTTCTATTCTGACCAGACTCCCGCCTCCTGCAAAATGCTAAAATTTTTTCTCCAGGATTTTTTTAATGTTTGGTTCATACAGCGATTAGATGTTTGACTTCTTCTTTTTCAATTCTCAAAAATTTGTCTCCAATTTTATCTGGTGCCAGATGGAACCATTTTTTAGCATTGTTTTTGTCCTGGACCAGAAGGTCAAGTGTAGGTTCATTCCAATATAGCTGTTGTTGTTATGTACAGCTTGTTGTTCATTCTGGATGGCATCCACTCAGTTTCTTGGATGTTCTCGAAAGCTGCATCGAAAATTCTCAGCAGAATCCCAGAATCAAGGGTCTCTCTCTCTCTCTTTCGTTCTCCCTCTCTCATCTGAATAGTTTTTTGTTCTGTCCGTATTTTCCTCTCCGTCTTTCTTTTTCTGCTGACAAAAAAACTCACAAAATTCTCTTCGCTCTTCAAAAGCAGATGTTTAAGAAAGTAGACTGTGGCATTCCTTTGTGGCTGATTCTTTCAGAAAGGAAGTTCCCCCTTCGAAAGAAAAACACGACTTTTGTGCTTGCTGACCAACCTTTCTTCACAAATCCACGGTGAAACGACAAAATCCATCGGCATGAACACTGGAATTCTTTGCTTGGTGTGGGGTTCCAATGCAACTGCGGCAAAAGTTTTTGTGACTTTGCACTCCTGCACATTGCACATTGCACTTGTGGATAGGGACAGTTCCACTAAACTCTCCTGCAGCTGAAAGATTCACCTGAAAACAGCGCTAGTATACAAACATGGTCCGGCAAGACAGACAGACATGCAGAGAAAGAGAGAGAGAGATAAAACTGGAAGAAAATGAGATGCATCACTCTGAAAACGGAATCATCTGCGTTGTTGTTTTTCTCACAACTCATTCTCCTCAATTGCTGACGTTACACATCACAACCAGTATAATCGTCTCTGTTCTGTAGTTGCAAAAAATATTTCCACAATCCAATGCATTTTGTAATTTTGTCCATTGTGTTCGTGGGCTCAGAGCACAACTGCGAATCACCAAAATGTTTCTTCATCAAGCAAAGTCTTCCAACAAAGTCAACATTTTAGAAAAGAATGTTCTGTTCTGTTTAAACTTGGATTTTCTCGAAATACAAAATGAAGAAGAAAAAACAGAACACTTGTGAAGAACCTGTGCACTCTCGCTGCAATTACAGCCAAATTACTTTTTCGTCAAGGAAGGCAAGCAAATAACCTAAAGATTTGGTTTCTTTGAATATATATCCGAGTTTAGAGTCGACAATGCCAATTTTATCCTGACAAAGGAAACATGGTCCAACTGTTTTGTCGTTGTCGTGTATTTGATCTTGATTACTCACCTTGGTACTTCAGGTGAACAGGAGGATCTGTCGATCTCAACGCACAATGTTCACATGGTCTTTCTGTTCTGGTGTATTCCTCGGTGTCCTCTGTGTAACAAACCCAATAGAGGAATCTTGGCTCAGGCTCAACTGTATGTCCTCTTTTCTCGATGTGATACCAGCAGCAAAAACACATTTACCGGTAGATCTTTACTGGCTGTCAGAATTGTTCTATTGCATTACTGTTGCTCTGTTGCGCTTCCATCAGTAATCAGGCAATGACGAAAAATCTCAAAAAAGTTAAGTCTCAATTGTCATTTTGGAAACCGTCCATAGATTTTCTGCCAATTGGAAACCTATCTCAAACAATCCACGTTCACAAGAGAAATGGATTTTTCATGGATGGTCGCTTTTTCCGTCCAACTGACCCACCATGCAGAAACGGACAAAAAAGTTCACTTTTGTTGGCAAAAATTCTTTCTCTCAGGCATCAATAATCAAGAACCATTGTCGTGCAATTCTTAAACCGAGACAGAAGTCAGTGGGGAGGAGTGAGTGCGTGACGGCTGTGAAAGTCTCTCAGCTGTGATGTTGTGATGAGAAGAGATTCGGGGCATGACGTGTCAGGATTGACGCGCTTTGCTAATAACTGTACATCTTGCTTTGGGTGTAAAAATACATTTCATAAAAGAGAGTTCCAAACGCATTATCTGTTTTTTCCCCTCTATCTCGATTGTTTCATCGTCGTTCCTTTGGTCTGGCAGATTATCGGTGTTCTGTGTGCTGCAATTTCCAAACATGCATTTATATCTGAAAGACCAGAAACTTAAAACGGAATTAAAAGTTTGTGTCCTCCTTGTTGTCAGAAAAAAAGAAAACAGCAAATGATTAATGTTTGTTGTCAGAATAAAAGATTTTTCACCCAGCGTGACACTCAAATGGTTAAATGATTTCTTGGTATTTGGCAGAAAAGTGGCACAACTGACATGGCTATATGAGCCTGGCTCAATGCCCAAACAGGCAAGAGATTCACAGTGGCTTCTCCCAAAGTGTCACAGCATTGCCGACAAACTGTTTTTTCCTGAACGAAAACATCAATACAAGAAGAACAAAATAGTTGCAGCTTTGTTCGTCTTTTTGCTTGCCCGCAAAACTGTGAATTAGGAAAAATGTCATCTGTTTGCAAAGCATGCATGATTTGTTTTTAGTTGCCTTGCCGCTGCAAGGAGCGACTCATTTTGTCACGCTGTGATGTCTGTCCATCTGTCCAGTGGTCTGTCTGTGGATGACCCCCCTCCCTGGAAATATGATTTCTAGGCAGCTTGGGTAATTTGAAGTAACTTTCAAACAGAAAGAAAAAATCACTCAAAACTTTTTTTCACCTCAAATTGTTTTGTTTTTTTTCATTTTGGCTTTTTTGCATTTCTATATGGAGATGTTTCATGCCATTATTCCTTTTTTCTATTTGCTGTTCATGATGGAACTAGGCTTTTATTACAGGAAGGTAATATTAACACAAACAAGTCAACATAAAGAAGATAGTGTCAAAATGAACATGGTCATCACAAGGTGTATAAAAGTTAACTAAGTCAAGTCAACAGTTCACAAAGGCAATTGGAGGAAGATCAATATTACATGGTCTGACTGATGTTAATAATGTCAAGGCAACAATAAATAATCTATGAAAGAAAATAGTTATCTGAATGCATTGTCAAATGATACAAGAACCAATATGTACACAATGTGAAAATACAAGTATAGCTTCTAATCCATCTATGTATGTACACACAAAGCAATACAAGTGATGCACAAGGATCACAGTGATAAGATGAAAAGTTGATAATTGGAAGACAAAATCAGAAACAACTGTTAACAAAGACAAGTCAAACACATTTGACAGAGTGTCTCTTCCTCTGAATAGGGCTATCAAATCTCTTTCCACACTTTGCACACTTGAAACCTCCCCCATACTTTCCAGTAACATGAATCAACAGTGCACTCTAGGTCTTATATACTGAGTCACACATATCACAATCAAACTTAGGATGGTTTTTATCATGTAAACACTCATGAGCAACCAGGGCAGCTATAGAAGGAAAAGACTTTATGCATTTACTGCAGTGCTTTCCATGGGTATATCAGCAAACATGCTGTCTCATTTTGGCAGCTGAGACAGTTCTGTATGGGCACTGCTTGCACACCACTTGTCTCTCCTGGTGCACATTGGCTCTGTGGCTGGACAATTCTCACAAGTTGTTGAAGACTGAAGCACACACCATGCAGTTATACAGTCTTAACAAGGGGTGCAGTGACTTCATGTGTAGCTTTAATGCCAGTCCTGACAACAAAAGCTGTTAGCACATAAGACAAACACATTCTTTGGATTTTCTAGATTTGGGCACAAAGTGCAGTTCTCTCTTGCCCTCCTTGAGCAGGTCATCAGGATCAGTTTCACTGCCATGATCTGGACTGGAGAGGTGCAGAACATCCTGTACAATGGGACAACCACCCAGATTGTGAGGTGCTGGGTTAGAGACTGTAGGCTCTTCACCAGCCACCAGGTCATCATCAGCCTTCACACACAGATAGCCATGTGTGTATCATGACAACAAGAATGTTAACTGCAAAAAGTCAGGTCCATTGACCCCAATTGAGATCACTGTATCCTCCATGATGACAGTAATCAGCCTGTTCATGGCTCTGGAAGCAAGCCATACCTCCAATCCATCAGAGGAGCCACCACTCAAGAGGTGGACAGCATAAGTTTCCAAGTCAAGGTCTCTCACAGCCAACCACTTCTCTATCATATGTAAATCTGAGTGAAAGTCAAACATCCATGCAACCAGCATCTGCCAGTAACATTGGTTTTGAAGGCCCTCTTGTGAGGATTCAGTGCTGGTTTGTTTAGCACCAGTGGGATGTGGACATAGGAACCTTCTGTCTCCCCAGGGTGACAAAAAGGTCAAACATAGTCTGAGTCTGAAGATTGGTCTTAGTCATAGTATGCAACCATTTTCAGTGTGGACAGAAAACATCTGATGATGAAAATCAAGGTGGCATCGGTCATAACCACCATTTCTGATGCTCTCATTGTCCAAATGCCACCTGCATGAACAATGTTCAAGTGTTGGTTTTGGCTCTGCACTGCCAGCTATACAAATAGTCTATCAATGGCTATGCCTCGATTCACTACTCTGGAGAGGTATTGCTTCTGGGAAACTCTAGCTCTCAGCAACCACTCATCACACACCACAGCTACTGATGTATGTGATTCTGAGAGCATATCCCAAACCTTGAGATGCAAGTCTACTTCCATCATGGAAAAGACATGTGCCAGGGCCTCCACAAGAAGATTGGCACTGTAGAATTTGCATTCTGGGAGTAAACGCTTGCATTCTCTAACAGCTGTCTGGTGATCAAAACACTGTGTCAAATCCATACAAAGCAGGGTGACTGTATATGCCATCTGAAAAAGATCAAACAAAAAGGGTCAATCTCTCTTTAAAACTGGGTAAAGATCTTGATAGCGAGTGAACTCATTCTCTATTTGATATTGCATATCTACATTATGACCTTCACAAAACAGGATGTGAGCTTTATAGATGGAAAAATTGGTAACCCAAACAATTGGGTTAAGGGTGTGATGTTTTGAGCCAAAAATCCAAATCTTTCTTTTACAACAGGAAAGGTCAAATTTATCCAGCACCCATTTATGTATACATCTAGTCTCAGTGCAATCCAACAAAATATGAGCCAAGGATCCCAAACAACCACACCATCAGCACCATTGAATATTATCTTCTTTCTTAACTGCAGAAATGACTTTAGGGGTTGCAAGAATATAAGCTAAAATCTTATAATTTATCTCCCAGAATTTGTTGACTTTGCATGCCACCAACATTCTGGAAAACACAAGATATGATTTGTCAGTAGAATAGGGCAAGAGGGAAAGTTCTTCACACCATTTTGTGAGACTTAGTTCCACAGTGAATGTGGTTTGCAGAATCACCTTTGCTTGCAGTAGAACAGTGGCATGAATCAAATGAGAACCCTCTATTGCTGTAGAAAAATATTTAGAAAGTAGTTGCTAAAAGGAGCAGCATTGCAAATACCATGCTGGATCATCAGAGGCCAGTACAGACTTGACCTTGCTAACATCAACCTTCCCATTTTGCAAAGGCAAATCCAAGACTGTATTGAAACCTGCTATGCACCATCTAGTTTGTTTATAGGGAAATTCAGGTGTAAACCATAAGTTTCTTGCCAACAAAACATCAGTATTTGATTGATAGAAAAGGTTATTGACATAAAGAAAAGATCAAATCATTGCAGCATAAAATGGTGTTAGTCCTATCAAGTCACATTCATGAATTGCCCTGGCACCAGTTATCAATCGCATGCCAAATATTTCCTCCACCTTAGGCCAAATGAACCTGGACCAGGATGAACTAACATCCCTGCAAAGATGATCCATCCATTTAAGTTGAAGAATATGCACAGCATTTTTGACATGGAGCATATTTATTCCACCAAGCTTTATCTGAGCATAAACAGTACTCTGCTTAATCTTATTCTGCCCCTGCCATAGAAAGTCATTTAAAAGATGCTGAATGATAGTTAATTGATGAGGTGTAATCCAAACAGAATTCAATGTATGGATGAATAGGCTATAAATCAGTGTCTTGATCACTGTAACTCAGGCTTTGAGGGCCAAATGTCTCTTATTCCATTTACTTATTTTATCATGTGCAACACTTAGTGGTTTTTCAAAATTTTTTGTAGTGAGATCCCCAGTACCAAGATATACACCCAGATATTTCACTAGTGCATTCCTAACCAAGACACCACCAACCTTGAGATCTGTCTTCTGCTTGTGACAAAAAGCTATTGTCTTGCTAAGATTGAGTGATAGGCCAGTATATGTTCCAACCATATTGATGTGTTCTATGACCTCAGGAAGCTGTGAGATGTTGGCAATGAACAGGGCAGTATCATCTGCATACAATGAGCAGGGATCACCTGGCTTTCCGCAGAAGGCAAAAAAGCCAGATTGTCTCAATGAATACACCAACACCTGGCCTACAAGATTGAAGAGATGACAAGACAAAGGATATCCTTGTCATACACCTCTAGTCATATCAAAGGATTCTGTTAGCCAGTTTTTATGACAAACCACAGTTTTAGTATTGGAATAAATCAACTTGACCCAACTAACATAAGCTTGAGGAAGACCAATGTGCAACAGAAGTTTCTCCAAAAAAAAGATGTGAAACCAAGTCAAAAGCCTTCTTAAAATCCAGGAACAAGATAGCAATATCATCTTGACAAGATTCAGAGTAGTCTATCATATCTTGCACACTCCGTATGTTAGTCCCTTTCATATAAGCTGTTTGTTGAGGAGAAATTAAGTCAGGGAGATGCAATGTCAGTCTGGCTGTTAAGACATTGGCTAGAATTTTATAATCTGTGTTGGTCAGTGAAATAGGTCTATAATTCACCAGGAGTTCCTTGCTGCCCTTTTTGAACAACAAAACAATGATGGCCAAGCACTGGCTAAGGGAAAGTTCTCTGTCTTCAAAGGCATGATTAAAAACAGCAATTAATATCAGCATAACCTTTTCACAGAAATATTTGTAAAAGGATGCTATTAAGCCATCACTACCTGGGGCCTTGCCCACACTGAGTTCATTGATCGCATCTTCAACTTCTTTTTCAGAGATTTTTAACATCATTGCCATGGTATCACTTGTGGAAGTTCAGACAAGGAAGCCAAAAACTCTTCAATTTCTAGAGCTGATCTCAGATCAGCACATGCATAGAGATCACTATAGAATGAAGAGATTTCCTGCAAGACAATAGATGTGTCAGATACAGACTCTCCATTAATCAGGAGAGATTCTAATAGAAAACATGCTTTATTATCCTCAAGATGCAAAAATTGTGGTGACATAGAACCCTTCTTCAAGATCCAGGAATTGTCTCTATTATTAAACCATTCTCTATTCTGAATCTGATCAATTTGTGATTCCAATAAAACTCTATCTGCATCCAGGGGTTTACCTCCAAAAATCCTTTTATTCATGTATTTCAAAGATGCTTTTAATGCTGACAGTTCTAAATTTGCCTGCTTCTATCTAAAATGTATCACTTTCTGTACAGCATTTTGAACCTTCAATTTTATTTCATCCCAAGAACTTAAGGGGGATTGTTCTGAGAAATTGTCCAGAATCAGATCAATCTGTTGTTTGAAATTATCATCATTCAACACATCATTTGGGAATCTCCACTGGCTAGGCCCAATATCCTTAGGTTTAGGTATGTATAGCCCAACCATATAGTGATCAGAAAAAGGAGCTGGCATACTATAGCCAACCCAAGAGTATTCAAAGTTGATATAGAACCAATCAAGTCAACTCTTGTGATCACTCAATGAAGGGTGATGATAGGAGAATGAATGAAGATGAGAACCAGGAGGTTTAGAGAAGTCATGAAGACATTGTTGTAATTGTGCTGAAGTTGCATCCAGATTGCCAGACAACCTATCACCCATGTTAATCACTGAATTAAAGTCACCAGCAAGAATCACATCACCTTTAAGGAAAGATAGAAAGTCAATAAAGCATTGAGACCTTTCTTTGACATTAGAGGGTGCATAAATACAAACAAAGTGGAAGGCTAGACCATCTAATTCTCTATGCAAATCAAGTGCCAAGAGCCAACTGGAAATTTCACCTGCCTTGACAATATTAACACCAGATGACCTCTTCACCACAACACACACCCCTGCTGATGCAGAAGTACTATGACTGAAATAAAAATTATAACCTTGTGCACAGAGAGAAAAGGCCCTCTCCTGTTTTGAAGTCAAATGTGTTTCCTGAAAACATATCACATCACTTCTTGGTACCATTCACCACACCTCAACCCATTTGTCTGGGTCTTTCAGGCCATTGACATTTGATGTTAAGAGAGTCAAGGCCATAGTAAACAAGAGACAGTTCATACTTTAGATGACTTAGAAGGATTCTCAAGTGGACTTGCAGCCTTTCGTTTCCTCAGGTCATCACTCTTCTGGACTTCATCACATACTTCCATCAAGATCTCTCCCAACATATTCTTACCAGGCCAATAGTCACTCAAGCATTCCAATGTTTGCACCACATTCAGGCCTGATCCCCAGTAAGGGTCACCTGTGGCTTCAACAAGAACCAGTTTGGAGTCCAGTAGCTTTTCCCTAGCATGTGTACAACAACTATACTTGAGGCAGTTAAATTCAAGCATTTCTGTTTTCACAACAGCTTTCCATTCATCAGAAACCTGATCATCTGGGACAGCCAGTTTGGCTTTTTTTCATAGCTTTAAAGCTATCCTCTTCCATCAGCAATTTAAATGCTTCAACACCCTTGTCATGGAATTTCAGTTTTTTTGAACTGGTAATGGTGTTTACTACTCTCAAAAGTTGTACCTTTGTCCTGGATCACACAGCCCAATGGGCACTTGTGGAGATTGGACAGCTCACAATAGCCACCTTGAAAGGCCTCCACTGTATCCTGCATGTGTGACAGCACCTGAGCTGGACATGTTGGGTCCAAAGCTCAATGGCCCTTGCCTTGACAGCATTTACATGTTGTCATACTCACAGGTTTGATGACTCGAGTGATACTCTCCCCAATGGGCAGCATGTCTGGCAGTTTGGATACATCTGCAGCATCCATATAGACAAACCTGTCTCCATTCCAAATACTTATGAGCTTACCATCAAGCCAAAGGTTGGAATAGTTCACTGGAGATATCACTTGACAAAGCTCATTCAATGCTTGAAGTACTTGCTTGTTGTCCATGCTGTGCAAGGGCAGATCATGAAGCATCACTTTCAATGATCTTCTGGCCTCAGGACAAAACTCTGAGTGCAGCTGGATATAACAACCAGCTATAGTAATGCCTTGTGATACTAACCTAGTCCTGTCTGCAACTGTACACATATAAATATACTAACCAGTTTTCATTGGTTGAACAGCATCTAGCACTGAGTCATCTCTCATCACTTGTACCACTGATGTTGCAATCTGGACAAGAGTGATATGGGCCCCCTCCACAGAGACTCAGTGATATGCAAGAAAAATCAGTGGGACTTCCGATTTATGCCTCATAGCAGTACCTCCAAATGTCACTGGCTTTGAGCCCCAGGAATCAGGTCTAACTGGACTTCCAGAGTTACCATCAGCAACACCTGTACTCACCCCTCTGACCTTGTCCACCCATGTAGGGGAGCTTGCACATACTGTAGCTGTAGAGTCATCCACATCTCTGTCCAACATCATTCCAACCTGATGGACAGTATCATGCTCAATCCCATCATCCACATCAGAATTTTCTGAGGCATTGGCCCATTCAGTCCCCATCAGGGTCACTGGCATCTCCAAATCCACCTTATCCAAGCTAGAACTGAGCTCATGATCATGATCAGTATGCATATCAGCTTCAGAGTTGGACAATGCTTTCTGTTTACCTGACAGAAAACCAGACATTTGTTTCTGCATAGCTACCTGATCTTGTTTTGAGACCTTAGAAGACTTTTACATACTCAACTTGACCATTGTAACCAGCTGTGGTTGCAAATTTTTTGTTTTTCCTTTAGTTCTAGATTTGTCACTCATCATGGACCACCCGCCATTTTGGAAATCAACCTATTATCACCCAACTGATTTAAAATATTCAAGAAAATGATGTATTGACTATATTAATAACAAACCCACCTGGTTCACTTTGGTCCTGAAACACTTACAGAGCTTTATACCAAATAGCACTTCAAAGTAGGCCTACTCGCTAATTCCAATCAAAACTCAAAAAACGAAAAGATCAAGCGAAGGCCTAGCTTGACCCGATTAACCTCTGCCACGGACCCATTATTCCTTTTTTCACTCAAAATTTGTTTTTGACCTCAAATTTTTTTTCCACCTTTTGCTGTTTTTGGCATTTCGGGATGTTTACAGCTAGCTGTGGGTGAAGCAAGCCGCGATACAATGCTGTCAAGTATTCTAGTTTCCACAAAAAAAAAAAAAAACAATTCCAAAGCTCTGTTCATTGTGTTTGGTGCGGCATTAGAGACCGCTGGAAACCCCTTTTGTGTAACTCCCATTGCCTGTCTCCCACTCCCGTGTCCCTGGGTGTCCCTCCCTCCCCATGTCACCGTCAGGTTCATCTCCCATGGACTGTCCTTCACAAGTGCTATCCCCCTGCAGTGACTGAGCCCTTGTCCTGCCTCCAGTACCTTTCATCTGATGT
>JAAUYG010179798.1_pt1 | contig 11384 bp, 8 predicted proteins | sample 7278091 | NCBI WGS metagenome assembly JAAUYG01 (sample SAMN14350201, study PRJNA611818) | marine sediment metagenome | isolation source: surface marine sediment (0.6m) | place: French Polynesia: Moorea | collected 2018-08 | reverse complement strand
TTTACTTTATTTTGCATATTTCAGTGTATTTAGATCATTAAAACCTTGACCCAGTAACACGTGGTAAGGCCTTGATTAGGGCCAACATAATAAATGTAATACTAAAGGTATTTAATGATACAAAACGAGTATGTGGCATGCAATGCATAAATATATAGAATTTAGGTTTCTTTGGTATCTATTGCATAGGATATCACAAAAAAGATTATGCAGGGGTGGAGTTCTCAAAAAAACTTAAAGTTCAAGTTCTGACTTAAGACAGTAACCTGAGGACTGTGATTGGTCAAGATCTGGATTTAAATCAAAATTTAGATAGTTTTTTTTTTTTTTCAAGAACTGCAGCTAGGAGTCAGAGTTCTAAAAAATACTAAGTTCCCTAAGTGTTGGCTTAAGTCACCAATCTAAGCAATATGATTGACTAGGAACTTGACTTAAGTCAAAAGTTACATTTAAGTATTTTCGTGAACTCCATTCAACGACTTGTAGGATAGGAGAATATATATCAGCAGTTTACACTGGGTATATAAGATATATATTGTGTCTCAAGCAGGCAGAAATAAATTAGCAAATTAGGATTTAACCAGAACCAGAAAAACCAAGAATCCTAGCACAAAGAACTTTCCTATGTCCACCTCATCACACAAACTTTCGGTGGGAAAGTTCTCCCCTTATGCCGAAAGCCTTAATTTCTTTTCATAAAATTTTTCAGGCGAATGACTCCCTAGATATGACTTCATTCAAGGGTAAACTACCTGGACGGCGTTTCCATGGTAATGTTCATTGGCGTACACGTCTGGTACGTACTGCTCCCCAGCGTACTGGTCCGCCTTGGCTACGTCCTCGTGGTATTGTTCACCATTATATTGCTCTGTGGCGTACTCTTCGTGGCTGTATTCCTCGCCCGTATAGATATCCCCCGCTGTGTAAGCCTCCTGGGCTGGGTATCCCTCGGTCTGGTATTGGTCTTTGAGGTATTGATCTGTGGTGGGTACCGCTGAGTTGTGGTATTCCAACACTGAGCCTTTATCCGAGGACAAGGTGTCTGAGCCGCTGTCCTGGGCTTGGTGGCGAACTCGCTGAAAGCAAACCGCTCAGTTCTACACAGCATGCTGGCCAGAAGGGGATACAGAGGGTGGACGAGTAACGAAGAGGTAACACTACTAGATAGCGGCAATACAGGACTTAAATTAATTTTTAGGACCCTCTTATTATTGTTACAATGTAGTGGCGATCACATCATAATAAATTTAATTATTTACTGTGCAGGAATATTATTATAAAGCACATTTACATGTGTTGATATTACTAAGAAAGAATTTACGAAAGATGAAACATGCCACAAACTGTCGTCTGTATCTTAAGGATACACTTGCAATTAGTGGCAGTCGGAGATACTTTCTGGTAAAGATATATATCACATGTACTTGGTACTTAATTTTGAAAATTCACTTTAAAACAACATGGACACTGGAGCCATGTCGAAGGTACAGTATAGTTAGTACTGTCCATGTACAAGTACTGTAAAATAATCTAGACGTGATACTCCTTTCTCACAATGGCTGCAACTCTACTGTAACCCTGTTAATTCTATCCTTCTGTTAAAAATTCGTTATGGAGCAACACTTCTTGCACTTGGCCATAAGACAGTGAGCTAGATAGAGAATTTAGCTATTAAAGCGAAAACGGGAATGGCTAAATAAGCCAAGGAATGGTTAGACAAAATCTGCAAAGCTGTGCTAGTCCATATCCACATGTACCAGCACAATATCAGAATATTACTAATAATAGTAATGGATATTTATTAGATATGTGTCTGTATTAAACCATATGTTATCGATTTCCAGAACCTTAATACTTCAGGTATTAGTACACTACATTAGTCACAAAATGTCAATTTTGAAATAAACTTTTGCTAAACGTAATTATAATTCTAACTAATCTGACTTTTTGGTCGTTTTTGATGATCAGACAATCAGCGGCAGGTCTGTATCTGACCTGCATGGCCTGGAGAGCGTTCTGTCTGTACTCCTCGGCCAGCACCTGCTGCTGGTACTCTGTCAGCATCTGGTTGCTTACTACATCCTCAGAGACCTGGTAAAGCAGGGAATCAGCAAGGAGGATACAGGCAGGGGTTGGGGTGGGGTGGATATACAGATATACGGGCTGGATTTCTCAAATTTACTCAAAGTCTAAGCTTGCACTTAAGTCAGATTCTTGACTTAAGTCAAACCTTAAACTTAAGTATTTTTGAGAAGGTCCACCTCTGGTGTGTATTTGGAAGAGTTTATTTTCCATGTGAGACAACATTTTATAATCCAGGTGAAAATTTGACTTTTTATACACTTCAATTTATCTTCCCATAATCATTTCTTGTGCTGAAAAAAACAAAAACTTCAGTGCAAATACAGATGAGAATTAAAAAGAACCTTACATATTCAATCATATTATTGCCACAAAGGCCAGCATTATTTTATGGTTTGTTTTACATCCCTGCCGACTCTGAAACTGGGCCAAAAGTAAAATTCACATTTTTTTTATTCCGAAGTGCATGTTTATGTTTTCGAAAAAAAAACACAGAAACAACACAATGTTGTACAGCGGTTTCTCACTTTATGACCACCTCAAAATTAAGACCACCCCAGAATAAAGATCACTTCCTAGCAGTAACAAAAGATTATTTCAAAGGTAGAAACTGCCACAAAAAAGACCATTCTTCGCAAGTAAGATCACTCTTAAGGTGTCCAGTGGGTGGTATTAAGTAAATGAGGTTCAACCATATACTGATCAATACATGTACGTAAGTTTGGTCTCAAATGGAAGAAGTCCCCTAGCATTACACACTGAGCGTACAGTGAAACCACTCATAGAGAGCCATCGGAGCAAAAGAGAAAATTGACATGAATTTAACAGTCTTGGCGATATTGAGTTTATTATGAACTGCCCATGGATAATAACTTTATAACTATTGGCTATGCTCTCAACAGATCCCTCAAGAGAGGTTCACTGGTTTGAGTCACTACTGTATAGTAAACAAATACAATAAATATATATCATATGCATTTCAAAATGCATAACATCGTACATAGTCATGGGGGCATGCATATCTGTATATATGTTCAAAATATAGCATGATGCAATTTACAAATGGGTGAGCCTGTTTACAGATTAGTAATCATGGTAACATTAGTAAACTGAGTACATATTTATATGAGTGGTTACAAGCAAGACCGGATATTTCTTGATGACCATTGAAAACACCACGTAAATTCACTAATTTAAAAGCTTGAGAAACTGACGACAACCAAATTCTTCGTCTATACATGCTATATGCAAAAATGTGTGAATTTCCCCAAATGATAACAACATTAGTTTTTAATGAAAGTAGACAAGACAAGACCTTGGCAAGAAATTTTAGGAAACACTGCTGCAGCCTACCGGGGTGTATCGATGGGTTTGCATGATTTCTCGGAGTTTCTCTTTCGCAGCGTTTTCAGCCAGCCTTGCCCGGATAAGGTCTTCCTTCATACGTTCTGCCTCCTTGGCTCTGGTGGAAAAGACATCATTCCCTTAGTGTCAAATACAGTATGCTGTACTAGAATTCAAGGTGAAAAGTAATGTTACGTGGGTGGGAGGCAGACCAAATTGTTAGTGTGACTTAATACGCAAAGTACCAGTGCCTTAGTGTCAAACACTTTTACAGCTTTCCATATATATAACAATGCTAACCAACCTCCCTAAAGTCTTTACCACTATCATTATAGCTGGATTCAGATTTCCCTCTCACTCGAGGTGAAATCGGCAGGCTAACAGTCAATCGGCAGATCAGAAATTACTACACTGATTATTATCGATGTATCAACAGCATTAGGACAAAAAAATAAATAAATAAATCTGCCGGGTGAAGGGCAAATACCAGTACGTTTTAGCAGGTGACGCCAATGCCCACGGCGGCTATGGCAAGTCACCTTGAACAGCTTGAGGCTTGCATAAAATTGATTTTGATAATGCTTTGATAATTTTGATTTTGACAGTTGCTGTATTGATAGCAAATACAGCAACTGTGAAACCAGTTGCACAAAGATTTTGGAAAAGGTCAACATGGACGCTGCTCTAGTCCAGTGCATCTCTACCTCTCACCAAAGGCCACCTCTCTAACATGGTCAATCTCTTTCCCAATAGACTGGGGAGGATATCTGAGCATGGCTCGCTGTTCACAACCGATGCAAAACATTTCTTTTTGAAGTGTCTTGAAGGACCACATGTCTCTGGCAGTAGGTTCTACATTTTAATTCCCTTGAACGTGTCACTAAAGACCAGCTGTCTTAAGAGACCACATTTTATGGCCATGGGGCAGTCTTTCAAGTTATGTTCCACTATATATGCATGTTACTGCATAACAAAATATCCGGATAGACTGTAACTTCCTTTCGAGTTTGCCAATATACGCATTGATCAGGGGTGCATGAGAGCAGCCTCCACGTGGCGCCCCTGGGTAGCAGGTCTTGTCGGACATTTTGTTCAGACTTTACCTGATAGCGAAGTGCTCTCACACAGTGCAGTACTTAGACTGTAACGACTTGAATTGACGTTGAAATCATTATCACCTGTTTTGGCACTGTATGACCCATTTGGTGTTGATATGCCATTAAACTGTGATACCACCACCACCACCGCATTGATCAGCCATTAAGCACACTATATTTTTACCTTCTTTCAAAGTCCTCAACCAAGCGAACCGCGACCATCTCAGCCTCTTGTACCCTCCTCTCCAGCAGTAACTTCTCTTCTTCGATCTGATACAATTCACAAAGCAAACATACGATATGTATTAATGCACAGTCTGTACATATAAGAAGCGACTGCAGATACATTATCATCCAATACAAGCACACAGCAGAACACAAGAAACAAGGGAGTTATGAGCTGGTTTACTGTAAAGAAAATAACATTTTTTTTTCAAAGTAACCCATTACAACAAGCCATCATATAAACTATATGGTAACCAGTATTAATGCTTATTCCTGATGCTGTCACCCGGTGGCAGCACTGTATCAGGCATAATGTACTCCACAAAACCAACAACTTACAAGGGGTCATCATGATAAACTTTATTTATGCCAATTTGGATATAGTATTAATTCTTAACCAAATGTTACCAAAGGTATAGCAATTGTTTTAATTTTGCATAATTTTAAATAATTGCAAGAAACATATTTCACCATAACAGCTCCCATATGAAGTGATACTACACTCCTAATAACTCTTCTTCACTTCGTCTTTACACCCATATTGTATAGAAAAGGTAATTCATTTTAGGACCCTGAAGCAAGTCATCTACCAAAAGCAACAACTTCCAGACTCTGCCACAGGCATCAGTCTGTATTGTGACTGAGGCTTGCCGCGTTTGGAAGGAGATTGAAAACCAGGTGCCTAAAGAAGCAGGGCGTCCTATCTTTGTGGGCTGCCCTGTGCCGAAGCCCTGGGACATATACTTAAATCATAAGATTAGGAAAGTAGGAATTAGAAGTTCCTACATTTTAATGTACTGGTAATTTAAATTTGTCACCAATGCCTACTCAACTTCCTTACAGGATGCAATATAAGCAAACCACTGTCTGTACCTTGAATTGTACATACAATTCAACAAAATTTTCAAGCACTGCACAAATCTCCTCATTTTTGGTATTAAAAGTTCCCAATCTTGTGTCAGGAACATGAGCCCATCCTTAATTCTTGAGCAAACTGTTTATCTTTTGAGAAATTTGAGAAATTATACATACTAGACGCTATTTGGAAACATTCTCCAACAATACATCATCAATGCATCATGATACCTTATAAACATACCCAACTCAAATGCTATATAGCAGTAGCAGATGAATTTGGGCTGAAAAACACTTCCATTCATAGACACTATCTCAGGAGTGGTCGCACATAATGTTTTGTGACTTATAATGCCAATGCCATCAATTTTGTCTGACACTAAACATGCTAATTGATTATCAGATTTACATTTGGGCAGAAAAACACCCAGGAAGTGGATGTGATACACTGGATTTGATACAAAGAACTGTCAAGAGAGACCACCTGTCTTGGGAGACCAGGTATTCCTGGCAGAAGTTCCTACATTTCAATGTACAGGTAACTGAACTTGTCACCAAAGACCACCTGTTTTGAGACCACATTTCTATGCTCAATTGGGCGGTCTTTCAAGACAGGTTCCACTGTATGATGCTTCAAAACCAGGCGAGACCCAAGCGAGATTTACTTTGCAAGTCTTCTTTGGACACAGTGACAGAAAATGACCAAAACCTTGTGGTCCTTGTGAGAAGAGCTCACTAATCTGACCTACTCCTGGGATCATATACAGAAAATAATACATTGATGTAATCTGGACTATATGTAGGATGTAGCATGTCTCAGGTATTACCCCCCTTCCCCTGTACCTTTAGAGCAGCTATCCGCATTCTTTGAACCTCTGACTCTGACTCTTTGGCTTTCCGTGTCAACAGCATGGCCTCCTCCTCCGAAAGGCGAACCTTCTCCGCGAGGAGATCGGCTGTTTCTTCAGACCGAGACTGAACGGGAATAAGCAGAGCAGAGTGCTTCCTGAGTTTTAAGACCCTCCACTCACCAAACAAAATTTAACACTCCCTCCAATTTTAAATTACATTAACACAATAGCTCTGTGGGTGGTCATTAAATGTTGGGACAACAGCACTGTACTCTCACTGTCAGTGGAACCGCTGGCAGATGGAACCTATGGCCTTATTCCCGTAATCTGGCACTGTATGTATTTGTCAATAACTTTCAGATCTAGACAGATAAAGCTAGCACATGACATCCTGGTGTAAAGATTTCTTGGTACCGGTAAGTATACACTGTATCTTTTAGCGACTCTCTTAGTCGCAACTATCCACTGAGGGCTCCCTCTCTAATGTGGGCAAAAATCTTTTCCGCCACTACAGTAGTTCCCCTCTAATAAGAACACCCCTTCCACTAAGAAACTTTGTCCTTATTAGAAAGGTGTCTGTTGGGAGGGAGAATCACATGCATTGCAAGTACTTGCTGCAAAGAATATGTGTCCTTTCTAGAGGGGTGTCCTCTCTAGAGAATGTGAGTACTGAAATCAGCTGCCAGCACCACCTACCAGAGCGTCCTGGGCCACACGCATCTGTTCCTGAAGGTCAGCCATCTTGCGTTCCATTTCCTCTTTGTCGCGCTGTGACTCTTCTCTCAGCTGCTGTTCCCGTGCCAGCTTGGCTCGCTCCATCTGACAGATAGAATATTCAGTGAACATGTCACACTAAACGACATCTGCATGAACAGGTCACCGTTCGGACTACCCCGACGAAAAGAAACAGCTGCAGCTGTCACTCAATAAACACTCTGACAATAACGTTGACAGAAAGTGACAAAGACTTTGAACTACCCATCATGACTAAATGCCATTGCAAACAAAAATTTCTAGCCAAATATGGAGATATTTCAATTTCAGCCAGTCCTACTAATGTATAAAGACCATCTGCTTATATATACACCACATACATGTATTGTAGAACTCAGGGGTACACTACTTGTATGTCCTTGAATTGAAGTTGAACCTATATAAAGACCACCTATATATCAGTGCCACATCCTTTTAGTCCAAAAACTGAGTCTTATATAAGAGCCTTCACATGAACGCGAGAAGCAATTGGCATCCATCCAGCATCTAGACACTTTCAGCCCATAAATATCATTAAATGTCATGATATAGGTTGTTAAATTTCTTTGTTAAATTGATCTAAAGTAGTAAATAGTATACATTTTAATCAGTCACATACTGTAGATAAAGTGATACATGTAAACCGTAATGGGAAAATTTTTTTTCGTGAAAATCATCAATTCATCATTCCCAAACACGGTCAGCAATTTTATCTCTTCAGACACAAAAAAACATCAGTCCTGACCTCTTTTCGTGCTTTCTCCTCCCGCGCCTGAGCCTTCATCTGCTGAACCTCCATGGATGATGGCTTCCGTCGACGCATGAACAGCTCATGGTTGCCAATACACAGCCCAAGTATCTGCAAGACAGGTCTATGAGTCACAAACATGATCAGTCCCACAAAGAAATATCAAAGCCAAAATTATGTCAATCTCTGTAACTCATGTAACTATATGCTGTCCTATATGAAAACCTTTTGCAATTGATGGCAACTTCGCTGTACTATAAATCTAAAATAATGGATAACTTCTCATTCTACCAATGCAAACCTTCATGTTACCCTGATGAAATTGCTCGACTACTGCATATATTTGAAGCTTAGCTAGCTGAAAGAGTGGGTAGCTTTTTATATTTACCAGTTTGTTAATTCTGATCTTGGGAGAGAAAAACACAAAGTCTGGTGCTTTTTTGTCCACCGGCTTGATTGTGAACTGAAAATATACATTTGCAAATAAAATTTTACAATGAGTGAAAATTTGCATGGCAAGGCCACATGTATTAACTCAATGAGGTTATATCAATATGGTAATGAAGTTATTCTCAGGTACAAATTTCATATCATTCTACATTTATAGTTGCTTTAATAGAATAACTTATTAAATTATGCCGATGGTCTTTTTAGACACAGGCACAAGAAGTTGCATGAAGTGCCAAATATTTTTGCACCAATATTAAACAGTGCATATAATCCCATAAACCAATAACTTTAAAAAGAGACAATATCATCAGCACTGCAAATGATCTTGCATAAAGTGTTTTATCCGTCTCTTATAGCATCTTCAATGATCTTGTCTCTTACAACATCACACAAACTGCTTAATATTCATTATACAGTCTAACCTGCCATAACCTATCTTGAAAGACCAGATATTCCTGGTAGAAGGTCCTACATTTCAATGTAACTGAACCTGTCACCAAAGACCACCTGTGTTGAGAGACCACATTTGTATGGCCAATGGGGGGGGGGGCGTTTCAAGACAGGGTGCACTGTAATACCTTTTTATCTTTGAATGCAATGTTCTTTATCTCACTCCATGGAAACGTCACTTTCGGCACGAGCCGATTGTCTTGCTCGTAGATGTTCAGTCCTAAGGCATCAACCCCCAGCCATAGGTCAGTGTTACGCTTGTTCTGGCAGAAAAAATTCAAACACCAAGCATTGGAGCAGATTACTATTATATATAAATATACAAATCCATTTACACCTTCATCTATGGGTGCAACAACACTTACTGGTAATTTCTGATAGGAACATTAATTGGCAATGGAAAGCAATCCAGTGACTTTATGGTTAGGAAAATACCCTCTGTCACATTTATAGCTCAAGTGGGTATGTCAATACCAGTATGTCAATGGTACTGATATTCTGGCCCTACCACCATCAAGCTATTTTCTCTCATCAACTGAAGCAGACTGCTGTTAATACATGCTATGCTATACGTACAGTATAAGCAAATTTGATTTGCACTAATATCTTAGATGAATGATTTACTACTTACAATGAACAAGCCTCCCGTATGTACATTACCTTAATCTGGAAATAGTTGATCCCATACATCTCCAGGTCCTGCGATATTTTCAGATACCACATCTCAGCCTCATCTCTGGGGAAGTACAGATATATACCATTAGGAATTAATATTTCACACCTTTCACACATGATTAATTTCCCCTATAACACAATACAAGTATCTATTTGTTGCCAAAGACTGCTCGCATTGAAAGACCACATTTTCTCATAAATTCGGGAACAGACATTCACTTCAACCCAGGGTTAGAGTTTGTCAAAAATACTTCAGTCTAAGTTTGACGTAAGTCACCACTCTGAGCAATGTGATTGGTCAGGAATTTATTTGACTTAAGTCAAAACTTAGACTTAAGTACCTTTGACAACTCTGGCCCAGATTTTTTCCCACAGGAAACAACTCAGCCAATCTATAGCAAAGTCTAATCTGTCTAACCCCTCACAACTACCAGACTTTCCTTGGCTTCCGTTGATGTCGAATGGTATTGTCCCCAAGCAATATAGTGAAAAATATACTTTCATTAAAACTTCACCGGCCTTACTGGACATTTACAAGGCAAAGTTCACACATAAATCCACCCAATTCACTTGCCGTAGGCAGATGGAGCACCCTGACACCAATCACTGATGTTTAAGGAGAGATGTACATGTCTGCAGACTATACATGATCTGTTACCTTACCTTGCCATACCATGATGGTCTCCATACCACTGCTTGATACGTGTTGCCCACATTTCTGGGGTCATCTGATACTGGTCAATGACTCTTTGAGGCAGGAGATCTTCTGTGACTAGCATACGAGGGTCAAAGGTCAGCTCATCATAATCGCCAAACTGAAACATAGATTTACAATGTACATATATCGGCGTTATTTTTCTAGCAGTGCATACATTTTTTACAAGCACAAAAAATTATCACTTATTATTGATTGATGCAGAAAGATTTTGTGCCTATCCCTGGTACTTATGCTTAAAAAAACGCCATTTTGTGTGTAGTAAAACATGTGCAAATGTACTGGCACAATGAACATTTCTAACTACTGTAAAATCATTAATGTTCGCGGGGGTTAATGTTTGTGTCTTTGAGACAAAACCATGTTCGCAGGGATTAATATTTGCGTTTAGACAAGCCTTGTTAATTATCTAGGTACATGAATTATGTTTCCAGGTATTTATCCTTGCGATTTAAAGACGGTCACTAATTTCAACAAATAAATCCCTCACTAACATTAATGAATTTACATTAATCTCAATCTTCAATATGGCATAATAAATTCAAATCAAACCTGATGATAAACAGGCTTCATCTGTAGGACAGTAATAAACAAACCTTGGCTTGCACAGCATAGGATGCCAGCAACACCGCTGCCTCTGCCGGGCAGTAGATGTCCATGTTGATGATGGACTGTTTGACCTGGAGGAAGAACAGGTGTTGCGTAATCTCCTGAACCAACTCTTCTGCAACATCCTCTGGGAAAAACTTGGCAAGAAGCAGAAAGTCGATGGAGCTCTCCTTTGGTACATCCTGGTCCAAAACCTGTAAAAAAAGACACAAAAACCTGTACTGTCAGGTATCAATTCACAGAATGTTGCTCGTACTGTCTGGTGTTTACATTGCTTAGTATATAAATATATGGCCAAAGTACAAGGTTTATAAACTATAGATACAGCAGCTATAAAATTACAGGCACAAAGGCAGAAAGGGTATATCTATCTGAAGCTTTGTAATGATGCAATGCATACTCAAAATATAGATCCAGGATATCCAAAGAGATTCATCAGTTTGGTAGGATAACAAAACGAGAGAGTTCATTTGTCACAAACAGTGTTTTAGTTCTCCTTATTGTGAGACTTTCGTCCACTCTGTTCAGTG
>JAAUYG010173439.1_pt1 | contig 11385 bp, 14 predicted proteins | sample 7278091 | NCBI WGS metagenome assembly JAAUYG01 (sample SAMN14350201, study PRJNA611818) | marine sediment metagenome | isolation source: surface marine sediment (0.6m) | place: French Polynesia: Moorea | collected 2018-08 | reverse complement strand
TCTAGCCGTTATCTATGTTAGTTGAACGTGAAGTTGCTTTTCCATCAATGAATACCCAATTTCAGTAGGGTTCGTGGTTGTGTGGCAGCAAGTGTGGCTGTAAATTGGGCGAACCAAGTTCGAATCTGGTCTCAACCGCGTGAATTGTATGGTATTTTATTGTGTATTGGGCTGTATTTATGTAAATAGCTGTATTTTCCTTGCCTGCTTGAAATTCTGGTCACAGAATCACTGTTCCCTGCTTAGTTTTTGCAGTTTTAAAGCTGTTTTTGGCTCTATGTACCTCAAATGCTGGGAGATGTATCTTGCTTGCCTAAAAATTGTAGTTGGTAGTTGGCCAAATGCCGGTTTTTTGCATGTCAATGATCTGTTCATTGTTGTATTTCACTGTTTGCCTGTTTGGGAAATAAAACCTCAGTCAACCATCTGGCAGTTTGAGTCTTAACTGAACATGATGACTTCCAATGCCTTGTCCACCAGTTTTTTTTTTTTTTTACTCTTGCCCCCTTTCATTTCCTTTGTGTCTTCTTGAACACCGACATTCGACTGCGTTCCAGCTCTCTTGGAGAAACTCATGTTGCTGCAACTCCAATCTTCTAAAGGAGAAGAACGCAAAAAGGCCAAAAGATGCCTGTTTGAAATTTTCAACACTTTCAACACCTGTGTCCTTAGGACAGCGAAGCACTCCAATGCCTGTGATGGACGTCAATCCGTGACGAGAGGAAGGAGACAGGAGCTGAGCCTTCCCTAATTGAAGTCCCAGAAATGAACATTCCGCCTTGAGTCTCAAGTAAAATTTCGAACTTTCAGTCAAGGCGATCAGGAACCAAGTTAGCTTCAACTTAACTGGTCTCATTGTCTCTCAAATCAAACGAGATGGGTGTTTGAGGCCAACAGCCACAAACGCTTGACATCACTTGGCAGTTTACGCAGACGACGACTCAGATTCAAGGATGGTCAAAACAACTTCACAAGGATGATCCTTGCTGGGAATCCAGTTGCATGCCAAAGGGCAATGAAGAATGTGCCACCCTGATTAAGCCGAGCTCACTCCCAGGACTAAGTGCAGTTTTTGCGGGGAAGACGCTTCCTTCCATTTTGTCTGAATTAACACCAGCATTGTTGCATTGATCTGTCGTGTCAATCCAACTAACAGCCGAGCCAGTCTCAACCTTCACGCAACCTTGTTGTGCGTCATTCGTCGCCACCTAACAATGCAATAGTTCGTGCCCTTTTCTTCAGTGCCGTATTTTGACCCACCCATGTGCAGAAAACCAGTTATTTTTTCACTTCATCTTTTGGCCCTTCAAATACATTTCTGACAAAACCTTTCGGCAGAAGATCTCTCGAGAACACAGCACCAAACCTGCGTGAGGAAGAGATAAAAATGTGCCAGTTACTGACGCTTTGTTGGAACAAGGAAGTTGCGTTTGTGACCAGAACCAGAAGGATCCATAGAGCACAGTTCCGCAACACCCTGAGGAAACGGTTCTTTTCCAACAAAGCACCAATTTATCGAGAACTCGTCCCTGGATACCGGAATGGTATCTTTCATTACTTCCTTGTTTTGTTTGAAGCGCAGGTATCTGCAGGTTCACACGGGAGTGCCTGGATCCCGATAATACCGAATGATATCTGCTGTCGTCATCCGCCTTTGTTTCATTCTCTGTACGCACGTCATTTCAGAGAAGTCTATCCTCAACCTATTTATTAGTTGAGGCCTCCTCACAAAAAATACTTGTTTCCTGGACAACTGTCAACAAGAAGGGAGAATTTCTCTTTCTCACCAAATCATGTAGAGTTGGTTTTCATTGCAACAGAGCGCGGACGGCGATTCCCAGTCTCCTTTCACAACCAATCAACAGTTTAGCTCAAAGATAAAATGCATTTAGACGTGTGAAGGTACTTACGTCGATGTCCACGTCAAGGTGCTGATTGTTGATCTGCCTGATTCTCTGTATTCCAGCACTGATTTCTTGAATCCTTCGCAAATTCTCTTCTGAAAGTAAAAGGAAATAAATATGCGTGAAAGAAACATGTTTTAACGGGATTCAAGTTTGGGGCAAGAAAGAGTTGCTGCGTTCTTCGTCACCTGGCAAAAGAAACTCCAGATTGCATTTTGTGACGAAAGTGTCTTTCATCCCGTACAACAACAAACATGATGCTGCATCAAAGAAAACTTCACAAACAGGCTGGTATTTGAAGCAAAAAACATTTCCCTCTCGATTGTGAAACAGAGCTGCAAAAGATTCTTCCGTGGAAGTTTGAGGTAGACGCCTGGAGTCTCCATGCGACCACGGAGGTAAGTGGGATCCCTAATTGTGGGGCATCGATTATTGTAAGACAAGACCACAGAAGAATAATGCAACAAGGTGATTAGGATCAAGTGCCATCGATTCCCTGCGGCGCTACGTTCTTTCAGCTGAGAAACTAGATTCCTTTAATTTCTTGACAGTTCCTCATTCACTTCAAAACAAGACAAGGGTTCCATGAAGATGTCTGTCTGTCACCACTCAGCAAAAAGACCCGAAAACTATCAAAGATGTTTGCTGGATGAGTGAAGATTCACACGCGGTGCTGTACTGCAACCGGTTACTGGTAGTTTGCATGCGAGCAAGACACACAGACGTATTTTCGTCATCCTCACTCGGAGCAGTTCTTGCCAAACAAGCCAAACACTCTTTTCACAGATTGCGTCAAAGCAAGTCATTCCCATGTTCATCTTCCTTGTTGACCAATTCTTGTGCGCTGCTGACACGATTCTCTTGCCAATCGCATCTCCGCCAGAAATCCGAATAGGAATCGGCCCATGGTGGGTTGTCTTGGGGAAATGAAAAAATCTGAGTACGTGTAAAATTGCGATAAATCTGTGGAAATGCCATTCACGGTGATGCGTCTCAACAGGGGCATCAATAACGTTACTTTGCTGAAGGTCGTTGGGTATTCTACCTGACTCGCCTACCTTTGATGAGATCACTTCTGGCACCAGAACAAAGAGAACAGAACTGATGATGAGACGGAGGAATTGCTGCATTGAATGTCTCGTCTCCTGTGGAGCAGCCTACTCTTTAATGTCCAAATCCACTGGCCACAAAACTGAAATCGTTCAAATCGCACTTATAGAATACCCCCCCCCCCCCCCGTTTTGCATCGCAAGAGTGGAAGAGTACTATCAATCTCTCAGCATTGGCGCTTCCGGATCATAAAAACAGGCCTGTTTCAGACAGTTGTGTTCCTGGGGTCCAAATCCACAGAGTGTTGCACAGAAACGAGCGTAAATATAAATCCACACGTCAACAATAAGGTAATGTAACCCGCACAATGATTAAATGCTCATGAAAGGATTTCAATCAATGTAGCAATCTGCCTTGTTCTTCATTTTCCAGCTGAACAAATAAGTCCCGAGACCTCATCTTCCGCCAGTGGATTTGGACCAGGTCAAGCACTCCATTTCAGTCCATTGCGCTGTAAATCGGAAGCTGGCCGCTGAGCAGAATTTAAGGCCTGATCTGATCTCCGGTGTCACCACCGGAAACGACCGAACAGGAATCTCTGCGAATCCACCGACCATGTCGACTTTTGTAAATCTTATGTTTTATTTCTCAACCAACATAAAACCAGCATCAACGTGATTTTATGTTGAATATAAATGGGTGGTAAATCTTGGAAGGGACCTAGGGCCAAACTGAAAAAGGATGATGTCGGCAAGTTGAATGAGAGTCAATGAACTAAGCTGCGCCGGAACGTAACTTTGGTGCTACAATGGGAAACAAGCTGTCAAAACAACCTCACATGCAGGAGGACAAACAGTATTGGTGGATGCTTTCATCTGCCTCGAGAATTTTCCTGGCGAAGGGCCATTCGTTTTCTCAAGCAAGGGATGAGACACATTGATCAGACAGCGGAAAATGCTCGTGAATTCACTGCTGTTGCAGGACAAGCTGTGCAATTAAGAGTGAAAGCAGGAAGTGACCTGACCAACCCAGCTTTAAATCGTGACAAATTATTCAAAGAAGAAACGTCAGACTGCGCGATGTCCGTGTCGGCCACAACAAACCTCTCTTCAGGTTCTCGAAACGTTTGAAATCCTGATGTGCTGGGGCCAGTTTCTTAAACATGGGCTTGCGAACGCTCGCAAGTCACCCCTTCGCAACTACAGTAGTTGCAAGTGAAAACTTGGAGGGGTCCAGAGGCCTTTGCAGATTTTGACCTGTGAGCACTCGCAAAACCACTCGCAACTTGGTTTAAGAAACTCACAACTGGTCTTGTGACAGTTTTCGCGTGAATAAAATCGGGTGGTTTATACCTGTTTCTATTACCGTAATTGCTGGAGTATAGGTAACACTCGTGTATAGGTAACACCCAAGGTTTGCAGCTCCAAATTTGTTTATTTCCAACATGTCTGTATATAGGTAACACCCCTTCTTTACAGCAAAATACAGTGTAATTTTTTTTCCAAATCTGTCAAAAGTTCTTGTTATCTGTAACCAAATAGGGATGTAATTTGCTATGTATTTTGCCTGGTATTCAGTAATAATGATTTCATAACAATAACAGAACACACAAAAGTACAGCCAAAGTGATTTCCACTAATAATATATAAGATGTCTATACAACATGTTGTAATAATTTACTTTTCTAGAAGTGAAATTGATTGGTCCATGTATAGGTAACACCCCAACTTTTGAGGGTGCATTTTGGTATAAAAAAGTGTTACCTATACACGAGCGATTACGGTACATTCTGGAACAGCACTCAACCGAACACGGGCCATCATTCTGAACAGAATCGCGGCACAGCATGCACTGCACCTCTTGTTTAGAGCTCATGGCATAAAAAGGTTTTGTCCAACAACCAGAGAGCAAAATATCTGCACAGATGTTGTCTTGTTTCATAACTCGCGTGAGATCTCGTTCTTGCAAATTACAGATAAAGTCAGGCCAAACACATTTGCGCAGTTCAAAGCTCAAGACAAAATTACCAGTGGTTATGTTATGGAATCCACATTTCCTCAGGCATTGCGTGACCAAATCACAAAACGTTGAGACAATATTTTTGACGGCTGAGTTTCTCGCAACACACAAAACTAAAGATGCAGATACAGCGTCAATTTTCTTGTCGTTTTCTTTCAGCAATCTTGAAGCATGCTGAACAATTTTCCAAAATGGACATGACCCTACAATGTACGAAAGCGCCACTGTTTGCCTGCCATTCTGTGTTCTCTTTTATCCAGACAGCTGCAAGATTGTTGTCCCCAGCGAAAATGTCAGCCTTGTCTGAGGAAATTAAATGTGAAAAAAGGAACAATATTGCGCAGAGCTTCTGAAAACTTTGTTCCTTTTCGGACAAACGGCAAATCACCCATTTGGGACTGACACGCATGAAATCAGTCCCCCCCCCCAACAAATCCTCTGCTCTGGTTTTCAGATATCTCTTGTGATCGGAATGTGACTGTCGCGCCCGTCTGATGTTCAATTTTTGCAACGTCTTCTTGACCAAGTCTCGTTTCTTCGCGTTCGCTAACCAAGGCAAAAAAGCTTCCCTGACAACACGAGAGAGAGAAAAAAGTTTCATTCTGAAAGCAATTACGTTCAATAGTCTTTTGAAGCAGTGTTACATCACACAGCTGAACGTCTATGATCACCTGCGTTCTTGTGGGCAAATCCGCCCGGGAAAAGACCTCAGATTAATCAGCCCAATTACTGGCGACTTCAAAATCTTATCTGCCTTTTCGTTTCAAACTTTAAACTTTTAGATCAAACTGCAAAAGTTCCAGCAAAGGAAACCTGTATTCCATGAAAGCTCTCAGGTTTTTTGTTTCAACTTAAAAGTCTCAAATGTCTGTTACGCGCGAGAATGCCACATCTGGCATGCTTTGTGAGATGCCAGTCTTTGGGACTCGATGCCCAGGTTCCCACACAAATACAACATCAGGCGCCGCAACACCAAAAAGGAACCGTGATGAACGATGATGAATGAGCTTTGACAAAGCCGTGACCACAAATTATCTGAACGGAGAACCCACACACAGAGTGTGGAGGCCCAGAAGTTGGTCCAAAACACCAAATGTTTCTCCTAAATTGTTAATTGTAAGTATGACACCCAGGCTGGACGAGATCGTTGATTTACCCTCTCCCTGTATTACCAGATGTTACCTTCCCATGGATGTTAGCGCCCCCCCCCCAGATGTCCCTCTCCCTGAGTGTTAGCCCCCATCGATATTACCCTCTCATGAGTGTCACCTGCCTCCATGGATGTTACCCCGTCCCTCCCACAGTGGCAACGGTGTTCTTGGCTCTCCAGCTTCACCATTTGAGACATCAATCTTGAAACACAACACCAATTAAGCGATTCGTTTGACAATATCAACAACTTAATCTTGTGACCATTACTAAAACAGGTGGGTGGGTGTGTCTATTTTTGGAATCGCTTATGCACAGAGGCAAGCTGGAACAATTACCGAAAGTGTTTCCCGAAATATCTCCGCAAAACCTCAGGATGTTTTTGAAACAGTTCCTACCTTTTTACAATCAGAAAATTGCTGAAAAAATGACAACCTGAAACCTCAGGAAAAAACAGGAACACCAGGCAGATTTTTTGTGCAACGACAGCATTTATTGTCAGCAGCGTGCCGCTTGAAGCAAAGTTCCGAGACAATTTCTACTGCAGCAGATACCTATCTCACTGTCTTTTGTTCAAGAAAAACATCCATTTCATTCTTTGTGCGCTCCTTAGCATCGCTGATGACCATGTTTGCACGCATAAGGACCTTTTTATGAAAAGAACTTGCAATAAACAGGAACGTATCGATTGACGCTATTCTGCGAAATCTAATAAAATGTCTCGCAAATCTCGCATTTTAGCGCTTCCTTGCGTGGTGCTGCAACTATAACGGCAAGTTTTTCTTTGATTAAATGTTTCATTTGAGTATTCCTCGCAGGTGTCGCAGTCATCCATTAATCACTGAAGCGTTCAATCCGGCTCAGCCAAGTATTGCGAATCCCCATCTCGTCGCCTACATGGAATGTTATTGCGATCCATACAAGCGAACGAGCAGGAAACATAGCTCAGAAAAAAAAATCTGCTCAACGAGTCGTAGTGCTCGTAACTTGCGTTGGAGCCCTGTGTTGGGCGAAAGGAAACTTTGCCTTGTCTTTCTGTACTTCTGCAATTTTCTGACGAAAACGCAATTATCCCCATGGACAGACCAGGCAAGTCTTCAAACGGTTGGACCAGATTGTGTGTGGGACGTTTTTGATGTGCCAGACTGTTTTCTCGCAGGCGCGGGGTGCGGATCAAAATGAAACAAAATGACCAGTTGAAAAGCAAAACGTCCCCCCAAAAGGAAATAGGTCGGTGGATGCCAGCAGGAGCGTGTGATGCTGGACTGCGGAGAATACGTGATTTGCAGCTGTCACTTTTCATTGAGCCTGTTCAGTTCTGAGGTGCACTAGACAACAAGTACGCTTGGTCAGTGTGAAAGCCGAGTGCCCAACCATCCATCCATCACGTTCTCATGCCAGGCAAGGGAGGGGTCAGCCAGTGGGAGGGGGTCCAGTAGTGGGGGGTGGTAGGGGGGTCCTCCATGACAACAACAATGACGAAACGTACATGACTCCATTAAGCCGATTCGATTAACAGTCGCGCTCGGCAGATGATGAGTTCCAAAAGGCAACGAAACTGGGTCTTCTACACACAAGGCTTCAATGTAAAACTCTCTGTACAACTATAGTTACCTGTTGATCGTCTCAAATCCAGTGTAAGTGTGACATGGATCCTTCTTTCATTGAAACTTTTCTGCAACACCCCCCCCCAACCAACTCTTTTTTATCCATTCTTCAAGCACAAAAATGCTCTTGCATGACAAAGCAAGGTTCAATGTCGTTGGAAGCATTTGTTCACAGGCAGGCTCACATTTCCATCCTAAACCGAGAATCGTTGCTCATTTTTCAGAAATGCATCCTTTTGCCCCTGGGAAAGATATCAAAACATGCGTTGCAGTGACAACAACTGAACACTTCTGCCTGCTTTTGCGGGCATCTCATTTTGTAACGTTTTTATCACCCACCGATTTGACATCTGTCAGAATCCGGAACACCAGACTTTTTGGGGGAAAGAAGTGAATGAAAACCTTTTGCTTGATTTCATTGAACATTCCTTTGCCTTTTTCATGCATTTTCTTCAAGCCTGCTTTGTAGCCAAGGTTTTAAGAAAACAACAAATGCAACAATGACAAGAATTCAGCAAAACTGAGACTTCGCAAAGTTTGAGGAAATCAGTCAGGCAGCTGCTGGTGTCTTGACTCTGGCCACCCTCGTCAGAGAAAACAAGGTCCTCTAGAACTGCAGAAAAGCAATATGTATCAAAGCGTTCAGCTCTGTCTGCGACGACGGACTGTTTTATTTCTGAAACTGAATCATCATCCAACGTGCCACTGAAAGAGCAAAGCAGTTGTTCCTTCCTATGTCCTCGTCCATCCTTGCCATTTTTTCGCCCATTTCACTGCTGGTTGAAAACGAAAGACTGAAAAGACGTGATTCCAGACCAGAACCCCCAAAACACACTCTGGTGTGTGTGGCCTTGAAACACGAACGCAAAGCACGTGATGTGGCTGCCTATATATACGCCCTGGAAAGCACGAAAGTATCTTGGCAAAAAAAAGACAGGACTAGAACACACACAGCTGGGGACAAAAACTCTTTTGCATCTCTGGACTTGGTTAATCCAAGCCAGTTTGTAGACGGCGTGCGTTAGGCAGCAGGTACACTGAACGCACATCGCTCGTCAATGTCCGAGTCAACTAATGTCCCAACTGATCATACTGATCATTGCGTATTTCGAGTCAAGCCAGCAAACAAACAACCTAACTTCCGCGTCGAGCTGAAAGCTTTGAAATTCAGTTGGCATCCGAGGAACAGTAAATACTTGAAAACTTCTGTAGCATTTAAACCTGTGTCACTTGAACACTGAACAACGGAAAAGTAATTACCACAGAGCGATGTTGAAATTTCCTGGTGACAAGATGACAGTGCAAATCCTCGTTATCAATCCAGACGCAGCTTTCCCTTCGAACACATCCAGACCGTTCCTCCACAAAATTAACAAACTTCTGGAAAATCGTTCATTTCAGAAAAAAGATCAAAAGTCACACACTTTACTTCGCCTTTCTCGGGTAATGATAGCAAATTCACTGACATCTGCAGCTGCAGCATGCTATTTTTTTTTTAATCTACTGCTGGAATTCATTTCTGCAACTGAAACGGCGCACATGGTGCTCTGTGCGGCAGCTTTTTAATCAATAAGTAAATGGCGTCTTTTTTGTTCAAAAGAACTATGTATGACTTCAAAAACTTGCCATGTTACTGTAGAAGGCAGCTTTACCCGCTCTGGAAAATACAAATTGGAAAACCTTGTTCCAGACGGAAGGAACGAGACCTTGAGCAACGAAACTGCACAGGCTAGCGAGATCAAGGCGAAGATACCTTGTTTTGTTAGGGGCCAAGACCATCTTTTTTGAAAGTGACAGAAACAAGTGATAACTTTCGAATGACGTGAAAAGAAAACTCAGTTGGAATCCAAACGCAATTCAGTGTTTGTTGCCTTGTAACATATGTGACGAGATACGTGCACGGAATAGCCTCCAAGGCTTCTATCATCTGATTCAAAGAGCGCGCACACAAAGCAGAAACTGTGGCACCTGTTGCAGACGGGCAGTGTCTTCTCCAATCTGTGTGTTGGGTCGCGAGACGCCAACTATAATACCGCCCTGAGGTTGTCAGCAGTGCCTGTTCATTCCGTCGCAGAGCCAGCTGCATGGTAAGACAGCAAATCACTTTTCCAGCCGCCCTTTAATCTTGTCATTGTTCCACAAGTCCCAGGAAATGATGGAGGACTCGCAAATGAGATAGAAGAGATCTGGAATCATCAGCGGGAGTCTGTTCACACACAAGGCAAAGTCGCCTTGCCTTCCCATCCCTCTTTTCTTGTCGTAACATCCTGAAGGCTACTAAATAATTTGCCAAAAAGATGGTGGAGCAAGGAAGTCATCAGAGATGTTTTTCCCCTCTCTAACCCGGGAAGTCTTGCGTATCCTCAAACAATCTCAGCAATGTTGAGTGCCCAAGAACATCTGGTACCACGTACCACCTACTTTCCTTCCAAAACAAGAACGCACTTTCGCGATTAAAAATCCTCGTTTCTCTTCCATAAAATGTTTTTCTTCACACAACTTCGAAATTCGTTCTTTTGTCGAGTTTTCCTTCATTGTCATGTATTTGATCGTATCATTCACCGTTGTTTGCAAACAAGGGTCTGCGCAAATAAGTCTCTTCCTCATTAGATACTGGAGAGGTTGCAAACAAGGGCACTGTGCCAGCGTCGAGGCCGCGCCGCCAGCATTTCCTGATCAGCACATGAGTACCATTCCATTTGAGTGATATGTGGGCAGAGTTTTTGTGGTTTCCTACTTTTAGATACGGGTGGGAGCGGGTCTTGGTGATGTTCATGATGGTGACAACGACAACACCAACGACGATTATGACGGCAGGGTAATTCATAGGCCGCTTCGCCCGCTAAAGAGGCGCGGCCTAAAAACTTAACATGTAGGATTAATTTCGCTGGGGTCGGAGAAGTTAAATCATCTCCACCACCATCTGCCATGCCAATTATAAGCTGCTTCCATCGGAAGCTTCGTCCAGGACAATCTTGAAGTTCAAATTAACTCTTTCACCTTCGCGTCGGGTTCATAATCCTCAGACGAGATTGCACGTACAAAATCGCACCTGATCCCGAGTGCAAACAGTCCCAAGTTACCAAAACAGCAATCTGACGGCCTCGGTGGCTTTCCTGAGCCATTTATATATTCAGGTTTTCTGTGCATTTAGGCACTTCACGGCGATTTCTCTTGCACAGAGGGCATCATTTCATCGAATTGTGTTTCTTCTTTGTGCAAGAATTCAGGCGGATCTTGCACTGCGGTCACTGAATCCAACGTTACAACGCAACCCAGGGGCATGTAGTTGCTTGTTGCTTGTTGCAGATTCCGCTCTGATGTCTTGTTGGCACGGAAGAAGCCGCGTTTCGAAAGGTCCACCATTTCAACTGCTCTCCTTTTGGCAAACTGGCCTTTGTATGTTGCCCAGTTTTCGCCTTCACCGCGCACTTACCACTACGCAGTTCACTTTCTTCAACCAACAGAACCAAACACCAAATGATCAGAATTCCGATCACAAATTCTGCTTGCCGTCTGTCATCGTTAGCAGAAAAGAATCAAAGAGAAGAAAATTAAGTTCAAAAAGAAAGACACATTGGGGAGACTCCCTTTCCTCTGTCGCAATTTGTGGTTCAGAACTGTGCGTCATTTGGTGCAAACCATGGCTTCAAAAT
>JAAUYG010098561.1_pt1 | contig 11385 bp, 6 predicted proteins | sample 7278091 | NCBI WGS metagenome assembly JAAUYG01 (sample SAMN14350201, study PRJNA611818) | marine sediment metagenome | isolation source: surface marine sediment (0.6m) | place: French Polynesia: Moorea | collected 2018-08 | reverse complement strand
CCCTAAACAACATTGATTAGGTTTTACCGAAATTCTTGGTTTTAACGCGCAATATACCCCTTTTCCACCCCCCCCCCCAAATAAAAAGGCGGCACAGGGAAAACATCAATTTCATTGTAGCATTCGCATTTTGGCCCTCAGTGTATTTAGGGTGGGGTAGATGTCACGGTTGTGTGACGCCTCTTCCTTATCCTAACCTAGCCTTGCCAGCACACAGCCGTACTGATGTATCAACAGCCTCATATCGCCCGTGACGTGTCAGAGTTGGTGTAGGAGTATTTTGTTTCGTGAGGCCAGAGGCCCCCGTATTATAAAATGGATACTTTATAGGGTATTGCTCAACGTTTCCCAGGATGAGGTAAGATAAGAACAGATAGAAATTTATTTGACACTGGCCTGATCAAAGAAGCAAGTAGCATTAGTAATCGGCACTGGTTAAGTGGAGATCGCAACATGCCAGTCTCATTTGCATAATTTATTAGCTCTACTTCTTGATTATGTCAGGGCGGGGTCGTGGGGGGGGCGGCGGCCCCCCCCCCCCCCCCCCCCCCCCCCCAGAATGCCTGCGCTGGCTGTTGACATCATGGAGGGGTACAACAGTCAAAGGATAACAGACGCGATGTTAAAGGGCCAACCGGCCTGACATTTTGAATGTGACAAAAAAGCAGCTAGCCTATGTAGTTTCGGATTAATAAACCAAATTTGAGTGCGCGTAAGTTAGGCCAGACTGTATCCGCTTTTAGGTTTAACCAAAAAGGCCACTTCTGTCAACAGCTGCTGGCTTTTGTCATTCAAATTGGAACGTGATATGGTTAAATGGTAAAATAGCTGGTATTCCTGCTTTTTGTGTAAAAATGTCCTTGAATTTATTTGCTTTGAGGCATATTGAATCACTTCTGTGCAACAAGTCATCACTGAACTCATATTTGTAGAGAGAACTCTACGAAGAGAACTCCACGTGTGTGCTCACTTGCCAGTGGCCGATTTACTGAGGCAGTGTAATAAAGATGACTGGTTTTACAGGACATCACTTTCATGTAAATTTACATGGAACAAACGATTCCCCCCAAAATACAAAACATTTATCACTTGGTCTTAGCAATAATCGTTCCTGCTTTGCGCTGTGATCTTCCTGATCTGTTAGGTAAAATATTGGTTTAAACAATTTATTTGCCGAGGTTCTCAAATGTAAAACGACACTACCAAACACATATGCAACAACTGCTGGTCGTCAGGTGTCAGGACAAAGGTGGTATACAAAATATTAGAAACAGTTACTACGGTGGTGTCAGTTGCCATTTAAAGGCGACCTCTTGACCTCACCGGAAATGAAGCAGACGGCAACGAGAGCGATGATCGTGGAGTTCTTGCTGATTGTGTGAACACACATGTACAGGCAGACCAAGAGGAAGGCGATCAACAGGCCGATCAAACCGATCGTTATCAACGCCTGGGTGGCTCGGAACCAATCTGCAAAGAAAAAATAAAGTTTATTTTAAATACTCAGACGCGTGTGACACGATGTTATCGTCAACCCAAGAATTTCCTTTGCTCCAACTTCTACCCTCGTGTCTTACGATGCTGGGACGACCTTTCGACAGAGGCAACTGAGAAGAAAAATCTAGATTAGATTAGATTACATAAGTTCTGAGCGCTGGCCAAAACATAGGCCACTATGCTCGCCTCCACATTATATGGCTATCTATATGTAATCAAAGTCACACGAACATCGTGCAAGAGTGGCTGTCCTTCCCAAAATTTGTCCAGACGACTTTTAAAAGAAACCAGTGAGGCGCCGATACCACTGTTCCATGGACTGACGGATGCACATGCAAATTATTTTCCAATGTCTCTTTGGAGGTTAAATAATGAAATGGAAAGGGGAACGACGAGAAACAGAAATCAAAATACTTACAGAAAAAAATCCGAACAATTTTTTTTTCAATTTGTTTGAACGAGATAAGCGGAGTTTTTTTTTTCGCTATGACTTCTTGTACTTTCCTATCCAAATGAAAAGGTCAAGCCACATCTTTGTCATATGCCAGTCGCCAATTTGAAACCTCTAATCATGTCACCATTTACTCGCCTATGCGATAGTGTTGTTAATATCAGGGTTTTTAGTCTAGTTAGTGGGGTAATCCATAAATGGCTAGTTGCTCTTCTTTAAACGTTTCTATTAGGGTGATATTCTTTGTGAGAAGGGGCTATTCCGTTCGCTTTGGTGACCTTCGCTTCGATACGCTCGTCGAATTTCATTAAGGATATATTTTCAATTGTTTTTGGAATCTTTTTTCATCTGCAGTTGTTTTTACGTTGTGCATTCCAAAGATGTGGACCTCTAAATGTGAAGATATTTTGTACCTTCTGGGTTCTTGCATAGGTTCTATGTATATTGTCAGCTTGGCGTGTTCTATATGTACGTATTCATCTGTTTGAGATTAGTGGAACTGGGTTATTTATACAAGGAATATGAACTTGTTTGAACATGCAATTACTGAGATATATATTGCATAAGTCTTGAAACTTTAGTTTTTATAGATTATGGAAAAGTTCGTTTGTATGTGCTGATCTATCTGTTCCTGGTAGTACTCTTACTGCTCTTGTCTGTGATGTTATTGTCTTACACAAATGAGATTGATGAATTGAATCCCAGAGGAGGACCCCACACATTGTGTATATCAAATGCGGATAAAATAAAGAACAGTAAAGCATTTCCAATGTGGTGGCTGGCAGTACTTTTTTGCTGCTTTCAGCATATACAAAGCCGGCGACAGGTTAAACTTGCAGTTATTGTAATGCTCTTTCCAGCTAGGAGTCTCATCAATATATATACATATATACCTAAGAATTTCCCATACGACTTCTGTTCTATTTTTGTCTCTTTATTTCTAACTTTAGATGTCTTTGCCTGGTTGGGGTGCAAAGGATTCATACAGAGAATCTAACATGGCACCAAATGGAGACTCTGAGCTCAACCACACCATGTAGCTGATGTCACTATGTATAAATGGCAATTTGTAATTTTGAAATACTGTGTGTAGCATAGGTTACCAGCCTTATTTTCACCATGGGGTCCGAAGTAATACTGACAAAGCTGGAAAATGTATTTCCCTCTGCGTATTTACTTGTATGGAGGTGTTCAGACCCTATAGCCTACCCCTAGCTACCCTATTTTCCCAGAGCCTTATGCGACAGTCGAGCCAGCCCCGGGGAGCGAGCAGAGCCGTTGTTATTGATTGACCCTAGTAAGCATAATTATTGTGGAAAAGATGCTCATGTTCTTCCGATAGTGAGGTGAACGTCACACTGCAATAGAGCAACATAAAAATACGATGCGATAATATGAACCACAATGAAAATAAAACAAAATTAGGTACCTTCACTGTATCCCGCTCCAGAGTTACAAGTCATCCAGAGCCCAACGTGGCGACCCCGTGGCTCCACGGACCACCCCGTGGTGGCAAAACCCAAGACATACAGTCCAACCGCTATGGACAAACAGATGAAGATGCCGCCGGCTATGCCACGGAAATCTATCGTGTGCAGAGCAGTGGACGTCGTCCTTGTACTTGTGGTAGTAACTGTGATTGGCATTTTGTCTTTGGCTTCTTACTGATCTCTCCACAGCAGGAATCCAACTATTTATTTCTGGATACTCCTTTATGTCACTGGTGGGCCCAGGTCAGAGGCGCGTATCATGTGAATAGATAAAATCCGGTGTATGATTCAGGATATCTTCATGAATAAAGCTATTGGTTTGTCTACATACGATGTTGTGGCTAGCAATGCGTCCAGGGTATCCCGTTACACCATTATCTGTTCACCACACGCGAGAAGACGACCCGTATGTCCTGAATTTGTTTTGACTATCAGATGGTCGAGAACTGGTAGCCTAACACCATCAGCCTTTGGGGTCCGCTAAGCCCCTGGCCCACTCCCCACCACTCCCCCTGGTGGGGGGAACAGTGAGTCATACACGTACCCAGCCAAGCCTGTGGCATTAGGATCAGCATCGGCGCTTATCAGCAGAGTACTGGCGGTTATGTTCGTGTGTTTGTGACTCTGCTCTAAGCCCTCTAACCGTTGCGCATGGTTTGTTTCTGGTCAACAAAAAGCCATGTTGTGTCCAGGTAAACAACACCGGGTGTAGTTTGAAAGATACACAAGACATTTCACCTATTACCGATATAGTTATCCACACAGATACGGTTTATCAAAGCGACTGAAATAATCCTACCATGTGAATATTTCATCATAGGATGTTACAATCCCCGGGTTGCTATCCCGGGCAACATTATATGTGCATGCATGCACTGAAGTGGAAAAACTTTAACCTTAGTCTTGCAAATCAATATGCTATACCCTAAGTTCCTGGTTTATGTGCATGTACCAAGCAGGCCGAACGTACATGTGGTATGAGTCATCGCACAATGAAAATTTTATGTATCGGTATCGGGTATATGCATATGTTTTCAAACACAGGCTGCCAGTTTCGTATATCTTCAGCGACGCCAGGCACTCACTGCACGGCTGCACTGCGTGTGCTAAAATGTTACTTCCGATCGATGACAAAGAGGTTCTGTTCTGCAGCTAAATGCAATGGCATGCTTTCTGGGTCAAAATACTTTGATGAACCCCACCATCCAGCTCTGTTGTTCGGGGTTTCCTGTGATGCATCTGTCTGTATGCCTATGTGAACAAAATATCTCTAAAATTAATATAACTATTAGTTATTAATTTCAGAGATATTTTGTTCACATAGGCTATACCCCACCACCTAGCGCTGCAGGGTGATTTTTGCGATACTCCTGTCTGTGTCCGTCAACAAAATATTCAAAAACTAATAAACCAATCAACTTAATCTTTGGTGGGAGTCTTCCCTCTGACCCAGAAAAGAAGTGACCCGACCTTGAAAATCGCCCTGTATGTTACTAAAGACTAAAAGAAATAATACATTTAGTGCGCTCAACGACACCATTAGATTTGACCTACTTTGCCATTAAAAGGTCACATTCAATGTCACTCGAATTTTAAAGTCCTATCTAGTAAAGGGGCAGAGATAGGCCAGATGTTTCTGTTACACATTAATAGGAAGTCTTATATGGGGAATCCAAATGTGCCGTTATATTATATTTGACCTGCATTGACATTGAAAGAACTAAGTCAAAGTCATTTAGGTTTAAAAGGCTTACATATCGTAAAAGGACTGAGTTAGACCACATCCCATGTGTTGGGAATTAACGGTACTATATAGTGTCGATATTTAATATGGAATATTTTGATTTTACTTTTTAAACTTTGGTACCAAGCTCTCCGATATATTTTAACATGAAACACCTGAGCTCAACACATCCCATAAATTAGCACCTTAGCTATGATAGATATGCATAAAAGAGGCACTTTGTTAACCATACCACCACCAAATCCAAAACCAAATATTCCATATTAAATATCGACGCTGTATATACTTAGGTTTGACTTTAGTGACCTTGAAAGGTCAATTTTAGGGTCACTGACTTTTTAAACCTTTCTAACCCCAAAAAGAGTACTATTCCACACAAATAGAAAATCATATGTGGGTGTCCCGCCGCACCGTTACATTTCAACTTGAGTGTAGTGGAAAGTTCTAAGTTCAAGAGCACTCAGATTTTAAGTCGTATGAGATCTTTCTTATAGATATACTTGTCGGTACGGTATTAATACCGATATCGCTTTGGGATTTGTGGGCCGACGGAGTTTTCGGCTAGCCCAACGGTCTTTCTTGTTGTCAGTTGCACTTGCCTGATCTGTTACGACCGGGTCTGTTACCCAGAAAAAGAGTCATAACTTTGAGGAAATACAACAAAGCAATGCAAATACCGTCATTATAAGTGCGGTTGTATTTAGTTAAATTTCATTATAAATTATAAAATTACTGTTTCAATTCCCCTTTGGTGGGAATGTCGAAAAATGCCCCCAAAATGCCGGGCGTTGATCGTTAGGCCCAAACAAGACAGGTCCAACTTAACTCTCACCACACCTACACCCACATACACCTGCACACACCACCGCATCCAACTTGCAGTCGGTGATATGACATTGAGAGGTTAAAAACCGACTTTTATTTAAGCCTGATTCACTCCTCGTCCTCTACTATAATAGTAGATGATCTTTATTTGACTCACAACGTGCTGTATTTATGTATTGTTATAAAACGTGGCTATTGCTAAACGGATACATTGCTACCAACATATACATCACACTCGAAACTTTTTAAAGAACTTACTATTGAACCACTCTCCATCCGGCGCAAATATACAAGATCACAAATGGTCCCTCTCTTTCTTATATGTCGGCATTTGTTACCGCCCTCTGTTGGTGACCGTATCGGTTACAGGCACAGAACATTCTGCAGAAATTCTGATTGCTTTGCAATGCTGCATACAACGAAATCCTATTATGCATTCTTTCTTTCACAATACCTCCGCCCAGTGAAACACACTTGATTTTAAAATACGCAAAAGCTCAACGGTTAAGCAGTTGAAAGGTCACCTCCTGTCCAGAATAAAAGTTGGTAATGACATTTCTTCCTCCCATCCTTTACTCATTTATCTGTAGAAAATTTGACTGGATCGCGTCGAGCTCTGTCCAGCATTCTCGTATATGAATATGGGTCTTACTCCTCTAGATGCGCATCGCCACAGCTACAACGTTAGCAATAATAATGTATTATATGTCCCTTCTGCAATATGAGACTTGAAGATACTCTTCATTTTTCTTAAGTGCCCGACTTTTACCAACCAACTTGTCACACTGTTTAATAGGGTAATTGATATCTGAAATAATGTAAATCGTCTAAACACCAATCCCTTTCTTCGGAACTCAACCCGAATTACATTAGGTTTTAGTGAGTGTATGATTCAATGCACTTAACAATTAAAGTCATCAATAGTCGCATATTTTCTGCTGTTCACTGGCACATATACTGAATCTAATCGATTCTGATTAGAATTCCTTTTTAAGGTGTTATGTTAATTCTTTTAAATGAACTCATTGTCCTTGGTCGTCGCCTCGCCCCATGTAACTGTGGTGAACATTAAAATGCCCTCGGGCTTGCTGTTAACATCATTAAAGAAATAAAACTACCAAATTAAGTATTTACTAAACAGGAAATCAAGAACTATTTTCCGGATGAGCCTGTACGATACTGCAATATACTATCGGCGTATTAATACAGCAAAAGTATTGCGAGTAATGTGTGGTATGACAAACGTGAGTGCGAGCAACAGCTGGTAGCTCTAGATCTGCTGCGTTCTGCGTCGTTTACTTCCGGTTACTGTCGCCAGCCCTATTCCTAACGTGATGGCGATAATGGAGTCTGAAAATGATGGCTAAAACAGAAGAAAAAGTTTGCTGTATATAAGAGAGACATCTGCCAAGGGAAGTGAAATAGCAAGAGTTAGCTTTACACGTTAAATCTCGGGATTTTAACTCCAAAGAGTGACCCCTTTCCAGAAAATTCGTTGGATTGTGCACTGCATGGACAGTTGGCTTCAGACGTTCAAGACGTTGGTTGACCTCCCCCACTCCATCCCGAGTGCTATCTGTGGGTGATGATCTCGATAATGTCAATTGAGCCAAGGAGTTGTCAGCAAAAACGTTTTGGGGCATGTGCAGTTATACGTTCCCGGACATACGTTACGACGATAAACATAATCACGTTTTTGTGATGGAGTAATTATATCATCGGTATGGCGGAGCTTTATACAACGACCACGACATTCTTTAGAAGGGGAAGAATAGCATTCTCTTGGTATATGTATGTGCATATGTGAATGATAACATAGCAGCATTTTGTCTTTAAGCAGGATACCGATATAGATACATTCTTCGTCATATTGATGGACTATTTAGGGAAAAGTAGATTTATTTTTCTAATGTCACTATAGTGAAACATTTGCGTATAAAATTTGAGTATAAAAATCCAGTTATAGTGAATAAAATGGCCTTGTCGATAAACTGATATCGGAACACTTATATGTTTATCTTCATCATTGTGTGCTAACTCAATCCTGCCTTTATTTCTCCAAATATTCCACCAATATAACGAGGAGTGTATGTTATATTTTATTCATATCAAAACAGCATATACCCACACACCATATATTGTCACACACACGTTAAATAAAATCAGTGTGACCCGGCTAAACGCGATATGTCAAGCCGAAGTGAAACCAAACATACATTACCACAGTCTCAGTGATTTCTGCTGCAACAATTTTTCCTTTTTTTTCAGGAATGAAGAAAACCGTGGACCTAAATTTTAACCTAAACATCCGGAAACAAATGCATTGCAACATCCAACAATACAGCATTCCTGCCACAAAAAGATCACTGGTCCAAAGAGACCACTGATGTTGATTTGAGATATATACTAACCTAGACTTATCTCATAAACCTTGTGCGCCGGTAACATGTATGAAGAAATAACTTAAAGCTGATCCTCACAATAGTTATCGAGTACGGGCCAACGTTTACTTAGCTTTGGAGACATACTAGCTGCTTGAATACTACACTTTTTAGGGGACTTGTGCAAAAACAGCTCTCTGTGGACTGGAGAGAAAGCTCCCATGCAAGGTTTTGAAAACTAGGACTTACTCGGTACTGGTTTGGCCTGCAATGGATAGATACAGCTTCGCCATAGTCCCCTCTCGGCTTTATTCGGCGTGCCTGGGTCATTGTATACTGACCATCCTGTCGTGATAAATCCGATTATGTAACATTCCAGAGCTACGGAAATAAGCATGAAAATGCCACCGGCCAGGCCACGGAAGCTGATTTGGTGCACAGCAACGGAAGGCATACTGTAGGAATTTGAATGCAACGTTCTCTAATAACGGTTATTACAGCCTTTCTGGGTTTTGACAATTGACAAGTGTAGCGGCGACTGTGATCGGCCGGTCTATCCTGATGTTATAGCGTATAACCAGTTCCACACTGAAAAGTTCTCTTTTGAGTTATTTGAACATTAAAAAGCTTGTTACGTAAGCACTGCATGTGCTGTCCGCAAACGAAATAATGATACTAATGATGATAATATACAGTTCTTGTATACGCTTTATCCTCCAATGACCTCAAAGCCCTTTACATATTATCACCTGTGGCACACCTGTACACACCAGCACCTACACAGAAATAGCCACCTACATAGCCACATATAGCCACATAGCCATACCATGCAACTTGTTATTGATAAACTTTACACAAGTACATATCGTTGTAGCACACATACCGGGCGGCGACATCGAATCAATGACCTTTTACGGCAAATCCGGCATAGCCACTTCACTCATTAATCACATCTTTTGATTACTTATTGATCATTTTGTTCGAACCACTGCTGTTCCATGATTTGGACTACATGCAGATATATTTTATAAGAACTCGCGTGTGTCCGTAAAAGTAAATCTCACCAGAACAAATGACGAACTGTTATAAACACTGAAGCAAGGTATTAGCCAGACACTTATTGAAAATAAAACATACCAAATAAATATGAAAAAAAAGACTACAAAGTAATAGTAGAGACATTATATATCTTATAACTTGCAAATTAACCGAATGCCTTCTGAAAGATAACTCAGACCAATCAATATCTATATGACTATCTTTTTCACGCCACTTATCTAACACTACTGCCAGGTTGCCCGTATATGACCCCCTATTAGTGTTCAATAACCGTAACTATATTCCTTTCTGAAAAAAAGAATTCGTGTAATTGTAAATATTCACCAGTCTGACTTTGAATGACACTGAAAGTGATATTTTAAGTTCATTCAAGGTCATCAAACTGATGGTCTGGTTGAACTCTCCATATATTTCTTCCTATATATGCTACATGTATACGGTCCAATAGTAACATGTTCTAACTCTACTCTCCCTGATGATATAAGGGTTCGAAGAATGAGTCACATAAAGCGTGAGGCTTCAAGGTTACTCAAAGTCACATATCTAATCACACGTATGTATTCTCCATATATGATTTCCTGGTAGTGCGAACAGTAACATGTGGCTAAACTCAGGACTTTTACGATATACCTTTAATATCTGAGCCACCTTGAACGTGATATTTCAAGATCCCTTGAGGCCAAATCTGATAGTGCAGTTGGACATTCTCATCAATGAATTTTTATTAGTGTCTAGTAGCAGTTATATATATCTAAAAAAATCTCTCACCGCTTAGCCGTTATCACCGCTGGCGATTCTTTTCTCCTATCGATCTTTTATCATTGTGCAAAAATCTGAATCGCCCACGCCTACCCTTACCCCGAGGCGATTTTTCTCAAAATCGAATAATCTCTTCTTGTCTCAGAGGCTCCCACCAATTTGAAGGAGGTAGCTGATGGGTAGAATACATTTTGAGTTATACTGAGAGACATATAAACACACTGATTAATTTGCATAAAGGTAGTAAGCATGGGCTAACCTGATTTGGTTTTAGTTTCACTTGTAATTACGGGCGGGGCAAATTTAAAGTTAAATTTAATTATTGGGATAATGCAGGAACTAATGCGTTTCGGACAGGTTCCTTTTTCAGATTATTATGTCTGAGAGTGGTTATTTGGTGTTCAAAAACACCAGACAGTTCTTGTTTAAGAATTTGGAAATGGTGATTTATTGTATCTGAAGTTGTTTTGGTTTGGATGTACAAATGTAGCTATTTTCATGCCACATGGTTCTACTGTATTGAGCGTGTCAGTCCAGAATTGTTCATGGTGGAGCCGAAATTCTTTAGTTTCCTCAAATGGGGCCTGACAGGGGATTTTTAGCTCTGCTTGACTATGTCAGCAGAGCTCATGAAATCGAAATTCGTCCGTCGTCCGTCCGCCGTCCCTCCGTCCATCCGTCTGTGGCATCGATTATCTCTGAAGTTATTGCATGGATTTCTTTCAAATTTACTTGTGGCTTCCCTTGGACCATATGCCCAGACGTTTTTTTTTTTGTTTTGTTTTGTTTTATTTTTTTTTCATTTTTGAAAAACAAAATGATTTTTTACGAATATTTTTCGTTAACATGGGACCCCATGGGAGTGAAAATTTCAAAACGCCACTCCTCCTACAAATCGCAGCCGAAAGTTTTCAAACTTTTCCTGAATTTTCTTTTCCTAATGATCCTCATAAAACTACGTTTGGAATTTTTGAAATCTTGAAAATTGAAATTTTAACGAATTTTATTCTTTTTCGTTAACATGGGAACCAACGGGAGCGAAAATTTCAAAACGTTACTCCTACTAGAAATCGCAGCCAAAAGTTTGAAACTTGTCCAGAAGTTTCCGATTTTTAACGATTTTTTTTCGAACATTTCAAATTCACCATTGTAGCCTATGGAAAAATCAAAAACCTCAAT
>JAAUYG010037291.1_pt1 | contig 11386 bp, 10 predicted proteins | sample 7278091 | NCBI WGS metagenome assembly JAAUYG01 (sample SAMN14350201, study PRJNA611818) | marine sediment metagenome | isolation source: surface marine sediment (0.6m) | place: French Polynesia: Moorea | collected 2018-08 | reverse complement strand
GTAGTAGTAGTAGTAGTAGTAGTAGTAGTAGTAGTGGTAGTAGTGGTAGTAGTAGTAGTAGTAGTAGTAGTAGTAGTAGTAGTAGTAGTAGTAGTAGTAGTAGTGGTGGTGGTGGTGGTGGTGGTGTCAGTGGTAGTTCTGATAGTAGCGGCAGCAGTATTAGTGTTAGTAGTAGTAGTAGTAGTAGTAGTAGTAGTAGTAGTAGTAGTAGCAGCAGTAGTAGTGGTAGTGGTTGTAGTAGTAGTTTTAGTAGTGGTGGTGGTGATAGTAGTTAGTACTGTAGTAGTAGTAACTCTTTTCGTGTATAAGACTGCCTACATGTATGTATAACATTGTATAATGATTCATTAACAAATATGTCTTTCAGTACCTGTGGTACTACTATCCCCGAGTCAGTGGTGTATACCGGAGGAGAGGAGTCGGTGGTTCTGTTGTTCCAGACCGACTCCGAGCTGGCAGAAACTGGATTCGTTCTCAGTTACACCATGTGTGAGGCACTTTGCAAGTCGTTCTCGAAATATGCCCCTCTTTATACTCACAATGTCAAGTCTACATATCATAATCCTTTTTTGTCCTGGTAAAGGGTTACAGCTTTCGGCGACCATAGGTCATTTCCGTGTTTGACATTATTGAACAAGTTTTTTTACAATAGAAGTGAGTTCATATGACATTGTTAAAGAACATTATTAAATATCTTCTCTGACCAAACGGTAAAGTAATATGAACATCTTTACAGTGTATCAATGGCTAGGTCAAATTAGAAATGTTGAAATGGTTTCTTTTCAATTTATCCATCAGCCGCTTCCCTGTCGTGCGCCTTCGTTCTGGAGGCGACCAGCGGGGTTTTCTCCAGTCCTAACTATCCGGATAACTACGACGAGGATATCTACTGTAACTGGCGGATCCAGACGCCTCCAGATTATGTCATCGAGTTGAGATTTACGTCATTTAATGTTCCCGATGGAGAAGGGTGTGGGGACGATTTTGTGGCAATAGGGCATGATTCGGAAGTGCTTGGATTGTAAGTTCTGCTTGCTTTGACGTCAAATTACACCATTGGGGATATGTTCTATGCAGCATTGATTTGTTCCAACTCAGCCCCTTTTTGATATGTAAAGGCTTAAACTATAAGCAACCTTTAATTTGGCATTTCAAAGCCACTAATGTTAAATATAAAGATGACACTAGAGCACCCATATTCGACTTTCCCTTGGTGTCTAATGATAGTATATGTACAAATTCTACTGACTAGTACCTCTAAATAAAGAAAACTGAATTGACCTTCGAGCTCACTCAAGATAAAATTTAACAGTGGGGTAGGAGTAACCTTGAGCATGTCACATTCTGTTTCTACTTTAAATGTGTGTGTTTTCTTATCTATATATGCATGCAGGCGCGCCTGGTGTAAAGTACTGAATAATCAAGCAGAGAGCAAGGCCCTTGGCTTCTTCTTATCATTTAACAGGGTACCTAGTTAACCTTCAGTAATAGTATTATAGAAAGTACATGTAAGTCCTGGATAAAGAAGTTTATCCATACAGTTATCACGTTGCAGCTTCTGTGACGCTGAGCCGCCCCCTAATCTGATATCGTGGGAAGGCTCTACCCTGGATGTCTTCCTACTCACACTCAGCGATGGGCTTATTGGAACAGGCTTCCGTGCCGAATATCACACCTACCCCAAACCACGTAATTATACAGATACTGCTATGTACAACTACGTGTATAGCATGTATAGAGGGATAAGCTCTTGGGTTGAAACCTAACAGTCCGTAGCATGGAGATCTGGATTGGCTCTTAATGAGAGCCAGTTCAAAACAATGGCTGAACACTGCTACAATTAACTCAGCACCTTTGGGGAAACGGTTAGAGATATGTATTTTTAAATTGCGTTGTTCATTGCTGATCTCTGTAATTTACATGTTTATAATACCTAAAGTCAGACCTGCCTGTCACCCAATGAATTCATTTGACCCATAGTAATAGTTGCAGTAGTAGTAGTAGTAGTACATGTAATAGTAGTAGTAGTAGTAGTAGTAGTAGTAGTAGTAGTAGTAGTAGCAGCAGCAGCAGCAGCAGCAGCAGCAGTAGTAGTAGTAGTAGTAGTAGTAGTAGTAGTAGTATAAGTAGTAGCAGTAGTAGTAGTAGTAGCAGCAGCAGCACTAGCAGCAGTAGCAGCAGCAGTAGTAGTAGTAATAGGGGTAGTAGTAGTAGTGGTAGTAGTAGTAGTAGTAGTAGTAGTAGTAGTAGTAGTAGTAGTAGTAGTAGTAGTAGTAGTAATTTTGTTTTACATTCTATAATAGCACATGTATTGCATTCCAAGGAAAACCATCTTAGGCAAGGCTGCAACCCACCAAGTGACTAACAGCATTGCTATAGGATATCCAAGAGTATAACTACATGTATAAATACATGTGATCTGGCATTCATTCTTTCCTGGGTAGCAGGAACAATAATTCAGTATAGAATGTTACCATGTTTTGCATGTTTTCTAAACATGGAAATGATATATCAGATTGCATTATTTAAACGACAATGGCAAAAGAGATCCCAATAAACTTTGACCCTTACGAAAGTTATTGCAATTTGCTTGTGGTGTCTACTGGTCTAATAACCCGATTTGGCACTTCCTATACCGGATATACCTTCTTAATAAGTTGTGCCGCACATGGGAGTACTGTTCGTAACACCCGCTGCATACCACGGAAAAGTGCTTTGGCACCCCTCTAAGGCGAAGTCAGCATTTACCTTACTCCTCCAAAGTAAAGTCGGCCTTACTTACACAAAGTACCTTAATCCCGCCACCCTCACACATCTACACTTCCCAAAAAGTGAAGGATATTAAATATCCTTAAGTTTTTTGTGTAGTATGTATATGCACTGTGACACGCATAGCATATATGCACTACACAAAAAAGTTAAGGATATTTAATATCCTTAACTTTTTTGTGTAGTGTACCTTTTCTCATGGTCATTTAGGGTTGCTGATCTGTGAAAAATTATGGAATTACAATTGTAATGTCTACTATGCTTATTACGCATTGCACGATCTAGAAAACGATACTTCATAAGTGCCACAACTGCGGGCACTAATAAAGCCTTCAGTGAATCAAACCTGTCAAAACATGTATTACCGGTACTTGTATCACTACAAACACTGAATGCCGCCCTAACATACACAAACACCGTTGTATGTTTATGGTTTATCAGAACCATTAGTGTGATTTACTGGGGGTTTTATATCAACCGCATCAACCTACTTTACTGGCAAACAGAACATCAATTGTCGTTAATGAACAGACAGCCTGACAAGACAAGCATGCGCCCATCAATCGATACATCAACTGACGATCTCGACCTATTGGCTTTTGACGTTGTTTGTTCGATTGTTGGTACACAGATTGTCTTGCAGTCGTGTAAATCAACCCGGGACAAAAACCCGTCCCCGTGATACGCATCTCAGGGACAAATCACTCCAGTGACGACGCGACTCGTTAAGAGACGACAGACGTCTCCAAAATGCCACATACTAACACCACAAGGAGGTCTAGAATTCCCCCCAATTGCGCATGAACATGGCACGCTTGCCGTAGCGACGCCTTGCTGAGGGGATAATCCCTGACTAAATCCAGCGTTCATTTGAACCTTTAAAACACGTGCTCTTGTTGACAATCGTGGCGCCAGGTTGTCTGGGCAGCAGGCGTTGGCTCCCGGACGAAGGGTTTCCGTTTCCCAGTAGAACCCTTTTCCTGTACGGAACCCCACTCGGACCGTCCTTGCCAGCTTCGCTTCTTAATCCGCCTCTTCCGGGACAATCCCCATCGATTGAGGGGTCTTATCTGGCGAACTAATTGAATTGAAACCTCGCCAAGCAGCCATACCTGGGGTCACGTGGACGGATTTTGTCTCTTGAAGCCGTGGCACTCGACAACCCTAGAAAAAAAAACAGAAAAAAAAAAACGTAGGGCCAAATGTATTTCTTAAACTAGTTTTATCAGGCATTGACAATTAATGTCTTTAAATTTCGTAAACCTCTATTTCTAGTTTCACGTATTTATTGTAGCTCGGCACTTCAGTGGCCATCCTTGTTTCCCAGGTAGAACTTATTCCTCGCCGGCTCTTTCAGACGTTTCACTGCAATTGTCACCTTTGCTTACACTGCAATATCACATTGAAGCAATGCGAGTGCATACTTTTGTGGATACTCTTCGTTAACACATGTATTCCATAATTATGGCCTTTTGTGAAGTCGTTGTAAGGTGATCACAATCTATGATAGTCGAGAGAAGCTTGGCCAGCCGTATGCTTTTTGTGATCCAGCTGAATCAGCTGATGACCCCTCTCATGGCGGTTGCCGAGTGTTATCTGCCGAAACACACACGAAATTTAGCTTCATCAGCCAGGTCTATCACCAGATACCAGTAAACCAATGGACATCCTACGGTTTAGTGAACTTCTTTGTGCAGTACAGCATTTGTCTCCATGCTCTATGGACTGAATTTTGCAGTACAGCATTGGTCCCCATGCTATGGCGGACGGACGTTTGCAGTACAGTCTTGGTCTCCATGTTCTGATTGACTGACTTTTGCAGTACAGTCTTGGTCTCCATGTTCTGATTGACTGACTTTTGCAGTAAAGTCTTGGTCTCCATGTTTTGATGGACTGATTTTTGCAGTACAGCGTTGGTCTCCGTTTTCTGATGGACTGGCGTTTAGAGTGCAGGCATTACGTGTGAACTATTATTTGCAAGAAGGATTCATCTGCTAAATTGCTGTTTACAGAGACCAATGGCAGCCTCCCTGGTGAGCTGCTTCTAGTATCGTTGCCCTGCTGTAGTTTAGGTCCGGCTTGGAAACCATTTGGGAAAATATTCAAACTTCGAAGTTCTGGATCCGGGGTTCAACTATTTCACTAGCTCTCTTCCCCGTGCCAGATTTTCCGTAGGAATACAAATGTGCGAGTGGTGGGTCTTGCCAGCTGCTCTGCTCCGATCGTACTGACCTGACGAAACTGGAAAGTCTTGACCAGAGGGGAAGCAATCCCAATGCTACCAAAACACACGCTAACTTTCTTGGATCGCCTCGCGGCCAACAGAACTGTAAAACTCGATTTGTCCTTTCCAGCCTTTGCGAGAATCCGGAGCTTGTCAGATGGATGTCGAACACAAAGGTTGTATATACTCGACAGAAGTTTGTGGAATGTATCCATACAGTAGATGACAGAGTCTTTCTACAGGACATTGGCCAAGGTGAGATCTCAAGGTACTACCACCACATTACCACCTCCATCCAGTTTTTTTTTTTGGATGCATAAGTCTCATCTTGATCATAATTACAATCATCCGTAAGCGATGAACTATACGGTATTGGGCTCAGCTCGTGGAATCGAAGGGAAACTGAAAACATCAGACGCCATATTGTTCGCCATGATGCTTTTTGTGGCCTACTGCAGCCAAGGCGAAGATCAGTTCACCTCAGCCTGGTTCTAAATGGAAGATGAACATGGCTTCAAACTCTCTTCGTCATCGGGATTTCATGCCTGGGTATGACATCCTCACCGACAATATTATGCAAGCCATGCAAAACAGCACATTTCTGGAGAGCGACAGCTGTCAATTTGAAGTTCGCATGGCTCGGGAGAAGCTCATCCGGGACAGAGGACAGTCTCGTTCTGATATATAAATTACAAATCGTTGCATGTCTCAGGTCTTCGTCGTCCCCCCAAAAATCAACCGGGCTCTTGGGGAGAAAGACGTACATAGAGCGGACAACTACCACCGTTGGCCAGTCTATTCTGGGAGAAAGGCGTACATAGAGCGGACAACTACCACCATTGGCCAGCATTTATTCTTTGAGAAAGACGTACATAGAGCGCACCACCGTTGGTCAGTCTTCATTCCGGGAGAAATATGGGCTCCCTCGCGAACCATACGATATAATTTTGCAGTCTCATTCGGTCTGACAATAAAGAGTGCCATCGACCTCCAGCATTGGGTGGCCTGATATCTTACGACGATATGTCGGTCACATGATGAACTTCTATATAAGAGCTTGACAAAAAAATCTACGGGTATGTAGTGTATGTATTTTAATATTAAACCGTTATAACATATATGTAAATGTCCTTTTTCTGTATCTAGCGATCATGAGCTTGCCATGTAAATATCAATTTATTGTACAGTTGTATTTGCAGTCACATATTCTTGCAAGGTTGTTAAACAGCCAACATTTCAATATGGTTACTTACATATATTCAGGCTAAAACAGATCAGGTCGGAGTAGATCCGACTAGAGAAAAGAAACCGTTAGCGGTCACACTAAAAACACCGAAAGCCGCGAATCGGCGCCGTTTCGGTCTTTAGTATGACCCGTAACTTAGCACTGCAACAATATTACAAGTTCCACAAGACAGCAGTCAGCGCCACTTTGCGGTGGCGGCGTGAAACATAGGCACATTCCTTGTAAATATCACATAACAAACCTATTAATACTACAATATTATATGATATCATATTGTATTATAATTATACCATATATTAAGAACATCGTTCTTCTGTAAACAAGGACACTGGACTTTCAACTTACTAGAAGTCACCTGAGAGCTTTCGACCGCTGTCAACCACGATCACTCTGGGGTGGTTGCTAGGGTCGTTGGTACTCGCTACTTACTTAATGTATATACATGTACTACAATACATATATCAAATGTTGCATTACACGATTATCAATCTTCATTACACGATTAAACACATGTACCCTGTGCTATTAAATGCCTGTTTAAGACAGACGGTTTAAATAAAGCATATGAAATGCTTGTATATAGGCAGCCTTGAATAGTTTGAATAACTTCTGTGTCAGAAATCAGTTTGCATATTACTCTATTATAAGGCACATGTGCTATTATTCAGAAACAGGCCTTAAGATGTACGTATTTAATAGTGTTAATGCTATATGGCTATTTTGAGTTGCTTGAGAAGGCTAACAGACCATTGATGTACATGATAGTAGTAGTAGTAGTAGTAGTAGTAGTAGTAGTAGTAGTAGTAGTAGTAGTAGTAGTAGTAGTAGTAGTAGTAGTAGTTATTTCTTCAAATTGTACAATGACATAATGTATTACAATTTAAATATGTGAGCGTACAATCTGAAAGGAAAACCATCTTAGCCAAGGCTGTAACCTATCTACTGAGTATTACATTGAGTCATATTCGATAATTATGGATAGGCGATGGAAACCCTAAGATCCATAGATTGAAACACATACGATATTTTATATCCCCAATTTGCCTTGCATACACACCGACAGTAACAGCAGAAAGTCTAAGATGTTGGTGCAGCCTAAATATAAATAAATACCAATGTAACAGGCTTCGGTATCAGGGTCCTCGCTGACGTCACCATGGGATAATAAGTTCCAAGTTCGCAGCAAATTTTCATGATTTTTTCCGTCTGGTGTATATGTTCTTTTGTCGATCAAATAAGCTGGCTCTATTTTATGCTGCGTGAGAGAAACTTGGGACAATCTCAATCAAATTTTGAGATTGTGTTCCTTTAAAAGTCTGTAACGTTCCATTGTATCCGACGTTAAATAAATATTTGCATGCTTGATTGCATGCTTTTTTCCTTCCTTCCTTCCTTCCTTCCTTCCTTCCATCTTCCTTCCTTCGTTCCTTCTTCCTTCCTTTCTTCCTTCTTCCCTTCCTTCCTACCTTTATTTCTCCTTCCTTCCCTGCTTACTTACTCACTATTACTACTACAACTGCTATTACTTCTGCTTCCACTACTACTACTACTACTACTACTACTACTACTACTACTACTACTACTACTACTACTACTACTACTACTACTACTACTGCTACTACTACTACTTCTGTTGATGGAGCACACTATCAATGTGTCATATATACACAGTGATATGTGAACATTACTTACGTTCTACTTCGGCTACTAATACTCTTGAGAAAGGATATAAGAGTACAAGAGAGAGATACCAATAACATATAGCAACCCGGTAATCAGAGCTGCACAGTTCAACTCTACCCCCATAACACTTTCTGCTTGAGAACAAACCTCGTTAGAGTAAAATCCTGTTGTTTTGTTCAGGACAGCTGTATCAAACTGTCCGTTTCGCGTTAGCTGTGAGAAACAGTGGGCATGACTCTATGTATCGCACCTACATGGGAGGTTGAACTTATTAGTGTGATAGACACAATGGTAATACTGATGGATCATTTAGGTATCCCCCAGTTGCAGTGACACGTGTTATTGACAACGCCATTATTTCTGTGACATATAAGTGTTGTCACAAGTGGTGGTTTGTGTTAATTTATTCTTAATTTGGATCCCCTTGTGTGTCGACGGTTTTTAACACTGCCTGGCAACAATCGGGACCTCCTCGATTTAACAATAGCCGTACGTCGTGCCGATGGAAGTTTGCGTCACTCAGTTATAGAGATCTGTCAAAGCCCCCGTGGTAGCCACTCCGGTACTCGCCAGGGGGCGCCCTTGTGGAGTAACCACCCTGGGTTCATCTTCGGTCGCACGACATTACTCAGGTTCCTGGTCGACAGTTTCATCTGACGGCAGAGTGGAACAAATTAATCGACCCCCCTCCTCGACCCCACATTGTTCGCCCTGACGGCTTGATAATAGGTGAGCATTTTAATATGGTGAGCGATAAAAGGGATAAATTAAAAATAGGTGATGCCTTTCATAACCAACGAGCACTCGAAATAGGAAATGCATTTTGCGCAATGCTGCCTGCTTGTAGAACAGACTCGACCTCGAGAGGCCTAGTGGGAGAGCAACTTTTGTCTGCGGCATGCTGGCGTTTGGTTGTATGAACGAAGCGCTTCGTGCTACTACATGGAAGGAGTGGTTAAAAGCTGACGCCAGACTGTGTGGGCCTATTAGAGTAATTGCCGTAATTATGTATAATCGAATGAAAGGCCGGTTCTTACAGTTTCGGGGGAACTGTGGGGTACTGGCAAATCAGAAATGTTTGTTTTCAACATTAGGCCAGTTGGTATTTGGTAAAAGGGCTAGTTAACCGAGCGGTTTTGTTCGTGTTGGGGAAACTGCAGGAAATTGAATGGCGTCCTATTGGGCAAGTTTTGTTCGAGGGTGTTCTGAAATGTGAAGTCGCCGTTGTGGCGGTAGTAGGAACACAGCGAAGAATATATAGAGCTCTATAGCTGACGCTGTTGTCTGGTAACTCTAGGAGCCAGGATGATGACCACTCTTACAGTATCACTAAGTTCCTAAAATCCACGCCTTATCGGGAAATGCATCAGACCCTGGGATGATTTGATTACGTCCCCCCCCCCCCCTTCCTCACACTATAGTTAAGTCTTTGTCTTATTCGCTGCGCAGCAATCTCATTATAAACATAAGAATGATTACAATGACTTTGCGGTAGTGGCAATTGTAGTTGCTTGTGTCTTGCAGTAGTGGAAATTTCGCACTTAACGCATGAATTTGTTCAGTCGGCTGTCAGTCTAATTCAACAAATCATAGTTTTTTTCTTTGATCTTGCTTTTATTTGGAAAGGGTTTCATTCTGTTCACTAATAAAAGACTCAACTTTGTATTACTACACTACATATTTATGCTCACACATGTATGTCACAGACTGCTACTGTGGTGAGTTAACGTCGATAGTATGGTAACAAAAAAGAAGTTTGATAATACATAAAACCCCACATTTTGAGCCAGTTGCGACAGTCGAGTTAAACGTTTAACCTTAATTATCTCAAGTATAAGCCACGAAGCGGAAGCTTGGCGGCCGGCACAGTTTTATTTAAGTTAGAGTAGATCAACAGAAACAACATTACTCATACTTTTTCCATATCGCTGTAAATTAGAATTCCATTACCAGCGTTTGAATCAGTGTAACATATAACAGGTACATCCTAATATACCAAACTGTGCTCGAGGCTGTCAGCTGCTCTCCTAAAATAAAGACAATGGCAACTTTAAGTGTTGTGATGTTGACAAAAATTATACCAGTGTCCAAATATTAGAGAGTGACTACAAAAGGTTTCTTTGTGATTTCCATCACGCAGCATTAATTAACAGTAAATTATTTTAGAAACGTTGAAGACAGGAGAGAAAACATTTGTCATCAAGGTCAGTGAGTCGGGTCATAACCAAAATGATCGTTTGAAATTTATGTAATACTGACATTAAAATAATTTTGGCTCGTCTCGATAAGTTCAGCAATTGCTGACCTTTATCGATCGCATGCACTCTCGGTGGTCGCATGCATGCGATCTGTCGGTATCGGGGTTACTTTAGTCGGGCCTGTTTTATATGGAACAGAGCGGTATGGATATTGTTGGCTCCGCTAGCTTTGCTAGCAGAGCTGCTGTTGTTCCGCAGGCGTCCGTCAGTGCGTCGTCCGTTAACTCAAGTTTCTCGGAAACTGCTGCATCGATCCAGGCCAATTTGTATTGGAAGCTATCTATACATTATATCTCCAGACCATGTTTTAGCTCTGCTTGACTGTGTCAGCAGGCCTTATAGTATGAGAATTTGTCCGTCGTCCGTCCGTCGTCCGTGTCCCAATTTATCACAGAACCTATTGGACAGATTCCTTTCAAATTTCAGTTGTTGCTTACGGTGACCCATACGCCCAGACGTGTTTTGAATATTTGAGAAAAAAAATGCTTTCCCGATTTTGTTTTTCGTTTTCGTTAACATGGGACCATATGGGAGCAAACAAATCAAACGCTGCTCCTCCCTCAAATCTCTTTTGAATATTTTCAAACCTTTTCTGAATTTTCTTCTCAATGGTCCTCACAAAAGTACTGTTTTGGATTTTTTGAAACTTTGAGTTTACGATTTTTAACGATTTTTTTCTCGAAAATTTCAAATTCACCTTTGTACCCTATGGAGAAACCTCAATTATCTGGAAAACGAACGATCGTAGAGCAAAACGGAGTGAAATATGGACTCACGGTTACTAGTAGTACATATATAGTTTACCTTTGAGCTTGTAACGTTCAGTATCATGTTGGGGTCATTTGGTGCATTTGCTATTTTCGTAATGGGGCCTAAAATGATAAGACAGGAGAAAATATTTTGCTTGATTATAAGAGCTAAACTGTGAGAGATAGACATGTAGTTATTATGATATCGATAGAAACCATATATGGAGAGTCAAATGACACCATCACATTTGACCTTGAGTAACCTTGAAAGGTCAAAGTGAAGGTCACTCAGATTTCGAAACCTTATATCTTGTAAAGGAGTAGAGTTAGGCCATATGTTACTATTAAACATAAATAGGAAAGCATATATGGGGAGTCAATTGATGCAATTACATTTGACCTCCGAGACCTTGAAATGTTAATGTCAAGGTCACTCAGCTTTTGAAAGCCTATCTCT
>JAAUYG010014276.1_pt1 | contig 11386 bp, 8 predicted proteins | sample 7278091 | NCBI WGS metagenome assembly JAAUYG01 (sample SAMN14350201, study PRJNA611818) | marine sediment metagenome | isolation source: surface marine sediment (0.6m) | place: French Polynesia: Moorea | collected 2018-08 | reverse complement strand
GATGATACTTGTACCGTACCTGGTACTATGCAATTATTTTAAATTACCGGTAACTCATGGAGAGCCCCTTGTATGTAAATTATTGGTAATTGGGTCTTTCCAGTTTAATTTTATTGTCTTTTTTATATTGCAATGGGTTATGCAAATATTACTAGTGCTGTATTTGTAAATTTAATAAGTCTGGATAACTCTGCTTCTGGCTTGCCTGTTGATTTTTGCGCAAGGGCCATTTGGGAAAGAAATGCTGTGCGGTATTTACAACAGCCTATGAATGTGGAAACAAGATTATTGCAAAGACCTATGAGTGGCCATAATTATGTAATTATATACATGACACATTCAAATGGAACATTATTAAACATTACTCATGTATATTTTGATTATTAATTTCAAAGCAATCACACATAATAGGTGAGGTACAGACAACCAAAATCATCGAAAATACTTGCAACTGTCAGCTAGAAAAGATGAAGACAAGTCAACATGTTAAATGACTCTGTACATGTGGTGAGGAGTCGGAAGATTGGGACCCCAACCGCTGCGGGAAAATGTGTAATCAAATACCTAATTAAGCGATTAAATCTCCAGCGCCACTATCCGGTTACAAGGGGAGTTCTAAGGCAGCAAAAAAAAAAAAAAAAGCAGCTACTGCAGCAGCAGTGAGAGTATTTCTGATGTCCCCACCGCAGGCAAGGGTGGCAGACTTAGTGGCACCAGGTAGAGGGAAAAATCACCATGGATAAAGACAAAAGACGCAAATGAACAGGCAAGGGAAGTAAAAAAATAAGTCCGACTCTGTCGGTGCCTGGATGTTCGGTGTCTGGTCGTAAAACCTGGAGACAATCGAATAAAACCCCTCACCTTTGTCAGGAGATTATGTGGCTAATTCCTTCAGGTAATAGCCAAACTACCCAATGTGGATTGTGGAGAGGTTCAAGTTTTGTGTAGTAACTTCGGGCCATGAAGTTCGATGCAAAAGACATTGCATGGAGGCGCGTGCAGCAGAATTTTGAACTAAGTGCACAGAGATCACCCACAAAACTCAGGAATGTCTAGTACCTTTCATGAACAAATGGGTCTTGGAATCACCTTGGGTGAATTATTTGGGCCTCCGTCTGACAAAATTTTGTACATCTCATAAAGAGCACATGAAACTGTGTCAGCACTGATGCGTGCTAAAAATTTGGACAAAATACAGGGAGCAAGCAATGGTGTAAGCGGGTGTCTTACGCTGTGGCCTCTGGTATTAGCAAGTTAGCATGGAGAATAAATTTAACTCAAAGAATATGTTATAAGGATTCATACTTCATGTACTTACTTCATGGTATTTCCTGACACATGCCGCATAGAAATATGTCCTGGACATTTAAGTTTTCACCTATCTAATTTATGTCTGTTTTTCAGAAATATACATAAATTTGTTATCAAAATGAAGATTTCTTATTTTTTTTTAAATATTCAAGACTTACCAACTCTTCCCAGGCCTTTTGTTCTTTCTCCCATGTTTCTCAGATCCCATATTGATTTCCATCACAGTTGAAGGTTATTTTTTATCCCTCATATTTTTCTTCACTATCAGCTAACTGGATTTTCATCTTTTTCTAACTTAACCCTGTGGATAAAACTAGGATCCTTGACTTGGCAATCTACGAGCTAAGTTCAATGATGTCATCTGATTGTTACATCACATGACCAGCCGGTGATAATTCATTTTTTTGTCATCATCAATATTGGCACAGACCACTGCACTGGTAGATTTCTGCAGGAGGCGTCCTACAAGAAGTAAATTTGTTTTACTGCTAACATCAAGATGTAGTCTTTCAAGGTAACAGCCAAGCTGCAAGTCGCAACGCTTCATGGCCTGTTGCGTCAGACAATGATGGGTCTAGCTTGCATGGGACCATTATGACAGAGGTACCGTAAAATCCCTTACAAACATACCTTACCTAATAAGGCACTTCTCCCTAATCACATCATGTCATGATTAGGAGTGAGTGAGTGAGTGAATTGGTTTATTTAACGCCGCTTCTTAACAGCCAAGGTCTTATGAGTGACGGACCGGCCACAAGGCAATGAAACAAAGGATGAAAGGGCCCCAGATATGAATACACCGGGTTTCGAACCCGGGACCCGGTGGTCTGAAGTCGAGTGTTCTACCGCTTGACCAAGCGCACCGCGCTTCATGATTAGAGGAATGCTAAACATAACTGACACATTCCTTGCATACACTTGAAGCAACCTGTTGGCACCAAAGGTAAATGGCTCTTCAGTACATCTGAGAGATTCTACTTAGGCGGTAGGGCAAGCAGGTATGAGTCCTGTGAAAGAAAGATTTTATACTTTTCTACACGGAATCTTGCTTTATGATGGAATTTGATATATGAAGGTTATATAGCTGACTGTGTGTCAGAATGTGTGTGTGTGTGTGTGTGTGTGTGATGAATCGAAAGTTGTGCTGTCATGAAAGGATACAAGGTCTGGTAGAAGGGCTTCATGTTCCGCAGCACATGACCGGCATTGATTGCTGTGGCTTTGACTAGACCCGACAGAACACGACCGCCCACTATTGCACCATCAAACAGTGGTCCGAAGTACGGTACCTTGGGGGAAAGATGGAAAGAAAAAAATTATCAACTGTGTAAAATAACTGTGATCCCATAATCTGCCATTGGCTTTATGTTGCTGCTCAGACCATTAAAGGACCCATATCAATAATAACATCAAGAGACGTTGCGTTTACACTAGAATGCTATCTTCAATGTAACCTCAGAATTAAGATCACTCCTTGGACAACCAAAAGTTACGCTCCAGTGCTATATGGTTTCAGAATTAAGAACTCTTTGGCCTCATGGATGTATATTGTTACTGGACATACAATGGCTGGCCATCATATGACCAGCCCGGTCATGTGGCGACCGTGACATCATCACTCAGTGAACAAGACCCCTACGAGGCAGTCAAAACGTCTGACAATGTTTCAAGTTTTGACTCCGAGAGGCAAGAATTTGCTTCCTCTAAGTTTCAAAGTGGCTCTGTGTTTTAATTCCGGGCTTCCACTATATGCAACGTACCATTACAGAAACCCCATGTGTAACAGTTAATATAATTTCACTTTCTTTTTCTTAAGAAGGCACCTTTCACATAAGTGATGGAAAATAGCAGGTTTCTGCTGCTAAATATACATTATAACGCTTGGTACAAATATATATACGGAAACCCACTTGCACCATCCACATAAGTGAAGGAAAATAGCCATGCTTAGTACAAACATATGGAACCCACTTTTATATCGGCCTTTTTGGTGCATTTGATCCAGTTTGTATGCGCTCTGGATCCTTACCTCTGGTTTGCGTGTGATCTGGATCCTGTATAGCCCGCTCTGCAGTGGGTAGATGACGATAATGACATCCCCGAACTCTGTGGGTATTATACCACGGCGGTAGTCTCGGCTGTGTTCTGACCACACAATCTGGACCTCGTCATTCCCCAAGTGGCGTAACTGTGGGCAAAAAAAAGAACTGAGGATGTAAATGAACGAGAAAGACTGCTGAGACAGTGTGAGACCCTGTCACATAAATTTTTCTACGTGACATCCAGATACTACTAGGTGCAGATATTATACAACTCAATACATAAGTGACCTTGACTTTGTTCTTTCAAGGTCACTCAAGTTCAAATGTAACTGTGCCATTAGACTGCCCATATGACTTCCTATTAGTGTTCAAATAGTAACAAATGGCCTAACTAGGCTCCTTTATGAGATTTGACTTTAAATCTGAGGGACCTTACTTTGACCTTTCAAGGTCACTTAAGATCAAATGTGACAGTGCCATTGGACCCCCATAAATTATGCTTTCCGATTAGTGTACATATGGTTTCAAAATCTGAGTGACTATGACTATGACTTTTCAAGGTTGCTCAAGGTCAAATCTGATGGTACAACCAGACTGGCAAACTCCCCATACATGGTTTATAAATTTGCATGACTATGAATTTAACCTTTCTAGGCCACTCAAGGTCAAATCTGATGGTGCAGTTGGACTCTCCATGCATAACTTCCTATTAGTATCCACTACTACTACTACTACTACTACTACTACTACTACTACTACTACTACTACTACTACCAGTACTTAAACTACTACTACTGTTGATACTGCTATTTAAATTTTCTCCTGCAGTCTGCACTTGAATACCCTCACCTTTTTGTGGCGATCCTCTTCAGTTTCCGATGGCATGCGTGTCGCTACATGGAAAATCAGCTCTCTTGTGGAAGAAGCTTGGTATGGCGCGGAGACGCCGGTGCTGCGGTTATGCTGCAGACCACCCATAAAGCCTCTGTGTAACTCGAGATCCACCTGAGAAAATATTTGTGATTCAGTGCAAGTTCAGAATTGCCACCTAAAAGGAAGGTACTGGTGCTTAGCTACATCTTCAGTCAAACCTGCTCTAAAGACCATCTGTACATAAAGACCACCTGCTTATAAAGACCACATTTCGCAGGTCCCCAGGTGCATACTTTCCATGTCATTGAACCTGTATATAAAGACCAACTGTGTATACAGACCACATTTTGTAGGTTCTTAGCATGGTCATTTTACAAGTTTCACTGTATGTCCTAATGCAAATGGCCTGCTGTGAAATTCAAGTTAAACATTTCACCTTTAAACCAATTTCACTTGAAGGCGGCATGAGACGGGGTGGGGAGGGGGGAGGCTTGCTTGCTACTGTCAGACATGAAAAGCATAACAGTGAAATGATTTTTAGCACTGCCAGTACTGGTATTTCTAATTGGCCGTTTCGGAAGTTCAGCCGATGACTGTGCCAGTGGAGCTGTGCGGATCACCTATGTGGATAACGTCTATCTTGGGCAAGAAATGCTGAGAAAAACACTGCAGATTACCACTGTACAAAATGAAACAGGTCATGATGGACCAGCGCCATGACAGGCACCCTGTCGTAAAATATTCCTGTTCTTAACATCTATACTTCTTGCATCGTAACTGAAAGACTTAAATCTATTTGGAGCTAAGATTTTTGGCCTTACCTCCCAGCCTAGCCCAGCCACGAAATCCTCGTATGCCTTACTGCCACCTGCGTTGCTGAGAATGCTCTGTTTGTCCTCCTGGCCCTGGGCCACGTAGATAACAGCTAGCTTGTGGCTTTCTCGGCTAAAATCAGAATCAATGTACTCGTTACTTCACGGGCTCATACTTCACACCTTGTCGTCATTCTTAACCAGTCAACATATACAGGTATAGTGACTTCTTAATGGCAGACAGTTTGCTTTAGAAGAAACTAAAGGTTACCTTACAGGGCCACTATTTTCAATTTTTTTTTTTTTTTTTTTTTGCCCTAAACTTAATATACACGTTGTGGAAAAGGCAATGTCTGTCATGGTAATTCATGAACTTAAGGTCATTTTTCAGATTTTATTTCACTTACTAGCCCTTTTTCACTTAGAGATTTTTCTGGAGAGAGAATCCAAGAGACAGCAAATCTCATGGTGGTGGTGGGAGGGGGGGCAGGGGCGCAGAAGATTTAAACAGGAAATTTTCAATATCTCTAAATATGCCATGCTTTACCTTACGTATTAATTACATTTTTTCCCCTTCAGTCATGAATGTGTCATGACTACCAGTGTCAGCACTGCCTTAGCTTACCACTTCTGACTGTCCAAGTGTTTGATGTCCCGTAGGAGCTTTTCGCTTTTCCTCAGTAAGTCGAACTGCTGTCGTTTGTCCCACTGCAGGAAGCCGAGCTGGTTAAGGTAGAGACGACAGAGCTGGAATGGGGAGTCGGGCTCTACGTCGTCCAGGGGCTCCATAGGGGGCGCCTTCATACTGGCGGAAAAATCATGAACACTTGCAATACTATAAAGTCATTTCTATGAGGTACAACATGTACAGTAATTTTCATTCAGTTCACTCAGCCATAAATGAGTACCTGGCGATAGACAGAAAGGTGGCCACTGCATTTGGATTACCCGGGGTGCCTTGAAGCATTTACTCCCCGGGGAGTTGAGCAGGTGAAGGATGTAACAGGTCTGCCAGGGGTAATAATATGTAAAGCGCTTTGAGTTAGCTTCAGCAAGGACAAAGCACTAAATAAGAACTGCATATTATTATTACTACAGTTGCCCCTCTCTATCGAGGACACCCTCCCTAATTGGTCTAAAAAAACTTTAATTTGCAATTACAGCTAGGATTGCACTAAGTGCTCCTTTAGAATACCTTTTCAGGTTTAAGAAACAGAAAATCTATTTCTATATAATATGTACTAAGGTATTATTCTTGATCTGTGTGATCATTTATGTCACTTCTCTCAGCTTGCTGGCAGGTGGATCGACACACTAGAATTCGCAGGCTACAAGATCTGCCTCGCACAGAATCTCAGTGAGCAACCAACTGCTTCAGTTTGAATCCTGCATCAAACATGTCAAAATCTAGCACAGCTAAACCCCAGGCTAGACCCTGATATTTTTGAGTCACAGGAGTCGAGTATCCTGTCTAAACTGTGCTTTGTATATTAAAGGTAAGTAAAACCTTACCTTAAGACTACCCCAGAAATAAGACCACCGCAGAATTAAGACTACTCCAGAAATAAGAAAACCCCAGAATTAAAACCACCCCAGAGTTAAGACCAAATTATGATATGACCAAAATTTTCATGCCAAGCACTATACGGTTTCAGAATTATGACCACTTCAGTCCTAAGACCACTGTGGCTTGGACCATGGGAGTCTTTATTGAGGTTCCACTGTACGAGGACTCTCACCTCTCATCAGCCTCATGTTGCTGGTAGTACTGGATTTCCTGGTCCTGCTGTCGTGTCGTGACATCGGTGACAAGGCCTTCTGTGTCCTCCGACAGATCTTCCGGCACGGAAAATGGGGCGTTGAGGGACTGACCGGGGCGAAGGACACATTCTGGACTCGTTTGACTAATATACTGCAGCATCTGTAAGAGAGCACCAGGGGAAGAATAGGTATAGCCAATAGGTATAAGTCATAACTAGGGATACCCCAACTCATTGTCGATTGCTGGGGTGGAAGTTTTATCATCGATAGTGTGATTCGGTGCTCCCCTTCAATAAGGCTACTCACCCCATTGCTAAGGTCACATTAGAGGGCGAGACTTTGACGACAGGGAAACTACCTGTCTTTATAGCACTAGTGGCAAAGATATTGGCCACACTAGTGGCAGGTGGCCTCTTTAGAGAGGGACCACTAGCAGAGGGAAAACTGTAACACGTTAGTCAATACATATTACTCAGAGCAAAATACATGGAAAGGTAACAAACCATGTAGCATTTTAACACAGGTTGAAAAGTATGCAGTCGGTTTCCTGCAACGCGAGGAGGCACACCGTTACCGAGCATAAAAATATGTGCAATTATACATTTTTTTTTTATTACAGTTGCATGGTTTTAAGTCATTAAAGAGTCCATATGAGTATGTTTCAGTACAATATCAAATCAACATGCTCAATACAGTGTTTCCTTCCTCAATGCAGTGTTTCCTAATATCTAATATTTCATAGCTAATATTTAAATGTGACTTATGTAATACTATAACATACCTTAACCTTAAATGGCAGTTAAGATCAGTGTGAACTTCAATATTTTAATATTGCATCACTCGAGGCCAAATGAATAGCCTGGCTGAATTTGCCATACATGATTTCTTATTAATGTGTAATATTAACGAGGAGGGGTTACTCTAACAATTTGTCAAGTATTAAGCGTTAACAAAATTACTAGGGGAATTCACATGTACCGTGTGCACACTATGTCAGTCACAATAATGCCAATAAATCCAATAAGCAGACTTCAAAAGTGGATATTCCTGACACATGCTGCTTCATAATGGTAACTGATGTTCAGTACTTCCAAGTTATGCTGGATTAACATTTCCATAAATTTAAAAAGTTTTCTGACTCTTAATCTCCACTGGAGAGAGTTACCAACCTCGTCTAGCACATCCCCGTTCTCCCAGACGCTGTCATGTCGTGGTAACACAGGGTGGTGTGGCCGACGTCCATGCTCTAAGTCTCGTACCGGGCTGCTTTCGCGACTGTGAATATCCGTCAGTACGGGCAGCATCCCACCCTGACCGATCCGGTCGATAGCTTCGATGCCGAGAAAAATTTTGGGTGCTGGAAAAAAAACGCATAGAAGGAACCTGGTAAAGATATAATCTGTCGATGGTCACATAAGGTCAAAAACGACATTGGGGGAATTTGTAAGAATACCAGCAACGGCTCACTTTTTTATAACTACTGTGGTCCCTGCGATTTAAGACTGCCCATTCAGCCAGAAAAATATGGTCTTAAATTGAAGGCAGTCTTAAAATAGAGATATTTATACTGAAAATATACAAGTGGTGTCACTGATATCCGGTCTTAAAATGCAGGGAATTGTTAAATAGAGGGGTCTTAAATCGCAGGGACCACTGTAATCCGTCTGCTAAAATACTATAATGAAAGAACAGTGGTGAAACGTTAAACTTTTACTGCAGAATTAAAAAAGAATTTCATGGTAATATGTAGAGCTGGTCGCAGAGCTTCTGCGTCCGGTAAATCCCAAATACAACTGTGCATTTCATGATTCAGTCAGGAACAATGGTACTTGTGGGGGCCAGTTTCTCAAGAAAATCTTAAGTCTAGAAACACCCTTAAGTTCACCAATCACCTTGACAACCATTGCCCTTTCTTTGTTAAGATCCACTACAGGATTTAACATTTTTCCAGAAAATGGCCTCGGCACACAGTCACAGAACGAATTTCACATTTTGTGTCGTTCGGCCATGAAATATATAAGACTGGCAGGGTTTAACACAAGGAAACACAAGGTTGCACACCACAATACCACAGCACAACAGACAAACAGTGACAAAGGAGATGGGAGTCGTATATGTGAGTGATACCTTTTTGTGTATTTTTGATGTCACGTAGTATGCTAGATATACTTTCGCAATTAGAGTACAAGTGGCAATTATTAGCTGACATTTACAGTATGAATGGCTGGAAGATTTATATTCACAAATGGGTGTTGATTTTCAGCATTGATGAGCGGCTTCTTTGCAAATATAGGTGCACTGTATATATTGGAATAAAATTGGGCAACAAATATAGTAATTTTTTATAATACAATATATTTTATATAAATACTGGTACATATTTGTGGTACGGAAATAGATGTACATGTAATTACATATTAGTTGTTACATAATTATAACGAATACATGTATATACATGTATGTACATGTAATTTTTATTTACATGTACAGAAAATTTAGGCACATTATTTATTTCGCAGAGTTATGTGCAAGGTACTTAGGTCAAAGTGACTCAATAACATTAATTTAATGTATGCGGCCGATTTGTCCCATTATCCTATATACATGTACCTTTTCCACCAAGTACCGGTACAATATGTCAAGGCAAATCCTTCAAAATGATCATTCCTACAAAAATATTTTTTTACAGCACAACAAAAAACAATCTTTTCTTCCTCAGAATAAAATAGAACTTTTGTAAAGAAATAGAACTTTTGTAAAGAAATAAAGGCAACCTCAAGCAAAACAAGCAATTTTATTGGATATGCATGTGTTGAAAATAAATAAGTCCTTATTTATGAATATGTGACAGGAAGAGAAACTGATAACGGAAATTTGCATAAACAAGAAATTTCCCACTTTTTAAGGCTAGTTATACACAAGGCTGAATATATATAGGAGTCTGAATAAGGTCTGAAGCCATTCTGCCCAGATGTAGAAGCCCATTATTTAGTGATGTGGCAGTACAGAGTCACAGGTCCAACCTGGGGTCAGTTTTAGAAAAAAATCTTCAGTCTATAAAAGCTTAAGATCGGTTTTATAGACTTTAGATTTTTCTGGAGACAGGACCCCTGGTGACTGGTCTTAAATGCTAGGACTTCCTCAAGGGTACAATGAAGGGTTACAATACAAAACTGATAACAAGTTTATTAATAACAAGAAGACTAACTGAAGGAAAATAATATCAACCTGAACAGAAGGATATAAATTTGTGTGACGTGTGTTGCTTCTGCTAAGCGTAGATCCAGTACAGTGAAATCTGGGCCAGAGTTCTTGATAATACTTAAGTTTAAGCTTTGGCTTATCACAAATCTGAACAACGCGACTGGCTGAGAAATTTGACTTAAGTCAAACCTTCGGTTTTAAGTATTTTTAAGCACCTACGGCCCTGCCTCTAATAGCTGACCACATCATCAGTAAAAGACACAGCAGTTTCTACATGACTTAGACACTGGAAATTTAAGGTGGAGTTCTTTTTTCTTTTCCTTACTGAAGCAAGCAATTGCCTAAAGAATTTCTGTATGTTTTTTTTTTTACAAGGTTTGTAGAAACTTTCATGTGTGATGCAAAGCCTGTTTCAGCAGTTTCCATGGTAAATGATCAGAATGAGTAAATTCTGTTAACCAGGCGCCAAGAGAAGGGGTAAAATTTTCATTTTTTTTTCTTTAAAGCAAAAACTTTTCAGAACAGATGCAAATGAACGATTCTCTTGCAATCAAATTTCTGTAAAAGTATCGACTATTTAATACATATAAATAGCATATCAACAATTGGTCTTTGGGATAATGTGATCTCAGCTAAGAGGCTTCACTGTACTGGGATTTTATCTGTGATATAAGCCTGTAAACACGAGATACAAGTATCTACACGGTGTTCACATCTGTACAACATACCTGTTAGTATTAGCTGTGATCCCTCTCGCAGGGACACTCCTCGGGCAAATGTCAGTATGGGGTGAATAACATTACATGCTCACGGTCAAATCATGCAGTTAGAACACACCACAGTTCTGATCGAATTCAGGCATACTTTGCCATTTGATTAAATCAGTCTTTGGCCACTGGCTTTTAACTGAATAAAATTTTAAATTCTGAAAATGTAGCTTTAAATTTTTGACTTTACAGGATAAATGCTACAGCTATTAGAATTTTAGTCGGAGAAGTCAGTTTGATAACGCATCAGTGTTACCGAGTGTTCTTTCTTCTGAAAGGAATGAGATTCTGGGCTGGAGTTCTCCAAAATACTTAAGTCTAAGTTTTTAACTTAAGTCACCAATCTGAGCAGTGTGATTGGCTAAGAATTTGACTCTAGTCAAACCTTAGACTTAAGTATTTTCGATAATTCCAGCCCGGGTCTGCTTTCCATAAACACCCTAACAGTGAAGCTGAATTTCTGATTTGAAATGAACGTGGTAATAAATTCGCTTTTATGTGCTTAATAGTCCAGCAGATATGGCAAATATTTGAGTGAATTGTGCCTTTTATGATACAAGCATGGCATTTGGCACACAGTTAGGGCATGCCTTGATGAAGATTTTTAGATATAGGG
>JAAUYG010103707.1_pt1 | contig 11388 bp, 6 predicted proteins | sample 7278091 | NCBI WGS metagenome assembly JAAUYG01 (sample SAMN14350201, study PRJNA611818) | marine sediment metagenome | isolation source: surface marine sediment (0.6m) | place: French Polynesia: Moorea | collected 2018-08 | reverse complement strand
TGAAAATGTATCACTGTAGATCTAAGCTGTAGTTGTAGAATGTTGTAGAAATAATATATTTCTTATCATATTGTTATTTGCTATTTGTTCAGCTCGGTAAATTTATTCAGGTTGGTGCATTTATATTTTAAAATGGGCAAGGTGAGTGCTCCAAATTTAGGCGGGCTTTTCCGATTAAATTTTAGACACCTTTTACATCTTAAATTGTAAACACTTAAGATACATACTTTTAAGAATGTTCTGTGAATATTTAATGTGTTGTTTTAGCCTCCACCAACCACTCCTGCCAGTGCATTGGAACTGAAGGACCGGTCTCATAGGTTTGCCATCCAACACGGTCAGACACGCGAATACGCCCAGGACTTCCAAGCCTTCAAACAACACTACTGCCTGTCATGGGGAAGGTATAAAAAAGCACCTGGGATATGACGTGGATTGGCATTTCCTTTATTATACAAAGTACTGTAAATTCATTGATGTTTGCGGGGATTCATGTTTGCGTTTTTGAAACAAAAGCATATTCGCGGGGATTAATATTTATGGTTTAGCTCAGGGCTAGTTAATTATCTAGGTACTTGAATTATATTTGCGGGTATTTATTTTTGCAATTTTAATGTGGTCATGAAAATCGCCAAATAAATCCCTCGCAAACATATGGAATCCTGGAAATGAGTATCGGCCCAGAAAATTACTAATTAAGAAAGTTGTTAAAAATGCCACCTCTTTAGATTACCATTTAGATTTCAATGAGAATACTCAATTACTGATAGTATATACCATATATAGTAATTTGTTGTACACTGTATGTGATTTGTTGGTGATGGGCATTATTTATTCAATATCTGTGACAATTCACTTCTGTAGCAATTCATTTATGACTGAAAGTGACCAGAAAGGACACATTGCCGATAAAAGTTAAAACATTTGTTAATGGTACAAGGAAGAGATTGGCTTATATATATGTATACACATGTAGTATAACTTACGAAGATATCAAGATGTTCTTAATCTGAAATTTGCATATATAATTTTGATTATAATTTATTCTTGCAGCATTGTCAGTATGTTACGTCATCTAGAGAGAACCTTCACAAACTACGCCGTGCCTATTGCTTTGATCAACGGTGACAAGTAAGACCTCATTGAGATTCAGGGCTGGAGGTCTCAAAAAATGTACTTAAGTATAAGTTTGACTTAAGTCAGGATCCTAGCCATAATATAGGTAGTAGTCAGATTGTGGACTTAAGTCAAAACTTAGACTTGAGTATTTCTGAGAACGCCAGCCCTGGTTTCGGGCTGTTTCCTTTCCCTTTTTCTCAACTTAGATGTGAGGTGCTAGAATGATATATGTTTTGCTGTGACACCATTTATTCACTTTTGTTGCATCATTCTTACTGTTTGTCAGATTTTGAAGCACCACTTCAACTAGACTACCTTAATCACATGTAAAAACCTTCACTTTCAAGTTCTTTTGTTAACGATATGAACTTTGTTTATATGTAAATGCACCATTTTCTCTTAAAAATTTCTTTCATACGTATAGCTGCATGCAGTTTTTCTCTTCTGAATTTAAATTTTGATACTGTAAAATACAGATTTTGAGGTGAATATATTTTGAGATAGAGCTGATGGCTTTGAATTTTTCAAGGCGTTATGTGCCAAACCAGTAGGATATTTTTGTGATATTTTTGCTAGCTATTCACTAAATTTTTCATTCCTGGCAGATTGGCTGATCTTTCTTTGGAATTTGAGTTAGAGAAACCTCCAACACTAGAAGATCTGCTCACTGTTGTTGCAAATCGTGAAGATGTGGAAAGTTTGATATATAGACCGGTGAGTGGGTTTAGTGATGCTCTTATTACATTCAGTTGCAATTTTTGGTTAATATTTCCAGCTTTGAGTATGGCTTCTGTACATTACATTGCCAAGTCTATCAGAAACAACAAAAAGTAACTTTATCTGAGAACCTTTTACCACAACCACAGGTTTTCTTTAGAGATAGACATATTTTTAGACATATTTTTACACAAAATTTTTATCAAAAAGGGCGGTCTTCAGAAAAAATTAATGGATATGCTGGTGTGCAAAATAATGTTGTTTAACTTTATACTACAGTAATTTGAACTTCAAATGTACCATAGTCTTATATCTTAATTAAAGGGACGCAGATACATTGGTCCAAATGGCCGTGAGGCTGCAGCTACTAAGATCCAATCGACATATCGAATGTTCCGGGAGCGGCAGTCGTACCTGGAGTACAGACGGAAGAAGTGGGCAGCGGGTGTTATTGCCATCTCCTGGATAATGTACGTCAAAATGGCCAAGATTCGTAAACAGCTACGAGAAACAAGAGAACAGCTGCTGGAATCATTTAAGGAAAGAGCAAAGGTAAAACAAATCTGGCAGATGTTATGTATTTAACTATTTTGATAGTATATAAGTTAGCAGCAAATTCTTGTGCACTCATATGTTCTTCAGAAAAGTGTGAGTCAGTTTGCACTTGCAATCATGTACATGTCCCATAGTGTTATAAAATTATCGAAAATCTTGTTGCGGTGGTGTAATATGCATTTTATGAGTACCATTCACCCTGAAAAATATAGTTTTACTACTGAATAGAAGGTTGAGTCTTAAAATGGAGGGATCATTATATTGAAAGGGTGATGTCACTGATGAACCATTAAAAATGGAGTGCATTCCTACTGTATGTGAAATTACCAGTAACTGTTGCTACATGCATCGATAACACAATATAAAATTGACCCTGTTACACTTTACACTGTTACTGTTAAATATTACCAGCGATATGTCTGTGCAATTTCCATATGTCTGTCAGAACATACCATGTATGGACATTAAATTTGTTACCTGGTAGAAATATTTCATGAAATACAAATAAAAAAAAAATAATGAAACTTTTCAGTCATAGTTTGTAATAATTTCCCAGAATGACATACTGTTGTAAGTGCTAACCTTAGATAGCTATATCCAAAAAAATTCAGCTGCCAAAGAAAAAAAAAATCATATTTACAAATGTAAATGTACTTCCTTGTTAAAGACATTTGCAAAGAACTGGGGGCAAATCAAGGCATCACGGCGTGTGGTGATCCACATACCAAGCCTGGGGTACAGCCAGAACCTGCGGGATTCTATGTGGGAGTTCAACAAGCGACAGAACCATCAGATGGCCAGACTGTGTGATCTACGGGGTAAGCTGCTAATAGAGATACATGTACTGAGTGAAGAAGTATACGTGGGTCCCTGCATGTTAAGAACTCCACAGAAAGATAATGGTCTTACTATGAAGGTGGTCTTTACTCTTGAAATGGAGTGAAATTTGTGTTGAAAATATGAGTGGTCACTGGTCTCAAAATTGAGGGAGGTCTTAAAATGGATCAGTCTTAATAGGGAGGACTGTACACATAACATATATGGATAATAGATTGGTTAATCAGTCCTCTGAGAATTCGACGATCAGCGAGTTTTGACTTGGGTGCGGCAGGGCAGAATTGCCCAATTTGATGTAAAATGACTTTCCTTGGTACGGGCAAAATTGAGCACAGAATTTCCATTTTCAAGTGCAGAAATTCCATTTTCTGAGCACATAATCTTCATTAGCTGAGTGCAGAATTCTGGGGTTTCTATTTAGGCTGCAGTTTTTGTGTGCAAACGTTTCATTTTCTGGGCATGGAATTTCCAATTTTGAGCACAGCATTTCGATTTTTGGAGCACAGAATTTCTGTTTTCTGAGTGCAGAATTTTCATTTTCTGGGTGCAGAAATCTGTAGGGATTGGTTATTTGTCTGCACATTATCAGCTTTATAAATTTTAACCCCTTAACACAAAAGATGGTTTATCGACTCATTGGTTTGTTAAATTTTAAATATTACAAGAAGAGGGGTTGAGGGTTTCTAAAATGCTAAATTTTGACTTCAGTTTAATACTTTAATACTTTTAGCTTTGTCTTATAGAACAACAGCCCAGGTCTAGCATTGTGGAATTTGGAAATAAATTGCCTGCATGAGAAGGATGTGTATATACCTGTATGTGCAGTATTGTTTCTGTAGATGTTCAGCATTACCCAAATAGCCTGAGCAATTTGGCTGGGAAGTCCCATACAACATGCAAATCACGATGCATGAATGTATGCATTAATGAAATACATGTACAGCGGTCCCTCTCTTTGTGGCTACTCTCAACAGAGGCCATACTCTCTAATGTGGCCACAAATTTTTAAAGCTGCTGCTATGGATGCATTTACTTCTCCCTCTCACCAAAAGCCACCTCTCTAAGGTGGCCACAATTTCTAGCAAATATGGTGGCCTTATTAGTGGGGGACTACTATATATGTTTTAGTTACATTTCAAAAAAGGACAACATTTAAACTGTAAGCATTCTGTTTGGAATATTTCACAGATCCAAACGTGGACGTGATATACATATCACCAGTTCCAGTCAACGAGGAAATGGGACAGTACTATAGCAAACTGCTGGGACTGAAATTGGCCATTGAAACTGGCAACGTAGAGGACCAAGGGGACATGTCACTCAGATACAAGATCCTCATACCGGAGGCCATCAGCAGCTTTCCTGTAGGTGTATGAATTTAAACATATAAGAGTTTAACTATTTATATATCAGTAGGAATTTCATATAGCGAGGTGAGACTAAACACAAGGAGCACACCCATCATTCTCCATCAGTGGCGTAACTGCATATGAAACATTGAATTTTAATATTTGAGAAGAGTACATAAATCTATAAATTAAATTGGAATTTTATATTTTTTATAAATCTGTTACAGCATGACACATTTGTAGTGTTGAGTTACTGATTATAGCCAGTACTGGTTAACCGATATGGTACATATACTATGTTTGGAAGGAAGTCAATTAAAAGTTTCATTAATTTCTCATTCCAGCTTCATTGTTTACAAAGAAAGTACTGTATCTACATTGTGATAATATTGTGTGTAGCAAATAGCTGCTGTACATAAAAGCAGGTGTTGTTAATAAATTCTACAGTAACCAAGAAAATTTTGAAAGGTATAAAAAAACTTTCACGCGCCAAATTTAACAGACTTTTTTCTCAATTTGCACTTAACATGCTTAAGCTCCATATTTTTTAAATTGAATAAAATATAAAAAATAACATTTTCAAACAACAAATACCACAAGAATTTATACAATTCTTATTTTTTTCCAGACTCACAAGATGTGTCTCTCCACTTTACTCAAGTACAGCGATAAAACATTGAAACGGATACGTCACTTAATACGAGGCCGTGAAGCTTACATCGTCACTGGTGTACCTCACAAAGATGACCTGTACCTGTCGGAAGCTCTCAATGTTCCTGTATTATCACCCGAACCTGAGGTTGCACACCTGTATAGCACAAAATCAGGGTCCAAACGAATATTTGCAAGTGCCAATGTTGCCATGCCACCAAGTGATTATGACATATACACAATTCCCCAGGTATGTGTGTACTTTTTAAGTAAATCGCTTTTCCGTATCTGTTGTGTGCTGTGCAATTGTTGGATAGACTTTTAGGATTTAATAAGTTTATCTACATATAAAGGTGTCTAGTACCATATTGTGCATATGCCAAGAGAATAACTAAGTCAGTGTGTGCTAATAACAAATCTACCATTTGTTCCTTTGCAATCTAATTTCATTCATATATTTTGCAAATTATACAGATATATCTTATAAATTTATATATTCTCTAGTATGAAATGTTTTTACTTTACTACTTTACTTGGGTTTTGCACTAAAATGGTTCAAGCAAGATCAAAATAAATCGATATTCCACTGCTATTTCTGGTCCATTTCTGTACCTGCAGCTCCATGAATGTCTGGCTCAACTGATCACGGAGAACTTGGAGGTGACCCGCTGGCTATTCAAGTTAGATGATGAGTTTGGTGGTCAGGGCATCGCATACTTGGACATCGCGGATACCCTGCCCTGCTATCATTGGGCATTGAAGGAAGCTCGACGTTACGGGGAAAAATGGAGTAAAAAGTGGGCTCAGGTGGGTAGGAATGGGTGAGTGGGTTAATATGAAACTTTTATGGGTAGAAATGGAACAGGGGGGTTCATGTTAACTCTTTTAGTGTAAAATTAAAGTATGTATAGTTGATGTGTGTTGATGCAGTTATAGCAAGTTGTAGGTAATTTGGCTAATCCATGTGGCTGTACACTTAGTATGAACTACTGGTAGATAAATACCGGTATACCGAGTTCCTATATACAAGTTGTTCTGTCCATTATACTCTACACTACAGTGCTATGGACCATCCAAGCTAGGATTACATAGTAAAGTAAATGTTTGGTCTTTTCAGGAAGCTGCATACATCAAAATCCATGCAGAGATTCCATTTGTTCTGGCAGAACATACACAGCCTGCAAACCCGGCACATTACAAAGACTGGCCAACATTCCTCAAGGCATTTCTTAGCCAAGGTTTGTATCTACTAGGGCATTCCTTAACCAAGCTTAGTACCTTCCAAACCATTGCTTAGGTAAGGTTGGTACCAACCAAGGTATTCCTTAGCCAAAGTCAGCACCTACCAAGGTATCAGTTAGCCAAGGTTACCGGTAATACTTAGCACTGCATTCAATAGCCAAGGTTAGTATATATCTACCTACCAAGGCAATATTCCTTAGCCACGGTTAGTACCTACTACCTATAAAGGTGTTACTTAGCCAAGCATAGTGCCAATACCAAGTCATTCTTTAGCCAAGGCTGGTGTCTACTAAGGCATTCCTAAGCCAAGGTGAGTACTACCATGATATTCCATAGCCAGGCTTAGTACCAATGCAGATACAAATTAGTCATTTCTATAGCACCAAGTCAACCAAGTGTATCATTGACACTTGCACAAAACAGTCACTTCAGAGTCTGGAGCAAGTTCAGCAATTTCAATTAAAACATAGCAAAAAAAAAAAAAAACAAACATGTCTTCAGCTCCCTCTTAAATTTCAGATAATGTTTAAGTGCTCTGATTCTATCACATAGAGTGTTCTAAAGTTTTGGTACGTTAATGACAAATACATGATCACCAAACCCTTTGTGCCTCATGAATGGCACCTGCAGAATGGCCTCCCTGCTTTCTGACCAAATACCTAGTCTCAACACTGGTGCTGGTTTCAACAGGGTACAGAGGTAACCTGGTGGCAGTCCATGAACACATCTAAAGACAATGGTTAGAACCTTTGCCAGAAGCCAAGCTTAGTACATGTATCTACCAAGGCATTCCTTGGCCATGATTAGTACCTACGAAGGCATTACTTTGCAAAGGTTAGTGCCTATCACAGTATTCCTTAGCCAAGGTTAGTGCCTACCAAGGCATTCCTTAGCCAAGGTTAGTGCCTACCAAGACATTCCTTAGCCAAGGTTAGTGCCTACCAAGGCATTCCTTAGCCAAGGTTAGTGCCTACCAAGGCATTCTTTAGCCAAGGTTAGTGCCTACCAAGGCATTCCTTAGCTAAGGTTAGTACATATCGGTACTAAGGCATTTCTTAGCCAAAGTAAGTACCTACCATGGCCAAGATTACAACCTACCAAGCATTTCTATAGCCAAGGTGACTTTCCAACACTAGTATTGTATATGATATCAAAGGCAAACTCTAACTATCAAGGCTTTTTTCAGCCAGTCAGTCACCAATACCAAGACATTCCTGTATGAAATACACACATAAACCAGAAAAGAATAAAAGGCAATACATGTATTTAAAAAAAATATATATTTAAGGTCAATTCTACACACCAAAGCACAAAGCATTCCATATCCATCAGCAGTTTGCTTATTGGGTCCGTCTCTGCATGGTCAGTGCCTATTACTTGCTGGGATATTCTTTAGCTAAGATGTATTTGAGAAGGAATTAATTATTAAGCCATTGCCAAAATTCAGCACAGTAATAAATTGCTGTTACTGCTGAGCCTTCCACAGTTGAACTGTAAATCTTCCTATTTGCTGTCTATCACACAGGTGGTATTGTTGAAGCCTGTCCACCAACAGAAGGTATCACAGCTCTAACTGTGGACATGCTGATAGAGCCAGATGGAGTTATCTCTATGGTATCCAGTGGAGACCAAATACACGCAGACTCCCCGTTCAGCTGTCAAGGGCTTTCGGTACCCCAGTCATCTGTCGAACCAGCCGATCTGAACGCCATCTGTGAGAGAGTTGCAGAAGCTTGTCGCACACGGGGTGTCGTTGGCCACTTTTCTATCGACTTTGTTACATTCATCAATCCCAAAACGGTAGATGCAATGTGTTAATTACACAATGTACCTATGTGGTCCATTGTATGACAAAAAATACCCTATAACTACTTATCCTTAAGTTTCACCCTTTTCAGCTTTCGTTATACATTATACGGCGTTTCAGGATTTATGTAAAAAACATTGATGACTTTTTTCTTCTCATATAAGAAACTGCATAAAAAACTCTTGTGCCCATCAGAAAGACTATAAAATGTATTTTTATGTAATGGCAAAGAGAACTTCCTCTCAAAATCAAATTAGATTTTATGCACATAATATCCTTCTACGTAAATAAACCTTCTAAAGTAATTTACTATACATCAGTATCGGCCAGAACATTGATGTGCTTAATAGTATTATGTAATTGCAATTCTATGGAAATATATAACTTGGATATAATTATAATATAATTTTTCTATTACCATAGGCGTACCATGCTGATTTAACTGACTTTTTGGGAGAATGTATATTTTAAATAAAGCACAAATTAAACAGAAATCATTATGATCACATGAAATGATCATATACTTAGTAGTGACTGGAAGTTCTTAGTATGTTACTTATGGCAACCATGCATCTTTCTATTTTAGATGACACAGGAAATTTGGGGCACCGACCTTGACCTTTGCTATAGCGACGGCACGGCCATATCCAGTTTGCTGAGCTTTATCACTGTTGGATCTTTTAGTGGTGACAGTCATGCGTTCAATATTCCGCCACCCAAGATGGAGGAGAAAAAGTCACGCAGGCGGCGAGCGAATTTGGAGGATGATGTAAGACCCAGTCTTCGGTTGGGTCCTAAACTGTGTAGTAATAATGCAATCATACAGTATTTTTTCACCAGCAGTATCATTTAAAATTATTATTGATCACAACTTTCTGTGTACACACATGTTTATGTATCTCTGTGGAAATGACATGAATATGTAGTATTCCAGATATAAAAAAGCAAAGCAAAAGTCTAAAATTTGTCACGCTGGATATGTATATCACCTGATAGTAGAAATACAATATATTCTTTCCACTTATAGCATAGAAATATGTCCACTTATCTTTCACTTTCTTTAATGTATCTTCTCAGCAGATGCAGTCTTGAGCTAAATATCTTTGTGTTATACATGTTACATTGTTGTCCAGAAACTCGAAATTAGTTTTACCAGTAAATATTATATATATTTTGCAGTTGGCATTGTAACTTTTTTTCCGATATTCTTATTCATTTCAGGTACCTCTCAACTTGAATCGCTATGCTGTGTTCAGTAGTACACTGTATCACTCCAATCTCTCGGTGGTTCACTATAGCGTCTTCTTCCAAATGTGCCGGGCACATGGCATTGGCTATGACATAAAGGTACTGTAAATTTATTAATATTCGTGGGGATTAATGTTTGGCAATGCGTTTTTAAGGTAAAACCATGTTCACAGGGATTAATATTTGCGGTTAGCTCAGATTTTGTTAGTTGCCTGGGTATATGAATTATGTTTGTGGGGTATTTATTTTTGCGAGTTAAAGATGGTTGCAAATTCACCAATAAATCCCCGCAAACATTAATGAATTTACAGTAATATATATACCACTAAACCTGAGACTTTTAGAAGGGTCTCTTTTGCTGTAGATAGTCAATACAAGTGACTGCATAGAATCAGAAAAACACACTTCTTCAGGACATCCAGTGTATCGAAATAAACTTAGTGCACAATAAGTACTCACTTCAACAAGAGTTCTCATTTACATGGTCAGTCTCAAGTGTAACATAATTCTTAATAGTGCTGACTCAATTAACCATTATGCCTTTAGGTTTCGTAAAGACAAGTGTTCTATAAACTGGTACACATGACTTAAAAAGTTAGCTAACCTGAGAGCTTTCGACTGCATCTGTCAGTCTTGATCCCTTTGAAATGGTCGTTAGGGGTTGTTAATGATCACATCACCTGGTGATATGATCATGCAAAATGTCCAATAAATGATAAGGAGTATGTACCATCCTCAGTACCTGCTCTTGTTCCCCAGCCAGCTAGAGATGTGAATCGCTTACCTTTATATTGCTTAAAGGTTCTTAAGAGAACCAACTTGACTATAACCGTCCTGTTAACAGTGGCGAATAAATGTAGTCAAATACAATGTAACTCATGCCATGCACATATTGCTGCTACCCATGTTATTTATATCTTTTTCTAGGAAAAACAAGGGACAGTCTTCACATTGGTTGATGGCTCCAATCGAGAAAACATGGTCATGTTGTAAGTTAAAATTGGTAACATTATAATCCCACTGTTCATACTCAATGTGAGCATAAAGTGCATATTTTCTCCTACAATAACATTTTTGTTCATCATGCATTCATGTTATCAATACATGTAATCCATTTTTATTACTAATAATAAAGTGATAATATTGAACAGTGATTCATAACAAATGGATAATATGTTGCTTTATGTAAAAGTAACATGTTTACTAATTTAATTGACAAATGAATTCTGCTTAATTCAAATCATAATACTTTGTTCATGACACCATACGTCATCATGTAGTCTATATGATGTCCTTGTAACATTTTTCACTTAGATAAGTAATGCTGTACTCTAGCTGTGTACAGTGGTCCCTCTCTTAAAGGAAACTCGAGAGAGGACAACCTGAACCCTCTAGAAAGGACAAACCTTGGCAGCAAGTAGTGTGAAGTATGAAAGCATGTGATGCCCCCTCTCACCAGAGGACACACCTGTAATAAGGAGAGAACTGTTTGGCAGACGGGGTGGCCCTGTTAGAGGGGACTACTGTATAATTGCACACCAGATCATAGAATATGAGTATTCCAATTTTGTATCGGTAATATGTGTCACTCTTTGCCTTCATTGGGGCATCCCGTCCCGACGGGATCCCCTATGGGTTTGCCGACTTTTTTTTTTTCTTCCGCCGCCATGTTCTGTGCTCATTTGTTGTGAAGAAAACAATGGATTGGGCTGAAATTTTGCAGAACCATACTTATGGACATGCTTCAGGTTGAGGTAAAAAATATTTTCGGTGCGCTCATTTTCCTTTGAGTTATGTGAGTAAAATTACTCAAAAAAACTTTCGTAACTCATAACACAGAGATGAAAAGTCCGATTGGGCTGA
>JAAUYG010307981.1_pt1 | contig 11389 bp, 6 predicted proteins | sample 7278091 | NCBI WGS metagenome assembly JAAUYG01 (sample SAMN14350201, study PRJNA611818) | marine sediment metagenome | isolation source: surface marine sediment (0.6m) | place: French Polynesia: Moorea | collected 2018-08 | reverse complement strand
TTTCAGAATCTTTAACTGTGAAATATTTTGATAGTATTGTTATACTAGTAGTAGTAGCAGCAGCAGAAGTAGTAGTAGTAGTAGTAGTAGTAGTAGTAGTAGTAGTAGTAGTAGTAGTAGTAGTAGTAGTGGTAGTAGTACTAGTAGGAGTAGCAGTAGTAGTAGTATGGTTTTCCAAATTGCCTATTGTTCAGTCATAAATTAAAATATTGGTTTGTTGCACAAAGTTACTGGGACACTCAGAGAAAAGCTGTATGTTTTAACTTTTATCAAGTTTTGCTATTTTTCCACCTGTGTGATATACATGTATGCATTAGATCTTAGCTGTAGGGTGTTTTCAGTTAATTCTGTAAAAAAATCTCTGATGTTTGAATATCATGGTCTGGCAGAGCTCCAGTATAGTCCTACATGGTTCAAGGACAAGTTTTTGGTGCAGTATGCAAGTACAGTGTAACTTGTATATAAAGACCACCCAAAGGACCAATAAAATGTGGTCCTTATGCACAGGTGGTCTTTATATGCAGGTGGTCTTTAGAGCAGGTTTGACTGTACTACCGTATTCAACCTAATTGGTGCATGGGTGCAAGGGCTTGGGTGTGCATCAAATAATTTCTGTAATAGAGCCAACCAGGTGGTGCGTAAAACCTTATAGCATGTATATATAGTACAAGAACCATATGGACTTTTGTTTCAAATTTGAACAGTACTTGTCTAGTAATTTGCGGATGTACAGTGGGCATATAGACCCCAACTCTCAAATTTTACTCTTCTAGATCTGATATTTTATCATTCATCTCATGCAATTATTAGCCAACAAATTAAAGATTATTTTGTCATTACACGACAGATTAAGTAATCCCCTATGCCGGGTAGCCCAGGCCCTAGATGTTGCTACCTTCCTAGTAACCAGATGGTCAATTAATTGCCATGTCTTAATAGGCTCCCTGTGGTTAATGGTTAATGACGCCTGCCTCAGCCCAGGAGCTTTGCCAGGCATGGTCAATTTTCTGAGGTAGCCAGATATCTCCCATGTCCATTCATACAGTCCTCATTAAGTTGTTATCCCTACTTTGTATACATCATCTGAGTTTCAACATTACCCCTCAACTCAGATATTAAATTACCAACATGTAGTAATGGTGAGCAGTGGTGTCCTCTGGTGGTCTCTGCTGGAAGTATATGCAAATTACTGTATAGAGTTAATATTATAATCTTCAAGTGAGAATTGTTAAACTGAAATCTGGCAATGTTACTTAATAATGTAAGGTATCTGACTACTTTAGCTGGTGTGGTAAGGTTAGCTTGCCAAAGGCGGATATGCATCTATCAGGATAAACACAGTAGTTATACACGCTATATGCATACTGGATCTGCGAGTTCTACCTCAAAATCTGGTATAATATCCTGAGAGTGATTGTGGGGCTGTAGAAAGTGTATGAATGTATTATAGTGTAAGGCATGCAGCCATTGTAATCAGTAAAGTGAAGAGTCAGTGTCAATACAACTCCCTGTAAGGTACAAATTTATAACGGTCTTACTACAGTCTGCCTTAAATAAATTGAACTTTGATAAACTTAATATTTAACATAAGAGGCAGGTTATTACTGCCAATGTATTTACTATTTTTATATACCTGCAAAATCTTTCTGCTCTTTACCTTTGGGTGATCATGCAATAAAGCTTTTAACTGCATGATGATCTTGCGTTTATCACACGAAGCCCACACTCGTCTTTCCAGACAATAGCAGAAGCAGTCATCTGTATTTACGAGTTTTACTATTTATTTTTAGCTGCGTTACCAAGGTCATGGGGTGCATAAAAGGAAAAAAAACAAACATTCAGAGCAATATTGCCGCTAATATATTTGAAATGCAATAGCAGGTATATAATACTGGGTAATAGTGTAATATCGCACTTGTTCAATGATTATGTGTGTATGGACCCTCCACTATCTCTTAAGCTCATCCGGCATGCAGTGGTGAGTCGCTACAAAAATAAATCATTTGAACTTGTGTGATAACTATTAATTAATTTGCAAAAGTGAGGTATATTTATTTTGGATACATGTCTAGTAGATGAAGTGTGGTGCCTGTGTATTGTATATACAGGGCTGGCCCCCTGTGACTGTAAATACGAGTGTTGACCTGTTTGAAACAATTAAAGTTTTTGAAGCTTAATATTGCCATGTTGATGCTTGAACCTAGTCTGAAACTTGACCTATATATTATTAAAAAAATGTTTACTTCCCTGGAATTTTTATGCCTTGTTTGGGAAAAATTATTGAGTGCTGTTCACATGCTTTTCCTCATCTTTCTCTGTATGTGTCATAATAATTGGTGTGCAATTCCTGTTCAGTAGCCAAGGGCACCAACACTTCCTCATATGCAGGGACTTTTTTTTTGGCGAATGGGTCTGACAATGATACTATTCCCAGTCCAGTGAATGAATATGCATAAGGCTGGTTTGAGCTGTTAATTCAGCAGTGACTTCCGGAACACAAACTTAACTCTTTCAAGCTTGTGTGACGCCAGAAGCCCAATACTGTAAATTCATTAATGTTTGTGGGGATTAATGTTTGCGTTTTTAAGACAAAACCATGTTCGCAGATGGTGTTTGGGGTTAGTTCTGGTCTTGTTAATAATTATCTAGGTACAAATGAATTTTGTTTGCAGGTATTTAATTTTGGGGATTTAAATGGTCGTGAATTTCGCCAAATAAACCCCTCGCAAACATTAATGAATTCACAGAAGATGAAATTTGTGGCCAAGTTGCTGGGACCCCTTCAAAGTAAGCCTGACTGACGAGGATGTGTTCTGGGGTGGAGTTCTTGAATTCAAATTCTTAGCCAATCATATTGCTCAGATTGTTGACTTAAGTCAAAACTTAAGACTTAAGTATTTCGAGAACTCCAACCCAAGTCTTGGTTTGTTAAAGAACAAGATGGTGGTTTTGTTTGTATTTTGTAGCCAACCCTAGGGCCAGTTTCCTAAAAAATCACGAGTCTAGAAATGAACTGAAGTCCGGTAATTACCCTGGAATATTGTCTTTTGTATATTTAAGATCAGTTTTTGAACTTAAGAATGTTTTGGGAACTGGTCCCTGAGGACTACACACAGAGTGCTATTTAAGTATGATGGAGTCAGTATATGTAAGTTTTGTGTTTCCCAATTTCTCTGGCATGACAGTTTTTACTCCCCCCCACCCCCCCACCCCCACGTGCACCTTTCAGCTAAAAGTAATGGAAAAATAAGTCGTGGCTGTTGCAGATTGTCTTTCAACAGCCTTCAGTCGCATGAATAGTAGAAAGTAGATGTGGCAGTCTTAAAACACAACACAGAAGATATATTCTATCTATAATCTCATGTGTTATTTGAAAATGACTTATGACTTTTGAAAGTCTTCATAAAAAATTCCTGAGAGGTATTTCAGTATCTTTGTAACCTTTTGGGATAAAGTCTCCATTTCGGTTAAAATGATTGCATAGAAAGCAAGCTCGAGATCAGTATTTTTCACATCGTCAGCCTCGGTTGAATTGAGTAATCTATTTCCTTTTCATGCTTGTATGTGCAAATGTATCAAGAAATCTGTTACATCTACATCTACTTCTGTGTGTATTATGAACCGTCCAGTGCATGTACAAAATTCTTTGTGTTTTAGAACCTTACCAGGACTTTTTGAACAGACATTATTTGTACAATGTACACAGCTGAGCAGTGCTTTGTTAATTGTTCATGTTAAATACAGTGAAATCTTTATATATAAAAAACCACCCTGGGAACCAACAAAACGTGGTCCTTATACACAGGCGGTCTGTATATGTAGGTACAGCAACAATGAATATATATCCCTGAGAATCTACAAAAACGGTGGTTGTTATAATCAGGTTGTCTTTAAACACAGGTGATCTTTACAGCAAGTTCGACTGTACCAAGGTGAAGTGTCATCTTTTACAGCAAGTTCGACTGTACCAAGGTGAAGTGTCATCTTTTACAGCAAGTTCGACTGTACCAAGGTGAAGTGTCATCTGTTTGCTTTGGGTGACATATAATCACGCTTGGGTGACAGTGAAGATTGTAATCACCATGAGAATGTGGTCTGACATTGCAAGTTTCCATAAAATCAAGTGTTAGTAATACACAAATACACATTTGTGACCAAATTATATGGTCCTAGAACCAAGGCGATCTTAAACTTCAAGGGTTGTCAAATAAAAAAATAGAGTTAACTTACACACTGACTGTATATTACAACTCCTGCAGTTATTATCTGATTGATCATAGGAGGAAGTTTGCAGCATATATTCCTCCACAGAGGAACTACTCTGTACATGTATATTGCAGCTGGTTCCACACTCATTCATGTAACTCAGGCCAGGGGTGTACAGGGCTAAAATATCTTCACAGTATAGAATGCTCTGGGTTTGTACATTGCATTATTGTACAATATCCAATACTCTTGGAATACAATCTTTATAATATCGCAATGGTCAGTGCATCCTTATGCAATATATATGCGAGATCTAAATGCTCTTGGACTGTTGTTCTTGCAAAATATTTTTAGTTTTTAAGTTTTGTCTTATTTGGTAAGCCAGAACTTTTAAAGAGACTGGTACATTTTTGGGAACACCCAGCCCTGGTTGAAGCCGGATGCTACTGGAAGAGAATCTTTATGAGGTGCAATGCTCTTACTCGTAATGTGCAACTCCTTTCGATAAATGCATCTATACATTGGTGTATGAAGCATGTCCTGCATCATTATATATACATGTATAGGCACTGCCCAAAAAGGAATTTGACTGCATACACGATGTACGCATTACACAATGTATGCATTATTTTAGGAACAATATGGAAGTATCAAATTTGATTTAAGGTATATAAACATGATAAACAAATTAAAGCTTAAAGGTTTGCTATGGTTAGCATGGTTAGCTTTGCATCACTGTAGGCCTACCCTACGTTAAAAAATGCTTCAGGTGGAAACAAGCTGTAGGTTTCTCAGCTACACTGCTTTCCTCAGCGCTGCCAATGCCCAGTACTAAAATTTTATTTATTTTCTTAAATTTTATTTTAAACCATAAAATACATAATTTTTACTATTTTAAAAATAAAAAAAAAATGTTTAAAAAAAGTTAAATGAAATTTTGTAACTTGTTAAAAAAGTAAATTTTGATGTTAAAGCTGTGAATACCAGCTCATTAATATTAAGCAGCTCATTAATATTAAACAGCTGTGAATGCCAGCTCATTAATATTAAGCAGCTCATTAATATTAAACAGACCATTAATATTAAACAGTGAATGATCATGTTCCTATTGGCCAAGGTGTTCTTAGCATGACACACAAAATGTAATGGAGCAGTGGGTGCATTCAATTAATGAGCCAATTGCAACAGAGCCTTCCTGGTGTTGTATAGTGGGTGGCCTGTTGGAAGGCCTTATGTCATGTACCTGTAAATCAATAAAATCATGGTTGTAGGATTCTGAAAACTACTACAATGATCGGGGCACTCTCACAGTAGGCATATCCACAGTCGGACTGTTTGTACACTTTTATACATATATATACAGTGTAGGTAGATAGGAAGCAATGCATTGCCATGTGGAATGCTGTTATAGTTGCTGGAAAATATTCAATGGTCTTAGAGTACATATTTTACATATTCATTTATAAAATCGGGGAGCTAATGTTTTATATATGTATCAGAGTTATTTAGGAGGAAGTCTGAAGCCTTCTGAATCACATACACTGTATACCTGGTATTTGGTTGATGGTGTACATTGCGTGAACACCGCGCCCTATTGTGGATTTGTTACTTTGTTTTGAAGATTAATAAATTGGATCTCTTATAAAGGTCTACAATTATTGGTTTATATTGCTTTATATTGATTCCCTCAATTTAAAGTGACCCCATACTAATGAAACCCTTTTAATTATGGGCGTATAATTAAGGTTGTGTCAAGGTCGATATTGTAATAAGTAGTGATCATATACTACCAAGAAGTAACAACGAACCGTTTCCTAGATAGTGACACATGTACATGTACCTTTCTTTATTGACATTTCGTTATCTTACAAACAAAAAGATATGATAAAGCAGACAGACAGAATATTTTTATTACAGTCACTTGCCTTGCATTTCACATAACGTCATACAATAAAACTTTGTACATCGCCCATCCCTTCCGGGCTAATAAGTCACTTTAGCTTATTTTATGTAAATCATTTGATTTTAAAATACTGAAATTCGGTAAGGGATTTTGGGAGGGACAACATTCGCAGGAGTATATGAATTTTGAGAAAATGACGTTTGTTCCCGTAATATGCATGGTCTCATGTTAATAAAACCTTATTAAAATACACAAGAAGCCCAGGGGCTTGGCGCTCTGCTTGACAAGATGGAAGACAATGACCACATAAAACTGGATAACATATATAGAGATTAAGGTGAACGTTTCGCTCTAAGACCTGCCTTTTTTGAGATACCAGGTTATTGAAAATCGGAAATGCACCAAATGACAACAGAATGACCTTAAGCACTTTACTGTCAAAAGAATCCAGTATATATTGTATACTCACTCCCGAGGCCAAATTTCACTACGTTTTGCTCTACGACCAGCCATTTTCAAGATATAACAAAAATTTCATAATAATTATTGGAAATGCACTGAAAGACTCCAGAATGACCTTGAGCACTTAACTGACAAAAGTTCCCCTGGACACATTGACTGCTGGGGCTAGGCTTAATTAAAAATCTATTTACTAGTGCAACTCTGTAAGTTGGTAGCCATTTATTCAATTGTGCAGCTCTTGTGCAACTTGTATCTGGAAATTGGCTAATCGTAGAGCAAAATTGACTAAAATTTGGAATTCCGTGGCAACTATTCAGTGTATGCAGGGTACATTTTTACAGTTGGGTGTTTAAGGTCAGACTTAGATCATTCTGCGAATTTCTTTGACATTAATAATTGGCAGACAGACGTACAGCCCCTGGGCCTCTTGCTGTTAAATAAATTATAAATTTTGGCATATGCCCACGTACCACCCCCGTCCCCCGAAAGAAAAATTATACTTAGGAACCCAGCCAGCCAGGTCTCTATCCTAAATCTTGCAGATAGTTGCACTTGTCGTGCAGTAACGCCAAACCCAGAGCCCGGACTATGTCTTGCTTATGCCATGATATAACCCCATTAGTCCTTATTATAGCGCTTGTTATAGCGCAGGGACTTGCCACTTCAAGTTAATATTCTTTTTTTCTTATAGCAATATGCCTCTTTCGTTTAAAATGGCCCTTACACGGTGTTGGAAAGTAAAACATTGTTCATTCTGATCTTCCCAACTTCTAACTGTACATTAATTATTTTGCAAAGGTGGAAGATAAACAGTCACGATACCCCTTCGAGTTAGCGATTGCTGCCTGCAAACCAAACTTTTGCTGGCAGTTATATACAAAATTTCTAGTGAATAAAACAGTCCCGGCGTGCAGACGAGGCAAGATTTTTCAGTTGTTTTTCTTCTTTCCACATTGAATTTGGATTTTTTTACGTAACGGATGCTGCATTTATTTAATAGAATCCTTTCAAATGTGCAGACACCCGCACTTAGTTCTATGCTCTCCAGTATTGGGGACATTCGTTATCTTTGCTTTTTATTATTCACATCTTATGGCATCGCACACATTGCAATTGCCCCCATCGTCGTAAACCACACCCTAGTACAGGAAAGCCATGGCCACATTGCCGGGTATTTGAGCAACGTGGCCTGAGAGCACTTAACAGCAATCAGATATTAGGATCAAATTAAAAGGTGCTCTATGTACATGCTGTCCCGTTCCAAATAAATTTATTTGGGTTAATACCGCTTACTTTTTAACCAATGGCCTGGAGGTAGACACCAAGATTATTTTATTTCGAGTATGCACTAGGTGCATATCAAAATGTTGCTTACTCTGTCTGGGTTGGTGTGCTTGTCAAAATCGCCCAAGCATAATAATAACCCATTAGTGCGTCGCGACACCACTATGCTGAAATTGCCAACTACTGAGAGTTTTGCTGCAACCAAGTAGGCGTTTACAGCATCTTCTAAATCAGAGCTGCTTTTAAAACAACCCAGAATAACGTTCTACAAAATGTTTCAAGTGATGTGTTCAGGTGGCATTCATACAACGTCACAGGAACATTATTCGCATAGAACATTAGCTACGTTTTGCAGATGTTGGAATGGGGTCCCGAAATATTACAAATGGCCGCTATATGTTGCGGTCACGTTGTGGAAAGTTACCCCCACAACATGTGCAACTTCCCTTGCAGACTGATTGTAATAGGTTGGACTAATGCCTATTTTACTTTTGCTGTCATCTTAGCCTTTTTCCTGTTGGAAGTTCCAATATATTTTCAGGGCTAATGATATTTGATATGTGTCTGAAGCGACCTTTCAGGGTGTTCCTTCTAACATAGTTTAGTACTGTATGGCCTTGTCTGTAAATGTAAAACACATTCATTTAGTGTAAGAAATGTTGATCAGTGAGATCACATAATGTGGTGTTTTATCAGGGCAATCATGACTAATGGATTTCTAGTCCGTAATTATCAGTTCACAATAAAATATTACTGTGCTGCCGACGTTAGCTAGTATGTACATCTATGAAAACAGTCAAGTGGTAAAGGCGTATCCATACAAGCATTATTATTTGTTTTAGGTATATTTAGAAATGTGAAAGTTACTGTATACTGAGCATCCTCTTATGTTCATTTACATGCATCTCAAGGCGGGGGGGGGGGGGCGGGGCAGGAAGCTAAAATACATGGTTCAGTATACAATGAAGAGAGATTAAGAACGGTTACTCAAAACGACAGAAGGCTGATCTGCCATCTACCAAACGTTGGCAACTGCTGCGGAAGCAGAAGCGCTCTTATTATCACCATATCCCTCTAACTGTTGCACACCAATTGTACTCTTCATGAGCCTATAGCAATTCCTGTGTGGTTGCGTACACATGTGTTGCTTCGGAGTCCTGGGCCAATGCGCCTCCATCAAGTGCAAGTCCCACATACACGATGTTACACTACTTCAGGTCTTCACAAAGTTCTTTCTTTCCATATTTTGCCCTAGTCACAAAGAACGTGTGTGCTCGTAAATGGCAAAGGACAACAGAATGGAGCATTGTGCCAAAATTCAAATATGTTGATCACTATGAATCCATTGGAATAATTACTTCAAACACTTTTCAGAAATGAGTAAAATGTCAAATGGTACATAACTTTCACCACAATTGAATAATGATACTTTCTGAAACAGTTCTGATCACATAAAATCATTTGAAGTTAATCACACCTACTCATTCTACACTACTTTGCGGATTGCTGATAAAAGTTACTGCACAATGCGCTGGTGAAAAGTATCAACCCTGAATACACCGTTATACCAAGGGTACTATACAGTAGTCCCCCTCTAATAAGGCCACCCAATTTGCCAAGAAAATTGTGGCCACATTAGAGAGGTTGTTTTTGGCAAGAGTGAGAACCAAATGCATTCATAGCTTTGTGGGCACATTAGAGAGGGTGGCCTTTCTTGAGAGTGGCCACTAAGGCAGGGGCCACTGTGCATCAGTATAGGGTACCGAGGGACACACGCGTCAATCTGCCAAAGCCTGTGCCAAGCTTTGTGCAGTGCACAAGACATCCCACTCCTGGTCTCTTGGAAATCTCTTGGCAAGCGTCACACGTGTTGATTCTCAATTAAAACAAACTTATTATTCATTTTCATCGTTTTATCCCTATTGCCGAGATGTCAGATGAGTGAACAATATTTAGAATGTGATAAAATAAAAGAAAAAAATAAAAGTAATTTACATTCCACATTTAAATCACCAGGGAGCCTAGCAAGTACATTTAGCTTCAATTCACCCTTGCGGCAAATATTGTCAGTTTTATATTTGAACAACGTTGAAACGTAACCTTTACTGTCCCATGTTATTCAAGCCTTATCAGACCGCAGATATAGTTTATGGCGGGTGTAAGTGTATGGCAATGGGAGGCACACCGTTTAGGGGCACACCATTTATCACACACACGCTGATCAGATAGATAGTTATTCGGGATCAGAACAGGTTCACTACATGGTACAATATTAGGTTGAACTTCTGTTTGTTCTAGACCCGCAGGTCAACGGGAGAGCCTCAAAGGCTGTACCCACCCAATCTCAGTGTATTTAGCAGATTATTCGTAACAGAAGCATTAATGGGTGGGTGAATCAGGCTTATAGTCGGCTTACAAACACTCATGGTCATATCACCGGCTGCAAGTTGGGTTCGGTGGCGTATGCAGGTGTATGCGTGGTGAGTTAATGTGGACCTGTCTTGTTTAGGCCGAACGATCTACGCCCGACAATTTTTGGGTGCCAAGCCACCGATTTAATTCCGCCACACGTGGGCAGAAAGGAATCACTCAGACCATTTATACTGACTCCGAACCACCCAGTCGGTTGCCTAACTCATTAATGCCAAGCGCCAAGCTGATAAGCGCAAACCTCCCAGTTTTTATGTCTTTGGTGTGACGCGGGCGGGGATCGAACCCCGGCCTCCCGCACCCCGAGCTACGCAGGGGCGGTAATGTGATATTGGAAGTCACACTTTATGCACAGGGACGTCAACACAGGGTGTATGGTAAAGTTTAGATTGGGACATATATACCATCGTAACAACTCGATACAGCAGTCAGATAAAGGTTGCTGCTGTTAACATGCTATTGGAATTGTCATCTAATGTGTTTGCAGTTCAGTTGGTGTTGCCGGTCTATTGCAAGCAACCGACGGGTTGAACCATGAGAAAAGGATTGTACCAAACATGCCAAAGGCAGATATAAGACAGCTGATAACAAAAATATACACCGTCTATGTGATGTAATGTGCACTAATATAGGAAGTGTACATATTTACATTATTCTTGACAAATGGAACTCGTACACATTAGTTTTGAAATCTATATGCTATTTGACTATAATGAGTGCACACCACAAATTTATACACTGTAAATAACGCAATGTCGAATAATTTACTTGAAACGTTATATGTATGTGTTGGAATAGGTTAACATTGTTTATACCACCACCACCACTACTACTGCTACTGCTGCCGCTACTACTACTACTACTACTACTACTACTACTACTACTACTACTACTACTACTACTACTACTACTAGTACTACTAGTACTGCTACTAGTACTACTACTAACTACTACTACTACTACTACTACTACTACTACTACTACTACTATTACTGCTGCTGCTGCTGCTGCTACTGCTACTGCTGCTGCTGCTACTACTACTGCTGCCGCTACTGCTACTGTTACTACTACTACTACTACTACTACTAGTACTACTACTACTAG
>JAAUYG010074121.1_pt1 | contig 11389 bp, 5 predicted proteins | sample 7278091 | NCBI WGS metagenome assembly JAAUYG01 (sample SAMN14350201, study PRJNA611818) | marine sediment metagenome | isolation source: surface marine sediment (0.6m) | place: French Polynesia: Moorea | collected 2018-08 | reverse complement strand
AGAAGAAGAAGAAGAAGAAGAAGAAGAAGAAGAAGAAGAAGAAGAAGAAAAAGAAGAAGAAGAAGAAGAAGAAGAAGAAGAAGAAGAAGAAGAAGAAGAAGAAGAAGAAGAATTTGACTTTTTTCGTAAAACTCGTCAAAGAAGTGCACTGCAGTGGTCCATCGACTCCACACAAACTCAGGGATTCTTTGACAATTTTAAATTAGGATTTTATGGTGAAACCGTTTTCTGACAATTTTAAGTTCAGAATGTTATGGCTAAAATGTAAATTATATACCCCTTTATCACATGGGGAAATCAAAATACTTCAACTGGCTCAAAAAGGAATGATCCTAGAACAAAACAGAACAGAAAGGGGTACCATTTGACCTTGGTTATTTCAAGGTCATTTTGGGGGTAATTCAATTCGATCACTTACCGGGGTACAGATTTTTTGAAAATCATATTCAAAACGCTACTTCCCCCCAGTTTTTTTGGGCTTATTTTATGAACTAACTTTCCTGAAAGTTCCCCCCTGGTGACCCACAAACTGATGGTGGGTATTTCGAAAATTTAAGTTTGAATAATTTTCTAGTTTTAGTGATATTTAAATATACCAGTACCCTGGAATCATGGAAAACGGCAAACCTTCTACTTCTTTATCAACACTGAGCAAACTAAGGCAGTATTCTGCCAAATAAATCTGAAATTTTAAACACTCTTCTCAAAGTTACCTTTTCCATTTTCTTAACGTCTGATTTTTACAGGTTTCATGACACCTTAAATTAAACTCTAACAGTGACAATGGAGAAACAATTTAACATGAGACCCTTTGCTTACAGTGAGAGCTAGATTGATTAAATATTGTGTTAAATGCTAGTACTACAGAATGTGAGGTGATATTTCACCTTGGTCACTCTTACTGATACGTCCACTTGTACACTGAGAAGATGCCAAAAGTTGTCTCAAGTGCCACTTTGATACCAATTTTCATTTTCTTTTAATAAAGAAAGGGTCATGGTTGCAGCTGAATTCACAATTTTACTGTGAACTCAGAAAGCTGACATATATACAATGTATATGCACCTGTCAGAGAAACATGGTAAGACACTGTCCTCAAAAGCTAGACAAATCCCCCTTGCAGCAATAAAGAAGACATAAAATTCATTACATAATTTGTTTTTATTAGTATCACAAAACTCATAAATAAATTACATCATTTCTATATATATATACATCAATATTCCTGAGTGCCTATTAACATTCCATTCTGGATGGACAATTCAGAGATGTCTAGCAATGTTAGATAATCTCTCCTGGATGATGCCTCCCTGGATCAGGCTGGCTCTGTCACCGCACCAGACATCTCTTCTGGATTTTCCAGGCCTATAAGGTTCTCGTCTCCTCTGGCGAGATTTTTTGTCAGTCTATCCGTGTTTGGTCTCAGCGACACGACAAACCATCCCAAGATACACATCAGCCCACGCATCAGGTTCAGGATCCGCCATGTCCGGAGTTCAGAATCTCGTTCCTGAGTTGGGATAAGGAAGCAATAAGACAGAACTGAGTTTCAACACATGAACAAAACACCAAAATCTCAGCCATCACCCTAATGGAGAAGTGGGCAAACCGGTGACTATCATGTAGATTTATAATGTTTAGTTGATAAAACCTAAGAGATACAGCAAGTATTACTTCAATTTAGCCAGAAAACCTGGCTCTACAACCTATTTGACTTGTATTTTTACACCTTCTGACTTGACCTGATATGATGACAGATGGCTTCCACAAGCCATGTCACCATGTCGGGTCAAGTCAGAAGGTGTAAAACAGAGACCCACTCACTGTGGCCTTCACGCTCTGCTTAGCACTTGCCAGATAGAAGCAACGTAGGTTTACCGGTATAACTAACAGCCATGTAGCCACTAGTTAACTACATGTAGCTATGTAGCTGAGGTGACTATTTACCGCTAGTCCTGTCACAATTCAGAAATGCAATGAATGACCTCAGACTGACCTTGAACATTTAAAAGTCAAGAGTACCCCGTATACTTTTTCTAGGTGTGCACCTCTGAGTGACAGATTTTGGTCTATTTCACTCCACAACCAGCCAATTTTAAGATACAAGGCCAAAAATCAGAAATGCACTGAACAACATCACAATGATCTTAACATTTAAGTCAAAAGTACTTTATATACAAATCACTTACCCTGAGCATAAATTTTGGTCTGTTTCACTCTATGATCCACCATTTTTGAGATGAAAATCAGAAATGAACCAAATGACCTCAGCATGCTCAGAATGACCTTGAACACTTAACAGTCCATAATACCCTGTATACAGTAAGTACCTACCACCGATGTCCAAATTTGCTCTGTTTCACTGTACAACCAGTCATTTTCAAGATACAAGGTTGTTGAAAATCGGAAATCTGAAATGTACTGAATGACCTCAGAATGAACTTGAACAATTAATAGTCCAACGTATCCTACATATACTAACTATGTGCTAAATAAACTAATATATAGTAAATAAACTTGGCATATTGCCAAAAAAGTAATAGCCTGTGTTCGACCATGGTCAGCATGGTAGCCAATGTCCTCATAAAGTTTGGCTGAGATCTGTTGAAAACTGTAGGAGGAGTAGCAGTCGAAACTTCCAGCCCCATATGGTCCTGTGTTAACAAAAATTTCAAAGTACCATAAAACTTTTAATTTTGGCAGATCGCCAAAAAAGTAATTATATTTCCCCATGATTAACATATTTATCATAACGTTTGATTTAAATCAGACTGAAACTGGGAAAAGTAGCATTTTCAAATTTCAGCTGCCATAGTGTCCCATGTTAACGAAAATGAAAAAAAAATCATAAAAATTTGAAAAATGTAAAAAAAAGAAAAAAAAAAAAGAAAAACTGGCCAGGATATACATGTATGGCAGGTAAGTAGCTTCGCATAAAATTTAGCCTAGATCAATGCAGCACCTTTATGAGAAACCTGAGTTAATGCATGAATGGACAGACAGATGGACGACGAAGACGTGCACCATGGCAGTAGGTCTGCTGACACAGTCAAGCGGAGCTAAAAATGAAGGTTACTTTCAGGTACATGTATCCCTACTGGTATATAACGTATAGATGCACACAATGTTATGTTGTGATCTCCATTAAACTCCTGCATGTTAACTGTACATGTAGTTACAAAAAGTGTACCAGTATTTGGAGCAGACGAGCTATCCACAGTCTAATATTCACTCTCCCTTACGTCTCTTAAAACATCTGCATTGAGCTGCTGCCCAGGGCAATCCACCGTTACCCAATTGTTTCTGGTACAATGGCAATGGAGTTGGGAGGATATAAAATTAGGTAAACAGTGATCTTTCTGCCACTAATACATGTATATATTGCAGGGGGGATAAGATACCGGTAAGCATGGTAATACACAAAACACAAAGATTTTGCACTTGCTGACCTGCTCATTGTTCCACAAGGGCGGATCCAGATCCTCCTTCTGTGATTGGCCAATTTTTTCATCTATGTTAGCAATGGCAAGGCTGAAGACCAGGCCACTGAAGTAGAACAAGCAGGCGATCGCTCCAGTCTGGAATGCCACCGAGCTCTTCACAAACCGCCGAGTCGGGTGACTTATATCATACCTGGGTAAACAATAAAAAATAACAATATATATTATTCAGAGTACAGCATGTACAGTGAAACTTGCATATAAAGACCACCCAAGGGGCCAACACAATGTGGTCCTTATACACAGGTGGTCTTTATACACAGGCTCAATAACATTGACAGCTAGTATACCACTGCATGGGGACCTGTAAAATGTGGTCTTTATAAGCAGGTGGTCTTTATATACAGGTGGTTTTCTTTACAGCACGTTTGACTGTATATATATGTACTTTGGAGATAAATTAGAGCTTTCACAATGATCTTCAGAGTCCGCCCTAGACAGTGTCCTTTAAGAAAGGGATCACTGTTTTGCCATTTAAGACAGCTGTGAAATTTGCCAAATAAATCCCTCGTAAACATTATTCAGATAGGTAAATGCTGAAAATCAGCTGAACAGACAATCGGCTGAACAGACAATGTACCAAACCTCTATCAATGATACCTTGATGCAGTCATCAGCATCATGACATTTCTAATTCTGTCAAAATTGGTGACATGTGGTAAAGAAAATTGTTTCTAAGGTGTACAGAAGAATCCTGCCTTAGCAAGACCACCCCAGAATAATTATAAATATTTCTGGGGTATAGTCTTACCACAAAGGTTACAGTAGGAAGACAGGGCTTCCATGTACCCCAATGTTACATTTTTTAAACATGCAGTTTTACAATCTCGGGGGGTGTCTGAACAGAATCTCATTTGTTCGCAATTTCAAAAATGACACCGTGGGTTGTTTAGCTGCTTTTTTGTCCCCCATCTTGGATTTCTTGGGATGGAAAAGTTAGGGATAAGGGAAACATGAAACACTTTTTCACATAGAAAGAAATTGGCTACAGATACCATCAGGTGCCCTTGGAAAGTGTGTGACATGCACTATCACAAGAACCCATCATTTATTCAGTTAGGGCATTGATGATGTCATCAGGGGTTAAAAGGTCATGTTAAAAGCCTATAAGTCTAAATTCACGCCTATCCTCATCAGCTCATTGTTATTCACCCAGCACCTAATGTGAATGAATGTTCTGAATCTAATTGTTTGGAAGAAAGTGTAGTTGTATAGACAGTTTATAACATGAAAAGACATTACTTAACTGGGGTACAACATTATCATCATTTATAATAACCCTTTTGTGCAAAATTACCAAAGGTATTGAAACAAGAGCCCTCTTGGGCCTTGATGATCACTCGACAACAGCAGCAGTAGGTACATTGTCATGTAAAACAAATGAAAGCATTACACAAATGCTGCGTCATATTACTAGTAAATTGAGACTAGTTCACCCTCGGAAATTGTGCAAGTAGACCACATCAGAAATAACAACAAACCAACCCGGAAACAAGACCAGTCATTAGACTACCAAAAGTTACACATCAATGCTATACAAAGGGGGAGTACATACATTTTCAGTGCATCATTATGGGGCCCTGTAGAAATTGCGTGATTGGTGATTGACTATATATCTAGCAGGTGAAACGTTCTCTACATGACCAGAGTGCAGCGTGACAACGGCTGTCCACACTCGTGTAATACATTAATATTTTGGTGATAGGGCTATTCTCTTTTTTGGTGATTAGTGACTTGGGTCAGAGAAATCTGGTGATTTGGCCCTGTTGGGGGGTATGTACTCCCCCTATACAAATGCAGTGAAACTTGTATACAAAGACCACCCGAGGGACAAACCAAATGTGGTCCTTATATACAGGTGGTCCTTATATGCATTTTCTATAACAGGGCAGCTATACCCCTGAGGTCCTATAAAATGTGGTCTTTAAAAGCAGGTGGCCTTTAGACCAGGTTTGAATATGTTTCAGATTTAAGACCACCTCAGAACTATAAGAACCAATATTAACCTTGACTGTGTGGTCTAATTTCTGGGGTTCCTGTGTCTAATAAGGCAACATTCAACATTTTGGTCAGTCTAAATGTGACGAAAAATATTCAATGTCTGCTCACCTGTCGAACACTGCCACAGTACACACTGCGTACAGCCAGTAGTACATTGCTTGTACGGGCTGCGCCAGGATGTAATACTGCTCCAGGAAGTTGTCCCAGCTGACGTTGCTGAGGATCCACACCGTGACAATCTGCCACAGACACAAGCCTGAGAACAGGCCCTGCAGGAACACAGTGATCGTCTTGAATCGACGGTGCGTGTCGGCGGCGAACTGGCTTGTCGTCATGGATTCTTTAGCCACTGGAATTTCCGTGGCTTTCTGCAGTTCTTCTGCCCTCTTCTGGGCAATTTTGGACTTGTTCGCACTCTTGAAACCAGCTGTTTATGGAAATATTAATAAAGAGTACTGAATTTCCTTGGTACCAGCATGACCTCATGGGCATGCATGCATATGATAACTGACAGTAAGTAACGTTTTCATAAAAACTATCTTACCCATGACTTAAACAATACTTGTGACTTTCCTGTGTGCTGGTATGTATGGCTGCAGAGGTTAATTATCGCATTAACTTCAATAAATATGCCAACTGGCCATTATACTACAAAAAAGTGCTTAAAAATGCATATAGATACATTACATGTATATATGCATATGGTACAGAAACAATGTGTGGACCTTTGATTTTGAGGAGTACATGTGTACCGACATGTATTTCAACATGTTTGGCCAAAATCAGGAGGCCAAACTGATTCGAACATTACTTGGATTTTAATGCTTGTTGATCATATGATATTTTATCGGGCATTTGGACTAAATTTGCCTTTTAGATTGTATGAGAGAGATTGATTGCAGATGGGGGTGCACATCTAATGGGGGCTGTACTTTTATCAGGAATAACACGGTATATTAAGTGGGTAATTTTGAGAATGACATCACTGCATATTAACTACCAATATTACATTTTCTAAAACACACACGATTATGATGATCTCCAACAGTTATAATTTGGGGGATATTCACATTTCTGTTCAATGAAGATCTTTGGCACCGGTTCACTGTGCATTGCCTGGCCGTTCCATGCTGCACCGTCGATTGATTCCGAGGAATCTGTTACCACGACATCATCCTCCAGGTCGTCTAACTCAGCCTCTAGCCCTAGGTTGGTGTGAGTCTCTACTTCTGGCTTTCTGCAATAAATAGCCAAATCAGATCTTAGTTCATGTGAATACTGCCCAGGTGTAAGGATATATGGTGGTCCCCCCATTTTACAACCCCTTATCATGCTTATGACTGCCTTAATTATAAGGCCATACTTAATTTGATCGCAAAATGTGGATTATCTGTACTAACAATTCCCCTCTGTTTTAAGATTACCTATCATATCATACTTTCAAGGTTCCATGGGTGGATTTAAAATCGACAGAGTACTGTACATAAACTGCCAAAGGTTGAGCAACCTCATCTGCTCATATTGGTCTGAACTACTCTTCTTGTATGCCCATTAAGTGTGATCTCTTTGAAGGATTCAGCACATTCACATATTCACAAGTCACATAACAAGAGGCCCAGGGGCCTTGATACTCTGCTTGAACTGAAGACCCAGTACATAAGAAGCCCAACTCAGAAAATTGGGCATCAAAAGTAACCTTTACTGTGCTGTAGTACCCTGAGTCCCAAATTTTTGTCCATTTCAAACTACGATGATCATCAGCCGTTTTTGAGATATTCCACATTTTAGGTTTTCCCATTGACTCCAATGTTAAAATTTCAAGGTGCCATAAATGTTGAAAAAACTTGGCCGATTGCCACGAAGAGTAACAGCCTGCTTAAAATGTGTACATTTTAAGCAGGTACCCCCAACATGCCCATTGCGTACCCCATGGTATGCAATGTCCTCAGAAACGGGATCTGATGAAAACTGTTGGAGAAGTAGCATTTTGAAATTTCCTGTCCCATATGGTCCTGTGTTAAGAAAAATTTCAAAGTGCCATAATTTTTGCAAATTTTTGGCAGATCGACAAAAAAAGTAATAGCCTATATTAGCCCCTGACTATGCTACTTTGTATGAAGTTTGGATGAAATCGGATGAAAACTATTGAAGGAGTAGCATTTCAAAAATCGTAGAATCGGAAATTTCACAAAGTGCACCGAATGACCAGAAACCAAACTCAAGAAATCGGGCATCAAAAGTATGCTACATGTGGGCACTGTAGTAACCGAGTCCCAAATTTTCATCCTTTTTGCTCTCTGATCAGCCGTTTTGGAGATATTCCATATTTTAGGATTTCCCATTGACTCCCATGTTAAAATGTCAAAGTGCCAAAATTTTTTAAATTGTGGCAGACCACCGAAATATATCAAAAATTTGAATCACTCATGACTACCTTTAATATTTATCATAAAGTTTGGCTCAGATCGGATGACAACAGGAAGAGGAGAAGCGTTGTGAAATTTTTGCTCCCATAGGGTCACAGGTTAACGAAAACGAAAAAAATTCGAAAACGAAAAATTTTGAAAAAAGAAAAAAAGGTCTGGCGATATGGTGGACATGGTGGATAGGTAGCTTTCCATAAAATTTGGCCTGGATCTATCCAGCGGAGAAACCTGAGTTAACAGACGGATGCACGAAGGACAACGGACGCGAGAGTAGCTCTGCTGACAATTTTAGTCAAGCAGAGCTACAAAAAATGTTATCCAACTTAAAACCTGATAAATGAAATGAACATCTCCCATAAAACTTCCCTTTAACACTGAGTAGTTTATATCTTACAGCTTGGGCTTCCTTTTTTTCTTTTTCTTTGGTCTTTCTGGCAAGTCGAGTTGCTCTGTCTGCCTGGTGTTTACTTCACCATTCGCTGATGACTCTGCCATAGGCTGAAAGACAGTGAGTGAAGTTTGTTGCATGTGTTGGGGCTGTTTCACTCTAGCCATCCAGAAAGAAAATTCATATAAGTACACCTTCATGTCATACTGTTTATTTAAAGTTTCAATGACATAAACATAACTTAGTACTGGTAAGCATTGATTTGATAATTTGATATCAAGTTTTATAAATACCCTAACTGTTCAAACCTTTTTCCTTTTCTTCTTGGGTTTTGGAGATGCACTTGTCCCCTTTACAGCACTGCCATCAGCTTCGTTTGAGCTGGGAATATCTTCTTTGACAGTTTTGGGCCGCCGTGGTTTAGTTCTTATTTCCCCAGTCGGTGCAACCTCAACGGCCATATTTGCGCCAGGGGTGCTTGATTCTTCTTCATCTTTCCTTGGAGACTGAGGCAGTGGTCTACAAGAAATGAGAAAGAATCGAATCCCCATGCCATAGCTGCTCTTTTTCAGTCATTAGGTGTGAGACGGTCACAAAGGCTTTGATTTAAAGAGGTGAGATCAAGCAAATAATTCAATTAAATATACATAGAAAATATATGTTGATTTCTCTTGTCCAGTGCAGAGGTGCTCCATTAATGCTTTTCTTAATCAAATGATATAATTGACAATTGCATTTTTTTAACAAAATATTCCAGTAATACCATTTAAGTACAAGATCCATTGGATTCTATATCACTCAGCATATAGAGTCATATTAGGCTACCCCACGACCCCTGATAATACAGCATCAGGTCATTTCCCATTTTGACCTTTTCGCACCATAGTCGTTTCCCCATCTAGGCCTGCATGGTCGTATCATGGTATGATAAGACATGATAAGACATAGGAGAACATTTTTTTTTGAGTGGCTATAACTCCTAAACGGTGCCAGTTAGACATATAGTTACTATTAGACGCTAATAGGAAGTCATATATGTCGAGTCTAACTGCCCCATCAGATTTAACATTGAGTGACCTTGAAAGGTCAAACTCAAGGTTCGTCATATTTTAAAGGCTTATATCTCGCAAAAGAGCCGTGTTAGGCCATATGTTACTATTAACCATTAATAGGAAACCACATACGGGGAGTCCAATGGCACCACATTATACCTTGAGTGACCTTGAAAGGTCAAAGTCAAGGTCGCCAAGATTTGAAAGCCTTATATATCTTGTAAAGGAGCCTAACTAGGTCCTTTGTTGCTATCAAACATTAATAGGAAAGCATATGTGGGGAGTCTGATGACACCATTAAATTTGACCTTGATTGACATTGAAGGGTCAAAGTGAAACTCATTCAGATATTGAGTGGTAGTAGAAGAGCTTTATGTTGTAAATATATTCCCTAGTAGTATTTGAGATTAATCTATAGATGTCACATTGAGTACTAAGTAGTTTCTTGGCAGGTGGGGTGTTTTGCTGTCCCAGGGGCCCGGCCCAGGGGTCTTTCATGTTTTTACTTTTTATATAGTTACTTTGTAACATTTGTGACACAGGAAATGCGGGAATGGCAGAAGTACAGCCTCAATTTGTGTAAATTGCACTACAAACGGACAGGGTGGGGGTGCATGGGGGGAGGGAGGGGGGGTAGCACGGGGAAATGATCATACAATTAGCCCATATCATATGTGACTAGATCTATATCTACCACTACCGTACTATAGACCTTTAGTTGAGCCATCAGTCATAATTAAAGCGCCGCTCACTGAGAGTGCTAGATCATACAATAGCTGTGAACGACCCTTTATGACTGATAGCTTAACTAAAAGTCTAGTACGGTAGAATAAGGTAGACCGTCACTTGGGGCTAGCCAGATCATACAAAAAGTATTTGGGAAATCATGTATTATCGCTCAAAAGTTAGTGACTGCATTTTCCGAAATTTGCATCTTCCATTAGTCATCAATAATTTGCTTATGCTTCTTATCCAAATACACATCACTGCTAGTCGAAACCTAAGATGAAACCAGTCTGTGGCGGTATTAAGACTTAAGTTCAACTTCGAGTATGATAGCAAAATTTAGGTGGTGCATATTTTACAATCAGACGCATACCTTCGGGCGCTACTGCCATTATTTTCAGTGTCAGATGGTGGTCGCTTCTTTTTCCTCCTAGGACTAGATTGTGGTGAAGCATTTGGCTCTACATTTCGAGAAATTGGAGGCAATTTTCTTCCCCGGACACCTTCCATTTTACTTTGTTTACGGGAATCTAGGCAGCGAACGATTTAACCAAATCGAATATTCCGTAGATTCTTTTTGACCGCCGCTATTTCACCGGTGACCGTGTCCAAAGAAAAGTAAAATGGGCCCTCGGTACACGGTCACCGTTTACCGAAGACAGCATAACGGGACTTCTGTACACGGTGGCTGTGTACGGACAAAGTGAAAGTCTGCATCGGTACCCGGTGATCGTGTACCTGTCGTCTACAACTGTCTGGGTACACGGCAACAGGCTCAGCACAAAGTTCGTTGAAGTGTCCCGTGAATTTTTTTTTTTTTCATTCTTCAAAACACTCAATTTGCAACGGAAATGAACACTGTGATTGGTCCCCCGGGGATTGGTCATTAATTTGATAGATATTATAGGAGTGTTATCAGGTTACATAGAGGCAAAGGCAAGCCATATTCCTGCCGTATTTGACTAGGTAGCATAGGAAAGTGACATAACGTTCCCCCCGCTCAACGCTATCAGAAAGTGTATTTGAGCTGGGAACGTCGTCTCCGGCTACCGCCGGCTGTGGTACTACGTGTAGACCCACTAGATCTATTACTATTTATCCATCCTGTACACCCATGTTCTTCTTCTGGTAAAATGTGAATTCTTTATTTTAATTGAACATTTTAAAAACTTGGCAAGCCATCCGCAAAATAAAATCTTGTTTTCCAGGCGTTCACTGGACCAATGAAGCAGTAACACAGACAAGTTGCCACCGTGTACCGAAGGCCGTTTTGTTTTCTGTGGAAACGGTGACCGT
>JAAUYG010177585.1_pt1 | contig 11390 bp, 6 predicted proteins | sample 7278091 | NCBI WGS metagenome assembly JAAUYG01 (sample SAMN14350201, study PRJNA611818) | marine sediment metagenome | isolation source: surface marine sediment (0.6m) | place: French Polynesia: Moorea | collected 2018-08 | reverse complement strand
TTTAAGCTCACTGCAATTTTCAATGAATGGTCCTTGGAGTGTACGTGTTCTTTCTGCGATATGTGTTCCCTGAAAACCCTGTAAGATTTTATGTTCATATATGTTTCATCATTTGTAAATGCCTCATCTTCATGTCGGAGAATAGCCTGGCTAATGTTTGGCTAATGTTTGTATTGCACTGTACCCGACGTTAAATAAATGTTTACTTACTTATTTTACTTAGCGAATTGTGTATGATCTTGAGGATACAGCTTTAACCGCGTACTGTATACGATAAAGTGTGAATCACGTGTCAAGGCGTAGGCGGCCTCCTAATTGCAGTTCCAACAACTGCAAAAAAGGCAAATAATTTGTAGCGGAAAGAGACTAATATATGATTCCAGGAATCTAGATAACCATTGTGTAAGAAAGACAAGAGGCACATGGACCTTGACGTTCTGCTTGACTACAGCAGTAGATGTAGAAATGTATATTATACATATGTTCCATGATACCAATTAAAACAGACAAGATCCCAAAGTTACTGTGACAACAAGATCTATAATACCCTCTATATGTGTTACTAGTGTCCCCCAGTCCCAAATTTCTCTTCGCGTCCCTCTACGGAAAACAGTTTGGATGAACGACGACCATTTTGAGAAACGTACACTGAATGACACCAATTTGAAAATGACCTTGAACAATGCAAGGACAAAGTACCCCACATATGTGTTTTACTGGTGTCTCTGAGTCTCAAATTGAATTCACTCTTTTTGGCTCTGCGACCAACGGTTTATCACTTACATGGCATTTAATATATGTCGCATTGCTCGTTTGTTAACTTACTGTCATGCCTCTGACCTTGTAGTGGGCAACATCAATTTGGGGTCAGTCGGTGTATTTGACTCAGAGTTCCTATTATGCAACATTTGTGCAATGATTTAATTGTCCTATCTCCTGCTGTTGTGAAGCAGAACGTCAAGGTCCATGGATCTCTCGTTACTTTTTGACATAGGATTACGGCAATGCCCAACAACAGTAAGAACAGTCTGAAAATTACACACCAGTGCGGTTTCCTTAATTTTCCCGCTTTAAGAGCAGCCTATGGATTGGTTAATAATGTGTCGCCTTTGATATTCCTAATCTCCCAGTTTCCCTTTACCTCCTCGATTTGCATTCCAGCCAGTAAGATGCTCAAAGCAGGCGGAAACTGCAAAACGCCTGGAGATGTTAGGCTTAGGGTGTCTATACGGGAACTGGAGCAGAGCGAGGTCAAATTGAACGCCTTTCTGAGAGCTTACAAACGAGTCCAGGAGCTTCCGCCTGACAACCCGGATTCTTTCTGGGTGATAGCCGGCTACCACGGCCTGCCGTTCGTCAACAACCAGTTCGAGCTTCCCCCCAACACCCCGACCTGGGGCGGCTGGTGTCAGCATGGGAACGTCCTCTTCCCGACCTGGCACAGGGCGTACTGCCTACGCCTGGAGAACGCCCTGAGAGCCGTGTCGCCTGATGATGACGTCACATTACCGTACTGGGACGCCACCTCCGAAGAATCGCTGCAGCATGGCCTGCCGGAAATCGTCACCAAGGAGAAGGTGATGATCGATGGTCAAGTAGAGAGGAACCCACTCCACAGTTATGTCCTCCCGAAGGACCTCGGGTACCCCATGCAGCGCTATTATAAGCCGGCTGGTTATAGCACCGTACGGTACCCCTATTCTGGCATACGGGCGCAAGGGCCCTGGATGGCAAGCGCAGATGAGCAGAACGCAACCGTAGACGGTTATCTTCAGGAAACCAACAACGAAGCTGGCCAGCTGCTGAACGGGAACATCCTTGACTGGCTAGGCAGGCCAGGGGCCTCCAGCACCAAGGCTTCTACTGCTGAAAAGATCGCCCAGTGTTTGCAGGCGCCGACTTACAATATCTTTTCAAACACGAGCAGCGCCGAGGATCCAACGTTGTCTCTGGAATCTGCACACAACGATCTTCACCTCGCTGTAGGGGGCTTTACAGAGGATGGTAAGCAATTTCCTACATTTGTTACAGAGAAACGTAATGGAATTTTGGTTCACGGAAAGTAAGCCCGTCTGGCTAATATGATGGGAAGAAGGTTAAACCCTTCAGGTTATTATATAATTCATTACATGATTCATTTAAATGAAGGGTAAGTTTTCCGCCCTTATTTACACAAAGCCAAGGCTCCACATGGGTAAAAAACGAAGTGTGACATTGCCACTTTAAAAGTTCTAGAAATCCGACGTGGCCTTTTATAAAAACTGTAGATCGAATGACGTCAAAGTCTTATAAAAAGTGACATGGGGACAAGGAAAACATAAAAGGTGACGTGTGACATAGTATAAATTATTTGGACCCATGTGGAGCCCTAAAGCATGGATTTTCGCAAAGAAAGTTCAGATTGTGTTGCAAACCCTCCCTGATAAAATTACCGCATTACAGGTAAAGGTAAATCCGCCCGGATGATTTAGTCAAAGCAATGAGTTCTAGTCAAAGAGAACGTCCTTACCTTTTACACAACACTATTATAATACACGTGAAAAGCTAATCGTGAATAAACCCAATACTAACCAAAAATAAACCAAAAATGTAAATATTTTCGTGGCATACGGACATATGGTTTCAGTCTGAGTTCAAATTAAACTCAATTATGTTTCAGGCGACTCTGATTCAGTTCATATTTTTCAAGCAGTAATTGTCACAGGTTGTATATGTTTGTCATTTGCAGAACTTCCTCCGCAAGCTTTTCAGCCCAAGGAGGGTGGTAAGTCGACAGACTGTCACAGTTCCGCGTTATTGCAGTGCGCCACCCGTCTGTTAACGTTGTCGTGGGGTGGTGCTGGACCATTGTTTAGTCAGTATGTAGTGAAAGAAGTCCATAATTTGGTGTCGCCATGTAGTGACAGAAGTCCATACTTTGGTGTCGATATATAGTGACAGAAGTCCATACTTTGGTATCGACATGTAGTGACAGAAGTCCATACTTTGGTGTCGACATGTAGTGACAGAAGTCCATACTTTGGTGTCGCCATGTAGTGACAGAAGTCCATGGTTTGATATCGGCATGTAGTGAGAGAGGTCCATGGTTTGCTCAGAGTATCGGCATGTGGTGAGAGAGGTCCATGGTTTGATATCGACTTGTAGTGAGAGAGGTCCATGGTTTGATATCGGCATGGAATGATAATTGAGTGCTGGTATTGAGTATTTAGTATTGAGTACTGGGTTTTGCATATTAGGGAGCAAAATTAATTTTAAATATTATAACCGGAAAAGTATTGGCAGTGGTTGTGTGATAGCAATGCCGTGGCTGCGTACTGACCATCTATACAATATGATGGCCTGATGGGTATTGGTCTTGGAAGAACATTGTGAAGGTGCAACTCTTAGATGTGCGTGGCTTTTTAATGCTTACTTAATGCATCAGTACACGCCATATGCACTTGATATCGCCGTCTAAGTGTTTGATTGGTAAAAGATGATATTTTAAACTTTACATAGCGCAAGACGGACCACCACACCACACACCAAGATCCGTGTCTCTTCAATGGATAGATGTGCCAAGTAAATGTACAGACTTACCTTTGGTTCCCTTCCAGTTATAAACCCCATACTACCAACCGAAACACCTGGTAAGAAGTGAAGATAATTCGGTAGCATTAAGTGCAGGTTTTGTTAAAGTAAGTTTAAGGCTACGTTAAACTAACGATTCTCAAGAAAATACATGTACATGTACAATGTGCATGTGTCAAGAGTCGGTCTTATTAAGATGGTTAATACACAAACCATGTGTTCCATATTGGGATTTCTGTTTCTGAAAAAAAGAGAAAGATTGTTTCATGTTTGCTGGTCAATGATTGATATTTTATTGCAAAATACATACTGTATATTTTGTACTTTAAAGATTATACTACGGGAGTCTTATTAGAGTATTCCAAAATATCTTTTATTGACAGTATTTTTGTTGCGGATAGAATTCGGTGAGCTTAGTTCGGGCAGTAAAATGAATCTGTTGTACGTATATCGAGAGTATCAGTACAATACCCGCTTTAGACAGTAATGAAAGCTTTCTACCTATTAGCGAATTTCCAAGCCACAGTGACACACTCAAGATTTATTTATTTTATTGGCTCTTGCACACAGATGACGTTCGACTTGGTGCCAACGGTGACATGGGCGAGAACGAAACCGCCAGTTTCGACCCGGCGTTTTTCTTACATCACTGCAACATAGATCGCCTCTTCTGGATTTGGCAGAAGAACCACGGCTTTGAGAGCGACCTCGTCATCACGGAAGATGAGGATGACAAAGGAACTCTGGCAGACTTCGGACAGAACCTCAGTCCGCATCAGAAGCCTGGGGAGAGGCTCAATATGGATTCTCCACTGGTCCCCTTCCAGAAGCCGGACGGCTCGTGGATGACCTCCAGGGACGTGGTCAACATCGAGACCCAGCTCGGCTACAACTACAGCGTTGGAAGCCATGATCATATCGGGGATGCACCGGCTCCACGGCCGATTGCCAAACCCCATAGAGAACGGGTTTTAGTCGTCTCCAACATCAACAAGGCCAGCTATGCCGGATCTTTCGTCATTAGGGCGTACTACGTGGAGAAGGATGGCGGGAAGGTGAGAACAAATCAAGAGGCATTCAAGACACTTTAAATGTTGTTAGCAATGAATCTATAGTGAAATAAATAAATAGCTTGATGAAGATTAAATTTTCTAGTGTTGCTTTCAAATTATGGAATTAAATCATGCAATTGCTTTTAAAAATATTTTGACACAAAGCTAATGCTCCTCGTGCCATACTGAATTTTTCTGAAAGTCCGTCCACCCGATAATGCTCCATTGGGTGATATTTAAAAAAAAATGGGCGTTAATTTGGAGCAAAAGTTTGGTAGGGAGATAACTCTCACCAGCATACCTCACCAAGTAGTTAGTTTTACACCTGTACAAAGTCTGTAAATAAATGTTCAGTTTTATAGTAAAAATTACAAGTTACTACTAAAATGTACTATCTTTTGAATTTTTCTTGTGTTACCATGTCTTATGTCTGTATATCTTTAATAAAGGTTCTGTTCGGACGAGAGGCCATCTTGGCAAGATGGGACATGAAACCGTGTCACAACTGCCAGCTCCATCTGGACATCACCGTCCGGTTCAGCCTGAAGCTGGTTCCGGAAAGCGTCACCGACCTCGACGACTTCCGCGTGGAGGTCACGTACCGGGATTCGGAAGATGGTCGACGTCGAATCCAGGTTATCAGCCACGATCGAGAGACAGAAACCGGCCCGAGAATGGAACTCAAAAAGATCACCGTGACGTATTAAAATGCACAACCCACGTCCCCATTTTGACACAAAAATCAAAGAAAGCTTGTTGAGCATATTGTTAGAATGGGGATCTTTGGTGGAACTCTTAACATATGATCTGTTGCAAGTGTGTAATGTATGCCAATGTCTATTGACAATATGGATCATATAATATTAGACCTTTTCTTAGTGGTAAGGGAAGCTCTGTAGAATGTGTATCCCTGTATAGTGCAAGGCTTGTTTTACTAGATAATGTAGTGACACATTATTGCCAATGTAACCTCCATCACCTTATGCTTGCATGAAAATAGGTCTGTAAGTTGTTGATTTTTTCACTTCGTAATGGAACGTTTATTCTTTACTTTACTTTTATTTAATTTGAACAGCGGTCAACGTAATTAATTTTAGGAACTTCTCAGCGTGTGCTGTTGTTTCTACTTGGAAATTGGGATCCTTGTAAAGCTTTGTTTAGTCTACTGTTAGCACTTGATTTATATCAATGTGTATCAAATATATAGATCATAAAACATTAGACCTTTTGTTAGAGGTTGATACAATGTTTATGACCCGGTGACATATGATTATCAATGTAATTGCTTTATGTTTACGTTAAAACAGATGTAGAAGTAGTTGATTTTTTACTTCGCAATACAGCGTTTTTTGTTAATTCTCATTTACTGCTCTTGTTAATTTGATGGACCGTTATTAAGCACCACATGAAGTGACGATATGATAATAATAATCACTCTGTTGGCTAAAGTTCATGCAGACAGGCAGGCATCGTGAAACTGGTTTGGTCAGTATAATAATTAGTCCATTATTCTCAACCATCATTGCGCTGTCCGAATGGTGTAGTACAGAATGAGTGTGCCACCAATTACGCGCCGTTTACACAGAGGTTATGGTTAGACAATAACTGCAGGAAAACTGAAGCAAAGATGTGTGAGATGCCGGGGGGGACCTCGGCACGCTTGTAGCGTTCACATTTGTAGTCAATATTTGACAATAACATTTCATACTTTGTGCTGCATTTTAACTGCATTGCTTATACAGTTACATGTGTTATCCGTAATTGTTACGTATAATTGGAATGCATTGTTCACGTGTATAGATAATTGCATATGGAAAAGTATTCTTGTGTTTAGCGTTCTTATTAATATACTGATTTGAGCATGGATGTACTAACTTTAGTACACTGTATGCTGGGCAATGTTTGAAACTGCAGCAGTTTTGCTGTCACGTAGAATCCAGCAATAAGCGTATTGTGTCCGTGTCAAGAAAAGATTTAAGTAATAACAGAGTGGAATCATTTGATACTTGTGACGTCATGCGTCACATGCCCCCTTTGTTCGTATCTAAGCAGACGTCAAAATTCCAAATTTTCGTTATGTTAAATAAATAGAGATGTCTTCCTGAATAGAGTTGATCGTGTCTACAAAATGATATAGATGCAGTCGTTTTACCACCACACCATATACCACCATCTCCACCACCACCCACCACCACCACCACAGAAACAACATCATGAAACCTACCACGGGCGTCGCCACTAATAGTGGCTTAGTATTGGGGATATTTTTGTTAAACGGCTTAGCACCAGGTATCTTAATTTATTGGAGACTTTTCCTGATGTTTTCTCTATGCTATCCTGAACCCCTTTTACATATTCATTCACACCTAGAACGGCTTTGTTTTGGACACGATAACAAAAAAATACGCACACCTTCTGTTTAAAAAAACTGTGTGACCCTGAGTCATGTCTATGATTTCATATTACAATCTGCTGGAGAACAGCGGCTGAGCCCACCTAGAGTCTTGAATATCCCCTCCCCAGAACCCCGCGGTATGACTATGCCAGGAAATGTGAAGACAGTGAAGTCCAGTCCTCCTCACCCCACCCCACCCCCCTCTGAACAGTGGACTTTAGCACGAGAATATTAAAAGGTTTGTTTTGCCCTTGGGTGGTAATTAATCTACTACATGGGCTGGACCACTCGGACAAGCCCACCACCCACCCCCACCCCACCCAACAGACTCTTCTGGTTTCTTCTGCCTTTCTTCGGTCAGCCTTCTCTAGTTTCTGCTTGCTAGTACACTTTTGGCACAGCGGACATGTTCTGCAGAATACAGACACATTCTTGAACAAAGAAGGCCAATAGGAAATGGGAGTATATAATATACCCCCGAACAGGGCCAGATCACCAGATTTATCTGACCCAAATCACCAAAAAAGAGAATAGTCTTATCACCAAAATATCAAATTGAATGTATTACGAGAGCGTGGACAGCCGTTTTCAGGCTGCGCTCCGGTCATGCAGAGAACGTTTCACGTGCTAGATATATAGTCAGTCACCAATCACGCAATTTCTACAGGGCCCCATAACGATGCAAGGAACCTGTATATACTCCCCCTAATATAGGAGTTCCTCTGAGTTCTCTTCTTGATCTTCCCCATACCAAGATGACCAGATAGCTGTGTATCTTGTGCAATCTGCATGACAACGGCTCGGCAGCATGCTGGCAGTACCAGCTGATGGAAAGTACCATCCAACTCATCCCCCTCAGTCAGAGGTTGTCCCTTTCTTGGAGGTTCTCCACTGCCTATACAGAAGCTTGCTTGTCTTTGACATAAAAACAAACTCTTTCCTTTGCGGCATTGATTTCTGTCCAGCCCTTTTTCGTGAAGTCACTCTGACTCGTTGGGTCACTCTGCTGAACAGTGTTATGAATCTGTTCCGATCAACATCAGAGACTTCCTGCACTGACAGTCAATACTTACCTCTGCAACTTTTGGGGTCTCAGCTTGGATGGTAGATCCATTTTTTTCAGGTTGACATCTGTATCCCCCTGCTTTGCAGAGTCTTGGACCTCTTGCTCCTCTTGTGGCATGCAAATGATTCCTCACTCTTTCCTCACCCCTATAATCAGCCATAAACGGCTCAACTGCGTGTATCTCTGTGCCACTAGTAAGACTGATTATCTTTGGGCTGTATGCACGGCTCACTCATAAGCTAGACAGCTCTGTCTTCAGCCTCACTCTGTATCTGCGCCTATCGGCGAATGACACATCTCAGAGAGTTGTGCTCTGAGGTGTGTTGGCAAGAGAGATCATTTCCCAGCGGCACATCCTCTGCTAGATTCTTCATTACACCATCACAAAACTCATCGTATACCACATTGCATTCAAGTTCAACTTTTGCAACAGGTATACATTTGACAGTGCTGTCGGCCAGTATCACTGTCAAGATCTGATATTTGATATAATCCTTCCTAGTCAGGTAGATGATTGTACAAGAGTGCTGTCACACCCTGTGTTTCTTAAAATTTGGACAGCATGTCCACTCACCAACCCTCGAGATCTATTCTGACCTCAGTGTGCCTGTGAGATGGCTCTAAGCTACAACACAGCAGTGCCTGCTTATCTTTGCGCCTCGATCTTCTCTGCCCTGCAGTGAACAGCAATGTGGCCAATCTGGCCACAATTGAAGCAAGTAGGCTTCCTGTTTGCCTCTTTTGAGACAGAAATTTCAGAGGTTTTCCCAGGTTCCTGCTTCCCAGAATTACTAGACTTCGAGTTATTTTTTTTTTGCTCTCCAAGCTTATCTGTTGACTATATATTGGTCAGAAAACGAACCTGGCTCTCTCGACTGCATACCTGCCTGTCACGCAGAAATATCTATAACTCGCTGTCACATACTCACATCAACTGATCCATGAACATGGCCTCTCGAAGGCCCTCATATGCTTTACTGATACCCTGTGCGTCAATCCAATGGTCCAAACAATACGATAGACATATACTTATGCATTTAGAAGCACACAACCCAAACCTAGACTATGCCATGACCACAAATACGCAACATACACTAGATACAGGGGGTGCAAGATTCACCATTTACAGGAACTTCAACTTCTCCAAGCATATTACAAAGCAAATCAACAAACCCAACCAAATGCTGGATGTGATCAAACACACGTTTGCAACTATTGGCAAGGAAAACTTCCTACCTCGGTAAGAGTGTTGTGTAACCACGTCTATGCAATGGTGGTATGTAGTTCCAAGAACAAACAGGACCGGGATGCACTTGAGCAAGTCCAGATGAAGGCCAGAAGAATCGTGAGTGGAATATCCCACATCTCCTACCCTGAGGGACTCCTCAGTCTCAACCTGCCAACCCTAGATTTCCGCCGGTATCAATCAGATTTGATCCAAACATTGGCCTCGACAAGGTCAACTACAAATGACAATGCAACACCTGAGGAGATTTCTTCTTCAAGACCACACTCAGCTGTACCAACAGAGGCCACAGCCACAAACACCAGGTACAACATCACACGGGCCCAAGGAAGTCACTTTTCGCAGCAAGACTGACTCAAGCATTGACCCGGCTCTCTCAAAACACAGTCAACGCCTCTACCGTCACCTCATTTAATTACAGGCTGGACAATGAATGGAAGAATCACCCAAATTTGAGAGGTAGATGTTTTACCAGGCCACATAAACCGCCTTTAGGATTTATTTCAAGGGTTGCCAGTCACTTCGTCACACGGTCGTTTCGCCACATCCTACTGTCGTTTCGCCACAGTCAGTTCGTTACATCTGAGTTAACAATAGTATGTGTGCTGAACTAGTATATAATAACGAAAGATGTGTTGGGTGGCCAGCTCTTTTTTTTTTTTTTTTAACAGCATAGGTAGGGTGCTAATCATCAAAGCAATTGCAGATGTTAACTGCCCGTTTGAAAGACTGAACAGTTATTGTCTGCTTTGTTAATTAGCTGTATCCTTCGTAATATAGCCCGTTTCCCTGTACCTTTGATGGGTTGTCCTCAAAGGTGAAATTAGGAAACTACCTATATTGGCCTGGTTCGCTTTTTTCTTGAATATTCGGCGACCATTTGCGACCTCTTCCTCACCTAAGATATTACGGCTTTGGAGAAAGTGCAATATATAAGGCTCCTATATTTGTAATATCCAACTATGGTAGTACCGACAGTGTCACTAACATCTTGCATCAACTGGGTTGGATGAACCTGCATGACGACGCTGTGACTTAATACATCTCAACTTTATGATTACTCATGGTCATGTGGAAATATCACCTGAAACCCTCCGCTTGACAAAACCTGACCACCGTACACGTGCCAACCATATCAATAAACTCCATTTGCCACGATATAGTTGCAGCATCTCTTTACCAGCCATACTATACCAGACTGGAACTCTCTTCCTACATCTCTGTCTGAGTCAACCTCGGTGGCCGCCTTCAAATCGGGCTTGGCCAGGTTGAAGCACTCCAGCGGGGACTAGGTTCACACCAGTTCATTCTCATCTGTATGATACTCATTCAGGAGGTTTAAATACAGATTATTTATCCAGATCCAGTAAGTTATAACCTTAATCATGGCAAAACATAGCGGCTCCAAGTGGAGTTTCAAGGAGTAATTTAATAAACCTAACCTGCATATATATCACATTTTTATACAGTAGTAATTATGGGAGAAGGATTAAGAAATAAACATGTTCGAGGATGTCACTCATTTCTCACCAGGCCCACCACAACCCCTCTACCCCTTCAGCCACCAGTCGGCTCGTCAAACAAACACATATGTGACGAAAAAACTGTACGTATGACCCCGGGCGTATGACGAAGTGACATGGATACCATTTCAAGAACTGCAGCTGATCTACTTCACTGCAGAAGAGGATGTCGTATCACCCAAGTAAATGGTCTCAAAAGAGTACCTAATGACCCTTTATACTTGAGGTAGGTACTATAAATATATGGGGCAAGAAAAGATGCTTGAGCATCGATGCTCTGGACGAGCCTCGTCAGTGTGGTATAAAGCGACACAACGAAACAAACTGCCTGGCGCGAGTTCTGGTGATTGTAAATGGGTGTAAATATTACATTAAATTATGAGATTGTAGTTTATTTTACCAAATTGATTTGATTTTTGACAGAGACCTAAAGAGGGCATTTTATAAACTAAAAGGCACCTGTGATTGGATGGATCGCAGAGTGAAGAAAAGAGTGAAAGAAGCCAAACGTAAAGCTCGTCCCGGTGAGTTGACTTTC
>JAAUYG010129341.1_pt1 | contig 11391 bp, 6 predicted proteins | sample 7278091 | NCBI WGS metagenome assembly JAAUYG01 (sample SAMN14350201, study PRJNA611818) | marine sediment metagenome | isolation source: surface marine sediment (0.6m) | place: French Polynesia: Moorea | collected 2018-08 | reverse complement strand
GGCCTAAATTTTTGTATCCACACAAAGCCCCAAACAACAGCCACGCCTTTTTGTACCCGCCGGAAGGTATGGAAATGTTGGTTCCGTGTCCATTGGAAAAAAACACACGTGCCGTGACTGGTTTTGCCCCCCCCCCCCCCCCCCGACACACACACCTATACACCTCCCAATGGGATTAGGTTCGACGTCATCAATAATTTGCTGGGATCTCAAATAATGGCCTTCTATTCCCCACACACACCCAATGGACAGCTTTCGGCTTTTAAGTAATTCACTCGTTTCCTTTTGCTATGGCTGTGGCCTGGAGGGCTGCTGTGTGGCGTATACACTCGGCTTCCGTGGCCTTCGTTCGGCTCTGGCGAGCCTCCCCCTTCTCTATGAGATGGCTAAGCCCCTGCCATGGACGCGACCCCAAAGTAGTGCGAAAACAGGTAATGAAACATGTATCCGAAGGCTTGTGGAAAAGGTGTTTCTGGCCTTTATACCCCCGCTGCCAGATGGATTTGATGTACGAGTCGTCTGTCAGCTCAAAATATGCCGAGGCCTATAAGAAGAGAATACTGCTTCTGGCCCCTAGGTTTTTTTTGCGTGGGTATGGAGAACCAGTGTTGTGGGTTGCTATTGACGTTGATGCCCTTTGATTTATTAATATTTATTTATTTATTTATTTATTTATTTATTTATTTATTTATTTGTTTATTTATTCATTTATGTATTATTTATTTATTTATTTATTTATTTATTTGGTTGGCTGGTTAGTCAGTTTGTTAATTAATCAGTTAGGTAGTTAGGTAGTTAGGTAGTAGTTAGGTAGTAGTTAGGTAGTTAGTTATGATTAATTAGTTGGTTAGTTACTTAGTTACTTAGCGTATTGGTTAGCTAGTTAAAGAGCAAAATAGGTATTGCTTATTTTCACCGAAACCGCCAGGAAGGAATTCACTCTAAAACGTCATTTCCGTTTCCCCTTCCTTATGGCCTGCTGTAGAAATCTGGAAATTCCATTCTTCTCTTCTCGTTCTGCTGCTGTTGCTGCAGTTTCCTTCTTTTTTCTTTTTGTTCGTCGTTTGTTTCTTTTCTGGTTGCACTTCTTGTTCTTGTTTTTCTTCTTCTTTCTTCTTCTTCTTCTTCTTCTTCTTCTTCTCTTCTTCTTCTTCTCTTCTTCTTTTCTTCCTCTTCTTTTTCTTCTTCTTCTTCTTCTTCTTCTTCTTCTTCTTCTTCTTGATTGCATCAGTAACAAGTGAATAACGATACAACAAAACATTACAACACAACATTATCATCACCTACTGAGGTTTTTAAGAGCTCCAAATATCCAGAAATTTAACATTTCCTTGGCAACAAGACCGCGGGAGGAAAAATCCGACTCTAAAATCCCAAAACGATATGTTCGCTTACCATTCCTCGTGTTCCTTGCCATGCTTGCGGCCCCCGGTAGTTGGCATGTGGGAATTCCGCCTGCCTGGCTGTGTGTCGGTAAAAGATCCCCAAAGTGCAATATGGCTTAGGAAGCGATATTTGCCAGTCGCAGTGCACACCAGACATCAATCACCAATCCCCGTCAGAAAAGTATGGTATGTTTTCTGCTATTTCTCCGCTATACGACCATGTTACGTATAGAGCGGTAGTACCGTATATCTTCCGATGTCTGCCCCGGGGAAAGGGGTGAATTTATGGCTCGGCTCCGCGTATGTTTACAGATTGGTGTTCGGGGTGGTCGGGGCGTATTAACGGGGAAAAACAACAACTATGGTTTATTGTTTGCCTGGTGCTTGTACAGCACAGAGTGGTGTTTAGATATACGTCTTTTGTCTCCAGAATATAAATAGAAGAAATTGTCATTTTAAATTTGGATGCTTTCTGCCGTACAAAAGGGCCACCCCCTATTAAAACAGCCGTAATGTATCTAAATAATCAAATACGTGTATTTGCTCAATACACGTATTTAAACTGCTTCATGAATAGACAGAACAAGTATTTAAATACGAGTATTTAATCCTAAATTTCTGAGGGAAAAACACCGTCACTTTGAATTTAATACAAATACATGAATGTATATATCTAATCACTTAAAAAAACAGGCATACTTCATTATTTAAGCACGCGTTTTTAAATAACTGAATATCGTATTTAAATAGGGTGGTTTGGCTCATTCTGTGCCGTACTTTTTTTCTGGCATGCATGGCCATTCACACGTATAATATGCCTTCGTTACCGTTTGAAATATAACTTGCACTGGACCGGAAGTGTATACCCGTAACTGCAATTGGCAGACTAAAGCGAAATTTAAAAAAAAAATGTCCTTGTGCTAAAAGTAAATAGGCAACCTCAGAAATAATCCTACTTATAATGATGGATATTGAAGAAAAATAACATTGACCAGTAAAAATAGAAAGTAAAGGTTATATAGGTCACTTTTATATGAGATTTGTAAATGGATTTTGAAGTCCGTTGACAGGTTTATGAGCCGCTATATCACTGGACAGAAATTGCCACAGAGGTGTCACACAAACCGACTACATATCACTTTTACATTTACTGGTGTCAGAAGTGGCGTCATTATTGATTTAGGCCTCCAATCTTTATTAAAATCGATTAATTCCAGGTACCTTGATCTCGGCCCCGACAGTCTTCTGCTGTGGGAAGGCTCGCGTGGACACGCTGAAAGCCTTTGGTCTGAATATCGTGTCTGGATTAGGACAAATTGTCACCTTCCCTATTATCGTCGGCTGGATCTGGAGCATTCTGTGGGGAATGTCGTATATCACAATGACGCGTGAGTACCACAAACGTACGACTATGTGTGTGGGAAGATGACTGGGGCTATTTTCTTAAAAACACTTAAAAATATTAAGTCCAGCCGTGATCTTAAGCATTGGAAAGACTGGTTTGCAGTGTTATTAGTGAGCTTAAGTTTGTTTCTGGGCTTATGATTTTCCTAGAATCTGGTCCCTGTGCTATTTAGTTTTGTTAGGTGCTACAGCACTGCTCTATGTCTGTAAACTGCTTACTTTGAAATATCTGAAGTACATTTTATACGCCTGCATTGATATATTTATACATTAATTCTAACATGCTTGCCTTTACCATCAGTTATAGGTAATGTATCAGATGTAGCTGTTCTAATTATATTTGATTTTGATGCATCTTTTACACAATCAATATAATGGTATATATTCAACAAGCTGTACTAGTGATAGTGATAATATAACATTTCTGTCCCTCACCCCTCTTCATCCGACATCTTATATCATCTATTAGTTATCGGTTTATAGCGCTATGCACTCATGTTGATATAAAACCGACTTTAAAATACAATTTTAGCTTATACTAGTTTATCTTATCTAACAGAACTAAACTACATCCTGATGTAAAATGTAAGATAAAATACTATTTTATTGGCAACCACAAATTATATTTAAATACAAAGCTTGGTATGCTATGTGACACGACATAATTATCAGGGGAATGCACTCACCAATATTGCTTTTAAGATAAAAATATTCCTTGAAACCGACCATTTAATGACAGTCACTTTGGTAAGGTATTACTTAGTTTTAAAGAAAGACACGTAAAAAGTATCGGGAGACCCCAAACCACATTTTCTGTATAATCTATCTTATCATCGCTAAAGCCACATTTCCATGTAAAATGTATCGGCAGAACCTAAACAACATTTCTATATAAACTATCTTAGCAGAACTAAACCCACATTTCAATATCTCGGTGATCTCAAGAGACCTAAAACTAAATCTTTATATGTAAATTGTCTGTAGAATAAAAAATACGTTTCCCCGTATTGTTTATTCCATATTTGCATTAGATAATTTCAAACAGACAAGGGACCTCCCGTAGACAAAGAAGTGAACATATATGGCTTCAGATTGTTTGTAAGTCCCTGGATGTAATTTCCTGGCAAAGGTGTCATAATCTATAAAGAAGGAGGAAGAAGCCCGGTCATTCATCACAGTAATGTCATTTTCTAGAATTACTCGGATGGGTTTAAAAAGCTACCCTAGCCTAAATATTGGTTTGTTTTCTACCTAACTGCATTGTTGTATACATTATTTATCGTAAGTTATGGACCCTAGACCAACATATTCTAGCGAACGCAAGCAGAGAATTATGTTCGAATCAACGTTTTTATTAGATTGGGAACCGCATGGACAGACTGTAAAATTGGCTGTTAACTGGAGTGGGTGACCGTCAGGTGGTGGAAAATACCACTATATATACCGGAATATGTGATACAGATATTGTATGAAAATCCTATATCATAAATTTAAAATATTGGGCTGTATATTGTGACAAAGTAGCCGATTTTCCTAAACCCCGTCCCCCGCTAAATCCGATGATTTTGGGGGGTATATTAGCTCATAAAGGCACTGTCATATAATAACCCATAAACCGGAAATAAAGCTGGAAATCAAATTCCACGTCTGCCTTAAAATGAGGGGTTATATTATCATATTTCTCTCAGCACGATATGTTATGTGAACTAAGTCCAATAACGTTGAGAAAATTAATGCCATTTGTCAGACCTCCCGTGGAGATATAGACAGTGGTTACTTGCCCACTGGCAGAACAACGCCATTTTGCAAAATGACCAGTTTATTCTGGTGACAAGATCTTGAATCAATCCGTTTTTTATTTCTGCCTGTGCCACACACAGCTGAGCTATACTGTCTGTACACACGCGTCCGTCGTCCGTTCGTTCATCTGATATCTATTCTTTTCTCTGCTGTCAACATGTCAAATGTTACTGAAGGTTCTGTATTATTGGATAATTTAGTGCCGACGAATTTATTTTTCTACTTAATATAGTGAGCCAAATGGAAAAATGAAAACCTAAGCGATTTGTTCAACAAGTGCCATACGAGTGAAATGATGGGTCTCTCGGTAAAGTTCTGTACACAGAGGGGGTAGGAAACTTCTGGAATTTGTACGCCTGTGTAAAATTAGGGTCATTTAGTGCACTTGAGCCTTTCCAGAAAACCATTACTCATTGGCTAGTTACAAGCACACTAGCAGATCGTCAAAGTCTGTGGACTTCTTATTCTTTTCAGTTTCTGCTCGCAAGGAGGCATCCAGGCGTGACGACCTGCCCTATTACGTCAGACGCCAGAGCAGTGTGGAAGGTCGCCATAGCGATAAAAAGCGTTAAATTTTAAAGAAAGACAATGGCCGGATGTATGCTTACGTGGATGTTTGCGGTTGTGTTTTGTACAGTGTATGATTTGATCGGACTGAGTTCCCTGGGAACTGATTTGATCTGTGTGATTACGTCACTTCCTTTCACATGCTTTCAAACAAGCTTTCTGGCCACTCTGCCTCACTGATAACGTAATGAGCGGCAAGTCAAGAGGATCCCGATGATTATCAAACCGGAAGAAACCCGCTATCCGCGTTAGCTTAGTAGTTTAGACCGTGCTAATGTAAACATGGTAAACCCACTGCACCGTGTCAATGAGCACGATACTTGTATTCCATATACCCTACCTGCCTTACTAGATAACACACTTGGCCAAATACATTACTTATCACGGTAATCTTTAATTGGACTACCGTCGACACATGAATCAGGGACTAAATCATGCTTTATGGCGGCTTCCGACCTACGATCGAACAGTGTAAAATAGCTTTTACACTATTTGCCATGATGATCATATAGTAAGCAGAAATTATCCTTCTAAATATGTTTAATTTGATATGACCGGGGATTGACTGAGCATAGGTCCCATGTGAAACATTAAACCGCTGTGCTAACTGGGCTTCTACCGCAACGTCTAGCAGTACAAACTATGGCTTTTCCGTTGAGTGGCATCCAGTTACATTCTTGTGCAGTTTTAAAGTCCTACACCACGAACCTATTCATATAGTTAACCACATGACCTGTTCAGTGCTGTGATGGACATACTGTTTTTCTTTTCTGTTAATGTCAATATATTTCTGATATAACCCGTGCGTTACATTTTGCCAACAGCAGGCCTTAAGTATTGGTTGAAATTGTTGAAAATGTTCATGTTTTCTTATGTGGCTCTGTGGCTCCAGCGAGTGGTAATCAGGCGATTGTTTGTTGAGAGTGTCAGTGTAAATATGTGTTGCTGTTCTGTGAATTTCCCAGAGCAGGTTATGTAGCCGAATGGTATACAGCTGTGTAATTCTTAGGGTGATATTATCTGGATGACACTTGCATCCATAGGTGTATGTTGCAACTTTGCAACGGAACCGGAGAAATGAATCGTATAACTTTATAACCAACAGCTCGTCGTTGTCGTGGTGTGGTCTATTTTATTTGATACACGGTTATTTAGTTTTGTTATTTTGTTGGCATGTCATTGTTTATAATTTCGCCTGTAATACAAAGAGAGAGAGAGAGAGAGAGAGAGAGAGAGAGAGAGAGAGAGAGAAAGAAAGAAAGAGAGAGAGTACATTTCCCCAGCTGTTGTGATGAAAACGCATCGTGCCAAAGTGTTAAGTGAACTAATAATTTTGCAAAAGCAAACGTCAAGATAATACCTTGGATATATTGGCTTAACTTCTGTAACCAAATTATGACCTCGGAAGCTTTAACAGACGAATATTTGTTGTTTACTGAGCTTTCGATATTTGATATTTTTCAAGATTATTTTGCCCTGTTTACATTTTTATGAAAGAAATGGTATATTGCATTATAAAATCATCCACAGAAATATTGTTGTAACTACATATGTTATCGAATTTGATTTCACCGACGTTGCAAAAGGTTTTATTTTATGTTTTATACTCTCCACTGATCCGACGTTTTATAGCTCTTAAAACGTCACGACGATGCGTTGTCGAGTGCGATTGGTTACTGCGTGTCACGTGTCCAATTTAAACGTTTTGAAGTGTTACTCCTATAAAAGGATGTCTTTTGAATGGATTCTAACCATTGTGGCTATTCATACTACCAGTGTGTATTTATTGTGCCTCGAGTTTCTACGCCAGCAGTATTGCCATTGCCCGTGTCGTGGTTTTCAGCTTATATATTTCTGATGTACATAATTTTGATGTTCGCATTTTGTTGATCTATCTATATGTACACGTATATACTTTTAAAGAGTTTTTCTTGAAGGATGAAGTAGTTGATCTGGAAGTGTACATATAGGCTCTTACTGCATCGTCCTTCTGGTGTGTCAGACAAAGATAGGTCAGATAAAAAAAATGGCTGGCAAATATTTGCTATGTTTTGACTAATGTAAAATCAGAGTGTCTAGCAGTGTCATAGCATTGCAAATGTAAGTCAGTTTTTGCCATGTGAAGCACACAACTTAGTATCTGTCTATAGGAAGACATTAATTACATGGCATTTTAAATGCAGAGACATAACATTTCTGTAGTGTCAAATAGTACCCTTAACCCACTGGGCATCAAAGACCATGTCCACGTGCAGAAATAGGAAAGGTGAATGTCACGTGTTCGTGCAAACAACACAAATAAAACGATCGCTGTCATTTGTTGATACAAAGCCTCTTTGGCCTCCAGAATGTTAAATAACAACGCAACTGAGGCCACTTACTGTATCTCTATATATTTTCGGATGTATGTTTTGTACCCCAAAGGATACGAACGATAATACGAATATTTGTTTTCAATAAACGATATGTACCCTTTCGTGCGTTTTATGGAAAGGTTTGTGGATATTAAATGGTGTGTGTGTGTGTGTTAAGTTGCAATTCTACTAATGAGTCATACGTGGTACGTATACACTACCACAGTCTCTCTCAGTGTAAACTTAAAAATCATAGGACAGATCCATTACACATGTAGACGCATGTGTGTACACTCATACATTAAACATATAAGCAAATGCCAATGTTCATTGACTTATCAAAGGTGTCTCTTTTTTTTTCTTTACACTCCCGAAATTGGCTTTCGATGTAGTGTGACGTTCGACTTCAACCAATCATGTTCAGATATGATGCGACGAATCGATTCATTTCGACCAATTATAGTCCCGACGTGATGTATGTCAAGGTCGAAATAAATGTTAGCAACATGTGCATGACCACTGGGTACACATCTCGGTAGTTCGTGCATGGCAAATAGTCAGACAAATGAAGATGTATTGTCCTGCCAATAGAACACACCAATATTTTCTGTGCCCGGTCGAACCCTGCTTCCAACGTAATGCTCTATAGTAGTATCGCACATGAGGTGCGAGGTAGGGTGTGTATGTTTTTCACTGATTGACCAGCGAGAAAAGTACTGATAAAAACTAAGACCTTCTGTCTATTTCTTCACACAAAGTAGGAAGACGTCCTCTGATACACTAGAGGTTTGAGAGAACTGTGAACTGTTCCTGAAAACAGCAATTCCAATGCGCTGGCTTGCAGAGGAATTCCAAGCGTTAATACAGTCATTAGGCATCCGTGGTGTGCCTCACATCTGCATAACGAGGACCCCAGAGAGTAATTAACAAATGGCATGGCGGGAGTTTGCGGGCAGCGTAATGTTCTCTGGTACCGGGAGGAGGTTTTAACATTCATGATCCTTGCCTGCACCCGGAACTACAGCTTATTATAAGTAGCAAAACCATGAAATATTCATACAAACGGTTTCCGCCCGTAGATGCGATCCTTAGGGACCTAGCGCCTGGTGGAAATACATTTTTTTCGGCTCACATAAGCACATGGTAAATGTCTAAAGCGTTTTAGCTCTGTTTGACTGTGTCATGACGTGAGCGTCCGTCGTCCGTTCGCCTCTTGTTCGTCATCCGCCCTAACGTAAAATGCGTTTTGAGAAAAAAAAAGTCAGGTAAACTTTGGTAAAAGATAGCTATGGACCACATTTCCCGACCATTTTTTCCTTAAAATATTCAGTTCTGGATTTTAGTTCCTTTTAATTTTATTTTCGTTAACGTGGATTGCAGAGAATTGCAGAGAAATTTAAAATATGTCTGCTGATCTACCATGTCTAAATAAAGAGAACATAGCCTTGATAAGAAAAAAATATATAAGTATAGTTGCTTGATTATTTCTGGTACAAATTATTATAATATTGTAAAATACTCTTAAAATAGGTAGTTACTATGGAAAAAAGTTGTGCAGCAAAATGTGTTTAGACTCCCATTTTGAAATTTCGAATCACTGACATGCAGGGGCGCTATAAAAACACAGTATTGATCGTGTCTTGCCATCAGGCGTTGGTGGAGCGAAGCATACAACATTGATGGAATTAGGCTAACGATCAAACACCAGGCCCTGTGCCGGTGAGCGTTAGAGATGACGTCACGGTGCCCCGTGGAAGCAGGCTGCGATACACATAGCCCAAATAAGGCTCAGGCGGACAGTTGCAGGCTTGACTGCACATGGCTACCAACTGTTGGCTGTTTAGAATGCAACCTAGGCAGAATCAAAGGACAGGGATGTGAAAGACCAAGACTTCGTAGTAAAGCATATAGGCCTACATGTGTGTAACGGGGAGACTATTTTGCAGCCATTGCCAATATAAGTAGGTAAGTACCAATATCGACGACGATGATGATATCTCACTCTGCTATTGACTGAGAGTAATATAATATATAAGCAAGAGTGAAGATGTGATTCAATGCGATAAGAGTGTATGAATGTCTGTTTAATGTCGCATTCTATATACTGAGGACGATATTTTATTACCGACATTGCTCCGTGAAAGGTCATCGGATAGAGTTACTGAATGCTTGAATGAGTCTAACATATTCATGATATTTAACGTAGTGTTGCACTTTCGGGTTTTAGGGTAAGGATAAGTACATGTACGTCGGGAGATGGAACTCACCGGGTATTGTGGGAATGGCATAGTTAACAGGCGAACCCAAATATAACACAAGGTTAAGAATAATTCATAATAAAAGGCAGTCAATTTACTTCTTCCTAAGTCCTCTAAACAGCTCCACAAGCATAGCATAAGCGGCAGTTGACATCATAGAATACATGGTAACACATTAGCATTCAACAATCAGGATACACAGTAGATTCACAATGCATAATAGACAGTACATAACGACATCTTCAGTTCAGTGGTAGTACTGCAAAGAGGCCGTACACGCAGGAAGCCAAGGTTTATATAGCACGCCAGCAGCCATGTCACCTCCGTCTGCTTCAGTCCAACAGTATACGGCGCACACGAGAGCAAATACGCTCCGCGCTTCAGTCGAACATAGCAATAATAACTTGATGCGATTCGACCACAGAGTACAAATCTCACTTGTCCTTGTGCCTTTTCCTTACGTTTGAAAATGGCTAAACGGTCTTCTCAAATCTTGTTGTTATTTTTTACTAATTTGTTGTCATTCACATAAGTGATTTTGCTGTGCTACACGTCAACGAAAAATGCATTTAAAATTGGTCTTCCTTCACACAAAATGCATAAAATTGGTTTTCATCTCTTACCCGAATTGCTTGCCATTACACACAAAAATAATCTTCCTTTGCCCAAATTTTATGCCAAGTGTAAACGGGGTTTGCCTTATTAAATCGCGTGTCATCAGGTTATCTTCTTTACCCAACATTATCTCCCTGACCTGCTTATTAATATAAAAACTAATTTCCTTGATTTACCTATATTGCTTGTGAATTCGACAATACAAGATTTGTTGCTTTGAAAACTGTAATAATTCTTCAGTACCATTTGATACAGACTTTACATTTCATTTCAGAAATGGCAGAGAACATGTCGCATAGAGAAGAATTGGATCATCAATGTATAGTGTGTCGAGACATCTGGCACAGGGATGTGGATGCAGAAGTCTATCATAGAAACGCTCGGACAAGAAAAAAGTCTTCAGCTGAACTCCAACCAGGTCTAAGTGTATGTATGGACTGCATACTGTCAGACAGATTGCTACATGGGAACACCAGCGGTCAGGTGAAGGCTTTCAAGATGTTGCGGGAATGTGTTCTACCAGGGTGTGGTGGCAAAAAGACAGTTCCAATGTGGTTCTGCTATGATTGCTTCAAGTACCTGTGCAATGAATGCAAGCATACCGCAGAGCACTCATGCGAAGGAAAACAGGTGGGTTATAAAAAAACAACTTTTAAATTAAAGTTCAAATCAACACAGATTGCTGACAAGTACTGGCTAGATTTATTTGATGTAGAGATTGTAGTGATGTGGCCTTTAGCAAGTACAAAATATATTAAATTGCATATATATAGTAAAGAGTACAAATGGGTTTAAAATACGCATATGGTATTGTATGATTGCGGTGGCACGTTTGCATTTCGTTTGTAGAGTTGCTTAGTGCCTTTCATGAGTTGCACTTATGACATTTCCTGTGAGTGTCGGCTTTAAACAACATTGTCAGTTTCAAACATTTCCTGTGAGGGTCAGCTTTAAACAACATTGTCAGTTTCAAACATTTCCTGTGAGGGTCAGCTTTAAACAACATTG
>JAAUYG010198286.1_pt1 | contig 11392 bp, 9 predicted proteins | sample 7278091 | NCBI WGS metagenome assembly JAAUYG01 (sample SAMN14350201, study PRJNA611818) | marine sediment metagenome | isolation source: surface marine sediment (0.6m) | place: French Polynesia: Moorea | collected 2018-08 | reverse complement strand
CTGACACTAATGCTCGTGCTAAACACGATGTATTATCCTGCCACACCAATGTCGCTTCAGTGCTTGGCATTATGCAAAGAAACGAAACTTGCGTCATTCCATGAGAATTTAGCATGCTTTCCAGAAGAGGTTTCTGTTCAGAGAGAAGCATTGGCATTGAAGAATTTACTTTGATTGAGGCAAAGCAGGAAATTTGAGTTCATGTCCTTCACTAAAAGCACTGCCCGTGTAGACACGCGGTCAGTTCCTGCTTGGTCACCCTGTCTCCCAGATCAAAAAAGGTGACCTGAACCAGAGGGCAGAGAGGGTCCTTTCTGTGGAATTAACAGAGACAAAGTGAAGTGACACGGAGCAGAATGCTTTGCTTCTGAAATGTTCAGTTTACCGTTTGTGGTAATGGACTGTGTATTGTGGTCACGTAACGGGCACTTAGCATGGCTTTTGTGCAGGTCCTTGTCGGACCTTTTCGTTGCTGGAAAATGGATTCTGCAAAGATCCACTGGGCAGCTGAGGTTAGTGTGTCGCCTTTATTGATGACTTCGTGGATCACCCTGGAGATATCAAAGAAGATTGTTGTTGTTTGCTACGGAATTTTCAGCAGGACAGCAGGACGTTTTTTTATTCAACAGGAAATCCTGACTGAGAAATTATAAGCTCGTTGCGGACCAGAACGGAACGAAAAGGGCAGAATGCGCAACACAAAAAATGCAAGAAAGCGAAGGCAACACTCCTCAAAAAGTAGAACAGAATTTCCTGGTCCTCCTTGTGCAGTGAAGTCTTCCTAGTGACAGGTTTTTGCCTCCCTCACCAGGGAGGTGGATCGGAATAGGTCATTTTGACTCGTCTGCACTTTGTTTCCGCAGGGTTGAGAGTTGAGATTCTGTCAGTTGGTCACCAAAATGTTGAGGTGAGACGGGGCTTGAAGGATAATATCAGCACATTATGCCTTTGGTCCTGCTGGCTGAAACTGTGTTCAAGTGCCTTCTCAACACAGCGTGCAGCAAGCAGATCCACGTTTCAGGGTTGTTAGCAGACGTCCTCATTAAGTCAGAGAAAAGAGAGTGATACACCAGAAACTGAATCACAAAATCTTACCCGCCTTGGCTAAATGACACAAGCCTGCCTGTTCCAGAAAAGAGCTTAGCTGTATACTTCAAATCCTGAGGGGAATAAAATGGACTCACAAAGCATTGCCTCAAGTATTTCCCAAAAGAGAGAGAAAGCTGTGCGAAATGGAAGAGATAAGTGGTTCTGATGAGTTTGCGAAATGTAGGCACAAAACACATCCGAGCAAAGTTGGTCTGCTTCGGAAACCAGTGCGAGTTGGTTCCATTATCCACAGCCATCCCTTTAGTTGGGCTGAGATTCTTTCAAATATGCAGTGTCGGACAGCGTCTAATTCCGCAGTAAGAACGTCGCTGGATGTAATGGCAAGGTCATTAGCAACACGAGTCCAAAGGTGCGCTGTGATAGACAAGAGCTAAATCATAGTGCAAGAGCACATCCGGCCCTGCTGGCGACCACCTCTCCCTTCCATGGCTCATTATGTATTTATACAGGAATATCTATTGGTCTGAGTCCACAGGCCTAGGTCCCGGACGCTTTGGTCTGTTCTCTGTGGTATTCAGCATGGTTTTTACGTGTATTGTGCCAAACTAATGGGACTGGACTACAGCCCAAAACAATTTTTGTGTCCAGACTGCTAGTGTTCAGTTCAGGGGGATATTCACTGTCATGAAAACACGCAGATTTGAAAGGCTGTCTGTTTTCCAAATGACATGTCGTGTGATGTGAGATGAAGTTACCTGCAGCTGCCTCCATCCTGCAAAGTACATGTTGACGTCGACAAAATTGACTTTGATTCTTTGAGACATCTCTCCTTTGCGGAGTTTTCCTCGCTTCGCAGTGCATCCAAAGGAAAATGTCACCTGTTATCTCGCTTTCAAAGCCTCAGCAAAGGATGTATTGCAATAAGAACAGGTTTGATATCAACTTTGGTATTTTCAAATCTTAAAGTTCATATACCTTACATTCACCTGAACAAAAATGTGGGAACTACAAACAATGGGCCCTGTTGTGCACAAAATCAGTTCAGGACCAATCTGTGCACAGTTCATTTGCCTGGTCGCATGGACCCCGATATCTGATAGTTGGAGTTGAACGTTTCACCTTTATCTGTATATCTGTGTGGGCCAACCTGAATGGGTACAAACCGGACTGGTTCTAGGCAAGAACCTCAGGTCATCTGAAAAAGCTCCATTGAGCTTTTGCCACTTTTGGACAGTCAGTTTGGCAATAGGGCATGGCCTGGAATGGAATGGCTTAGTCTAGTGTGATAGTTTTAGTACAGACCTACTTTTTCGGTGCATTACCTGCCTGTGATCCACAGACATCCATTCCAGCAACAGCTGAAATTGGACTCATTTCGTGGAACGCGTCAGAACCATCAACTCCTGCCAGCTGAGGGAAAACTGTGAATCAAAGCATTTGTGAAAGGCCATCATGCGGCTACGATGTTCTGTTCGAGAGTAAATCGCTCAGTGGACCCAGCCGAGTTCTTGTAGGGTTCCCCGTGTTGCCTGTCTGGCGTTTTGCTCTTATCTCAGTTGCTGGCGAAGAGGTGCTGCTGTGTTTGAAGTCTTTCCTTGATCAGAGATTGACCTGCTTGCGTACTTGTCATGAACAATGGAAATATCTGATTTTATGCTGTTCCTTCGGATGTGACGTTTTTCGCTGCTCTCTCTCGTCTCTCTCTCTCTCTCTCTCTCTCTGTGTGTGTGTGTGTGTGTGTGTGTGTGTCTGATTGTTGTGCATCAGAATTAAATGAACTTCTTCGATTCTGGAGTTGTCAATGTGTAACGCAGATGTCTTTTGTGATTTCAGAGCGCATTCTGGAGAAAAGTATGTGAAACTGGACAGAGCGGAGTAGTTCAGATCCAGGTCACTGTTGCAGCGCACGTTCTTTGCCAAGTCTTTCATCGCAGAACTTCATCAACGGGTCACACTTCTAACAAAGCAGAATGGCAGCATTCATAGCAAAGCAGATGATGGGGGATAAGCTCAGCTCCGTGAAAGGTATGTGTTCTCAAAGCAATTCACTTCCACTGATGAACAAACAATCTCCCCACATTTGTGCTAGATAATCAGGTTATTTCCGATCGGTTCTGATCCAATCGAAAAATGCAATGTAATTATCCATTTAATTACCCACCAGCAGCAAACAGGTTACTTACAGGAGTTTTGTTAAGCTTAGATTTTCTGCAAATGCGTGTTTCGTGCGCTGAAGACGGGGCATCTTGAAACAGACCAAGTGCAGCTGCCTAATGCCACCCACCTGTCAACCAGAACTCATCATGGCTTTTGTTTCAGCTGTGTTCTCCGAAAATCAAAAGTTGTAACTTAATCCAGTACAAGCAGTTTACTGGGGAGTTTTTGGTCTTTAGGCTTCACTTCCGGTGAAGTGCAATCGACGTGAAACCTGATGCAGTGGGAACCACAAACTGTAGTTCTTGGGATCAAGCGGGAAACTGATTGCGTCAATGCAGTTTCACTCAATTAGTTTTGCATGCAGGAAAAATCTTTGGTGGTTGTGGTTCAGAATCGAAAGCATCTCTGCAAGACAGAAGCCTTGGCCCCCTTCTAGAATTTGAAAGCAGACATTGTCGTGGTGTTTTGTGAGTCCCACCACATGGACCGCGTGGCGCTCTTTCTGGTTAGTCACCAGTTGTCCTTCTTTTCTTTGGATGATACACTCCCTTCAACTGTGACAGATGATTCCGGAGTGCTCAGTTCAGTCTTCTGTGATTATACCTGTCTTGGCATATTTCGTCCTTAGAGTATCCGTGAATGAGGTCATGTCGTTTGAGGTATAATTCTGTTGGCTGCATTATAAAAGGATGATATTTTGCTGTCTGATTGTTGGGTGTGGCCCAGGCTCCATTTTTCAAAGAACAAAGGTTTTATTTGATGTTGAGAAGTTCAGAAAGCATGCTGTTCACCCAAAGACGGATGGTTTTTGTTCAGAAAAAGGGCATTGATCTGTTTCATCATTTGTCTTGCAGAAGAAAGATTGAAATTTTAAATCAAGCAAACCATTTTCTCCATGCAGAGAGTGTGACGACAGAAATCTACGAAGTCTTTGAGTGATTTCAACCAAGAAAGAAAGGGCCATTCTGTGTGTCCGGTTGGAAAGTAGACCTCTGACCAATCTGCGTTTGAGGTGGATCTGTTTTGCAGAGAACTACGAAAAAATACTGTTTCTTCAATGAAAAGGTTGTGCCAAAAAGTAATTACGGCCCAAGATGCATTTGAAATGCCATTTTTCACACGGTGTTTGGCAGGCAATTTCTTTATCGGTGCTTTGGATGAAGCAGCACACAATGCTCGCCTTGTGAGGAAATTTAATTTAAATGCAACACATTTTGTAATCACAGTGTATTTGTCTTTTCTGCGGGAAACATTCGAGCCTGATGAATTAGAAGACGTTAACCGAAGAACAAAAGTAATGGTGATTTATTGCTTTAAGAGGGTGTTTTGTTCGGGCAAAACGGGAAATCTCTCAGGTTATTGAGAGTAATGCATTGCTGTTGCCTACCGCAGCCAAACCTTGCTGTCATTAGCTGCGCGGAAATTGAGCCACGTCTTCAGGTGGATAAAAGATGCAAGCAAATGGCCACTTATCCTGCTTTTTGTCAAGTGAGGAAGTGCATTCATTACTTTGTGGTTCTTCAGATTAAAAGGCAGGAAGTTCATTTCTGAAAAAAATATTTTCTAACTTACCAGCGACCTTAAGTCCCTGTCGCTTTTGGTTGGGAAAGTGCAACCTTCTAACATTTTTTCGGCCGCACGGCTGTGAAAGCAGAGCAGCCAACTGTCAGAACCCCTCTCCCTGCAGTGACAAAACAAACGAGCAAACACGCGCGAACAAACCGCTTGATCAGCTTGGCGTGAGCACCTGGGGCGCACGTCTGGCAGTACCAGACAAAAACTGCGCCATCATAATTCTGCAACAAGTACACTGATTCAGCGCAGATGCTACAGTTGGGCGGGGGAGGGGTCCAGAAGGAGGTAGTGGGGTCCCGGTGCGATCCTGACGCACGTCTGGGTATCTGTGGCCTTCACTCTTTGTTGTGCAAGAACGTGGTTCAGGAGACATTCCAGTCGTTCTCCCTGAAAAACAGACATCTTGATTGGCAGCTTTGGTTGCGAAAAGTGAAACACGATTTGACTGCGAACTGCTGAGCTAGAGAACAACAGAAAAGTCAGTGAAACGTACCCCCTTCTGTTCTCACAAAAGGATTTCTCTGAAGTACTGCGAAGCAACAAAAGAGCTTAACATGATATTGACGCTGTCTAAAACAGTTTGCACGAAAGGGAAGCCTCACTTTTTGCGATGTTTTCGATTAAGCTGGGATACAATTCCGTGTCAAAAGTCCGCGACTTGTCTGTCACGCAAAATCCTTTGCTACTGAATTACAAAGGCAGAATACATGCAGAGTGTGTACTGGTCTTTATCCCATGATATCAATTCGTATGTTACATGGTGACTATCAGATTTCTGGCTCTCTTGGCAGCGATGGGTTTTGTGACAGCAACTGCCTTTCGAATGAAGTTGGCGAAGCAGTAATTGCATTTCCCTGTAATTCTGTCCTTCTGAGTTTCAAATTGGTGAAGCCTCTTCTTGTCTTCTCAGCATTTTAACCCAGAAATATTCTTGTGACTGATTTTGATTTCTGCGAGCGGGAAACATCTCCCTAAGCTGTCGTTTGACCAACAGAAACAGTTTCGGGCAAAACACATGGGTAGGTGAATTTTTTTGGGGGGGGGTTCGAGGAAAATGGTGCTTTTTAACTGATGGTTATGATTCCCAGGACAAAACTGCGGTTGGTGTGAAGTAATTTGGGATGTATGGTTTCTCATTGAGACCCATGAGATCTGCCTTTCACGAGTCTGTTAAAGAATGGTAATTCGTTGATGAGCAAAGCAGATGATGTGAATACGCTTTTTTTCTCTGTAAGTAAGGCTGCTGTTCAGAATTTTGCACTGTCAAGAAGTTGGTTTGTGAGGCTGCTTGTAATGGCTACTTTAACTAATTATTTCTCACAGTGACACATCACAATGTGCTAAACCATCCCTTATTAGCTATCAGGGAATTGAGCGGGTTTTACGACGGATGAAGACCTTCAGCTAATGGCTACTCATCACGGCTTTTTATCTCGCAAACGCAGTGTGTTTACTGCTATGTGCTGGACTAAGATTGATTCCTTCCTGGACGTCTCACTGGACAACGCCATCCGTCCTGCATGGAATTCTCCCAGGTTTCTTCCTGGAGACTGAAAAGTGCATTTAACAGCAACATGATACGTTTAGCGTTTAGCCCAGGGACGTGGAATTGGATAATGATTGGACTCCACCTCTGAATAGGTTACTTGGAGCAAAGTCATTGTTCTCAACAAAGGTTCTTCAGTAGACGAACACGAGAAAGTTAAATACGTGGAAAACACTCAATTTCCATTTGCGTCAGAACAAGGCACCAGAAATGGAGAATAGTAGGGAGCGAGACTTACTCTCATAAGTTATTCAGTATTGCGCGTCATTTCATTGATCCTGCTTCATGAACAGTATCAGTAATGAGAAGGCTGATCGCGTAAATCAAGACGACTTTCTCTGCATCTTTTCTGTTCTGGACTTGCTCCTTGATGACGTTAGGCGTGCAAGTTTCGCAGGTTTCTGCAAGTGTCTGGCTTCTGATTTGAACGATTGATAGCCAGATGGTTAGTGCATGAATTCTGTTCAATCAAGAAAGCTCAAAGACATCTCACAGACCTTCCATGCAGATCAACCAAACGGATTCCCAGTGTGCAGATATTTCGTGCTGGTGTGCCAGTTGGGACAGTCGGGCCGAAGAAACGTAGAGAGTCATTCTGTTTCAACATCAGGCATTGAGAGCTGAAAAGGAACGAACATTGGCAGTGAGTTGATTTGTGCTGTCATTAGCTTGCTCCTGGAAGGAACACTGCATGGAACGGGGGAAAGGGGAAAGATGCACCGTCTTCCCAGAGACAAGCAGAAATTAGCCTAATGTAACGTGAACAGTGTGATATGGCTCCTTTCTTGCAGAAATATGGTACAGCGGTGATAGAAATCACCTGCAGCTACCTTGCACAGAGATGGTAAAATGATGGACGGTTCCACAATAAACCTTTTGCTTTTGGATGCAAAGTGTTTCAGCAGTTTCACATCCAGCTTTAAATTCGATCTACAAGAGGAGAAGGGAGAGAGAGACACACACACAGAAGATGAGGGGAAAGAGTGAGCAAGAGATGAACTGGCTCCAGTTTCTGGTTTCTCAATTGATTTTCCTTGGATTTCAGGGCACATCAGGCCTGTTTCTGTGAGAGACTCAACCGCCCACTTTTGAGTGAATTTTCTCAAACTGAAGGCTGGTGCCCTCGCAGCCAAGTTTCTTTTGGGCAAAAGGTGGCGGGAGTCGTAGGCGGCAAGTGACTGTAGAATTGTTCATGTTGTGATTAGCATAGTTTTCCGTGACGTCGATTTCCTTTCACTGCTCAACAAGCAGGGAAAATGAGGACCTTGACACAGCCGGTTTTACGTTGTTCGTCAATGCAAATTCTTTGCAGCTTTACGGACAATTCTCCTTCATTACTCTCCTTTGCTTCTCAATTGCCAGATCGAGACTTATGACACAGCACACAAGAAGGAATTCAGCTCAGTCTGTGGAACATGCTGATGGATGCTTTGTGTCGAGTCTATCACCATCCTGGCGCTTGAAAGCAATGAAGCAGCGCTGCCTCAGACAAAATGGAATGTCGGAGGTCTATGCCAGTGCAAGTGTTCAAAAACACCCCTCCCGATTGTCAATCCCCAATCTGTTCATCTCAACAAAGAAGCCCAGCATGGCGTTTGACCGTCCGAGAATGTCACATCAGTTGTACAGCCGCCGTTATCCCCCGGAAAGAATTCAAATGTAGAGAACTGAAACACCTCGACTTTGGATAGCTTTTCACTTTCAAAGTTTGTTGTTTGGGGCTCTTGGAGACGAGGGTGTGGAGAGGAGGCAGAGGTAAACAGACGACAATCAGAAGAAATTCCAATTGCTCAGAATAAACCCAGCGATGGGCTGATCTAATTTCCTTTTCCTGCCATTTTCTGAGGAATGCTCAACAACAGCATTCCTTTTGGGAAGGCAGCTCAGTTTCTCTGCCTCTGGGCGTTTTTTCTTTTGGGCTTACTTCTCTGATGGGCAGGAATCTGGTGCCCCACATCCGGGCGTTCGCCCATCCACCAGACGTTTAGTCTGGAAAGCCGAGCCGTGTCCTTGGTGTAAGGTCTGATTCTCACTCTCGAATCGGCCAGCAAATAAGCCATTCATCTGCGAAACGAACATCGTTCGTCGTAATCAACGACTGCCTCATAAACGCCTCAGCATTGGGGTAATCTCCTAACAGGTTGTGCATTAGTGCTGATGAATAAAGCCGTGTGGCATTCCCTCAACAATGTAAGTGATTTATACATAATTCATATTCAAACACCATCAATCATCGTTTTCCTTCGCTCGTTTTGACTTAGTTTTATAACTGATGACGACACAATAATCTCGAGGCATATCCACATTTATTGTTCATGGTGTTCTGCTTGCTTTTTCTTGGAAAGTGAAAGTGCAGTGCATGTATTTGCGCCGAAGGACTTCTCCATCTTCAGGAATTCTTGGCAACAGCATTGTCGCTTGCTTTGGGGAAGTCAAGGAAAATGCTGCCAGCATTCTGTAACGTCATTCTGCAGATGTGTATGCTGTTCATGGAATGGAAGTGATCGAGATGTGTGTGTTCTGTGACACAGTGGGAAGGGATTCGTGGGGAGGTAAGTGTACACAAAATATGAGCAGATCTTATGTTGGTCCAGTTGGTGATGTTGGAGAAGAAAGGGGCTGGAGACGTGTCCGAGTGCTTCATTCCCATATCAATAGTCCGCCGATAAAGCCAGGAAAAGTCGTTGCTGTGTCAATAGCACATGATTTTGCTAAGTTATACTAAATTACTTGTTCCTATAGAAACCGGGTGAAAGCTTTTTGCTCCGAAGGAAAACAAGTCGATGTTGGATCTGTGACCGTGACTGGAATGTTTCCGCCGATGTCATTGTCCCCAGAGTCGCGGAATGTACATCAGAGCGCTTCCTCTCCCGCCGGCAAGAAGAATTTAATGTTCCCACTCTCAACGCTTGTGTAAAGCCTTAAGAGTCGGCTCCTTCTGTACGTGTGATATTCTGCATTGACGTGTGTTTCAAGGTTACAATAGGTCGCATGTTGACAAAAGCGAAATTTCCCACCTCAACTTGCATAGATTTCACGTGAAACTGTGAGGTTGCTTTTCAGAATCAAGATTCCCTAGCAGCTGGGTTCTTTTGCTCACAAGGGAAGTGCTCCATCAAATAGAGTCTTGCGATGCTGACAGCAGCTGCACAGGCCCATAAATTGTACGTAAACGGCAATGCAATGCTGCGCTGTTGGGAGAAAAGACGTTGTATTCATCATCTGTGAACAAAGACTTCTTTTCACATTTACTCCTTTCTAGGCTCCGATCAGGAGTGCCATTACCGACAGGCAAACACTGAGGTTGCTGCTTGTCAGATTGGCTCTTACAGTGGCACAGGTACAAAACCTGTTGTACATACGTGTGTCACTTGCTGGGTCAGTTTTTGCCAGTCCACTTGAAGATAAAACTTTTGGCAGACTTGATCGCTGAAGTCAAGAAACCATTCTCAATCAGCACTTGGTTGTGTGGCTGCCTCACTACAAAGCCATTCAACGTCCATGCACCGGTGCCTCTGCTCCGAGGATGAGGGGACTGCTGTGGTGAATGGCAGTCACCTCTGAAAGGGGATCCAAGTGACACATCCAGCTTGATGGAACCAAGAATAGGAACCCTTGTACCATCCCTTCAGTGATCAGGGTTCCTTTTTGCATGGAAGATTGGTTGAAAACGAAAAGGGGAGGACAAAACACTAAAAAGATTTTGGAGGGTGCAAAGGAGCTGCAACGCTTTTCAACTGCTTGTTTCATATGTGGGCAGGTTGACATTCTTGTCAGCTGGGGAGAGAGTGGACACTGGGACGGACACAAAGACAGAATACATGTACATGCAAGTGGTTGCCCCTTTGTTGAGTCTTTTTGCAGCAGTTTTTGACTCCGTGGTCCCTTTTATCCTCGCAGGAATAGTAGGTGACGACAACAGCTCTCCACCTGCAGGTAGACTGGTCCACAACATTAATAATACATCATAAGCTCAGTAGCTTCCGCTGTTCTCTCATTTGATTGACAAACAGCTTTGGCAGTATTGATGAGAGATGTGCACGAATTGTCCATGATTGTGACAACGGTGATATTGCAATGATCTGTGCGGTTGTGAATACTAATGCTGAAACACTTCGAATCTGGACGAATTTTTGCATGTCAGTCCATGTCCTCTGCTTTGCTGTAAATCCCATGGTGAAAAAAGCCAGGCTCAAGCGAAAAATCTTTGTTGAGTCTCATCCTTGTGAGCCAGCTGCTTGTTATTGTTTCTGACACCTCTGTTTGGCTTCATTTGTGATACTAATTATGTCTTACCGTGCTTTCTTGCTAACACGGAGGCTTTATCGTGCAGGGTGCCTTGATTTACAACTTAATTAATAATGATTTTCTGGTGCTGGCGCTTGTAATGTGATTCTGAATCGACACGACATCCCGGTGAAATTACACGACATACATCATCAGCAGTTGGGCTGGTCGATTTTGCCTCCGACGTTCCTGCAGAATCCAAGTCTGTCAGATCTTCCAGCAATGCTTTTGTCTCCAGGGAGGAAGAGTGAACAACCGGAACCTTGAAGAATAAATACACCATTGCCAACAGTTGATGGCTGTTTGTTTTCTCTTTGCCGTTGTCTTTCAGAAAATGTCCACATTCATTCATTTGCAGCTCAGGTGATGGTCCAGCCTGCCAGATTCCATTTGTAGGAAACAACAATCACATCATGTGTTGACGTATTGTGCGATCATTTCAAATTGGACTGTTGCCTTGTTTACCCCTTTTACTGTGTCCTGGAAGTTCAGGCGGATTGCCGCTAATTACCACTGCATGCCTCATTAACACGTGTAAATCTAAGTATGGTACTCTTGTTAACTCACCAACCATCAGGTGCCGTCGGAGGGGGCGACGAAGAAAATGGAGGAGAAAAGAAGGAATTGACCGAGGAAGGTACTAATTTTGTGTCCTTCGCAACACTTTACTGCGGCAGTGGCATTATGTTTGTGCATCCTTCGATGTTATGCTCACCCGCTATTTTTTACAACAACTACAATCAGATAAGCTAACAGATCTGTGCTCTGAAAATATTT
>JAAUYG010082643.1_pt1 | contig 11393 bp, 13 predicted proteins | sample 7278091 | NCBI WGS metagenome assembly JAAUYG01 (sample SAMN14350201, study PRJNA611818) | marine sediment metagenome | isolation source: surface marine sediment (0.6m) | place: French Polynesia: Moorea | collected 2018-08 | reverse complement strand
TTTCAAGTGTGAACAATCAGATGTTTGCAATTTTGTCTCAACGTCTCAAATTTCTTCTGCACAAATATTGATTCGCGACAACTTGGATCAATCGATGACCGCAATCTGAAGCAGAAATGGGGATATACTACACACCTCACAAAACCAGCTTACATGTGACGTTGGGCGTTGTCTCTCCAGTTCCGCATTAGCATCAAATCCAAGATAATTCCTTCAGTTTCAAGATCCATTGCTTGATATGAGCTATCATGTCAAGTGAGAATACAAAAATGAAGAGAACAGAAGAAGAGTTATAACCTTGCCACTTCAGCCTTGGATCATGGCTGCGCGGCAAAGTTGCGCAGTCGCTTGTTTTGGAACAGCTTCGTTAAGGCCGCCAGACGTCACTGCAACGAGAAAAGACCATAACGGTCTCACTGGGGAAAGAAGCCTGAAGTTCTACTTTTCCATCCGTACTCCATCGCCAGAACAATCCAGCTTCACACGGTTCAGGATCGTTTCTGGAGTGGAACTGCAAGGGCGTACGCCATGGACACGGGATTGGACTTGAGGATCCAAGAAACACGCAATTCAAAGGACAAAAAGACTTTAGACCTTTTGCCGCTCCTCCTGTGGTCACAGAGTCACCTGCACCTTTTGGGAGAGTTGGGATCCGGGACCTTTCGACCAAAACCTTCAGGCTTCTACGGATGAATTCGCAGCGTTCACTTTGTTACTTTTCTCTTTTGAAAGCAGAAATGACAGTTTTGTTCTCTTTGGGCACTTTCTCAATCGGGAAACGTCTGCCAGTTCGACGAAATGAAAACCACCACCATGACAGGTCACCACAGTTTATTGGAAAGAAAACGGATTTCCTTCAACCCGACCCATTGCAGCGGTTGTTTTTCTTGTATATATATATATGTTCGCGTCCACAAAAAATATTTAGTTTGTCAGCTCAATGACAAAACCCCTTAACAAAAAATACGAAAATTGAACAGAGGCAGACACTTCCAAAAATCATGGTTTTTACACCAGAGTGTTGAACTACGCGCCTTCGGAGCCCACAGCCATCTGAACCCTTGCGTTACCTCTCCTTCCAAGGTGAATGGAGTTTCTTTTTTTTCAGCAGAGACAAAAGAGACGTTGCATGTTGTTTTTTACGAAGAGTTCCAGTCTTCATGATTTGGTGTAGTCTGGGGCTGGAAACGTTGGATCAGCTGTAAATGCGAAGCAAATCACTTTGATCTCTTTTCAGCACCTGAATTTCAACTTTAATTTCTCTTAAACACAAATGATGAACTTTTAGAAGCTGCCTTTTGAAGCACCTTCATCCCATGAAAACAGAACTGTGTTTGAAAATATGTAAAATCCTCACCACAAGCGGCTTTCTTGAAATGATAGACATCAGAAACGGGTGCAACCTGAGAACCAGGGTCACAAACATCTGGTATTGTGTCTTCCACAATGAAACATCCGGAATCAGCAAAGTTGTAGTCCAAACCCTGACACTCGCCATAATATCTGGAAATTATAATCTCCTTCACCTTGTTATTGTCACCATGGTGAAAGCCAAGATTTCATTGGCGTCTCGACAGTGAGGATTTCTTTGCAGTGGACGTTACACCACACACTTACGAGCAAATGCTGATGCAGGTTTCCACATCCATTGGCCCAAAGGGAATTCCACCGACGTATTGGGTGTCCAGGTAAGCCACCCATCCCGATGGCAGGTAATCTGTAAAACAACACCAAGGCAAGAACAAATCTTCAGAGCTTGATTCTCATTCCACCATCCACCACCATCGCAACATCCCAGGATTCTGAGCACAATCCAGAGATGGTGTGCCTTCACCCCGATTCCGCAGCTGAAGCATTAATTGAACGAATGTTTCAATTTTTTCAGGATTGAAATGACGTTCAGGAAAAACAACAGGCAAACATCACCTCCCAGGCATTTGTCACCGATGAGCTCGTCTGTTGGACAATCGCACGTAAAACCATCCACTTCATCCACGCAAGTCTCGGCGAATTCACAAGGCTGAGTAGCGCATTCATTAATCTCTGAAAACAAACCATTGATATTGTCAACAAAGGCTTAATTCATCAGTAGAGATTCTTGTTTACTACTCCAAAAGTCCAAAGCCTATTTTTGCAACATTCATGTTTTAGATTGGATGTATATATTGTGTTTTTGCATGTTTCATGTGCTCAGAAAATTATTATGCGGTTTGCACCAGCTTCACAGTGGGCGCCGGTGTATCCAGCAATGCAGTTGCAACAGTAGCCATTCACTTGGTCCTCACACGTGCCGTAATTGCACGTCACGTTGACGCAATCATCAATGTCTGCAAGGGAAGAAGACAAAAAAGCCAAGATGCTTCCGAGATGTGGAAAAGCATTGCAAGAGAATCCTTGTGTAGCCTGTGTGATAGATCCACTCACTTGTCTCACAGTAGTCGCCTGTAAAACCAGTCTCACAGAAACAGCGGAAGCTGCCCACCAGATGCTGACACGTGCCCCCATTCTCACACGTTACGTTCACACACTCATCCACGTCTGGAAATGGCAAGATAGTGTTGTGCATGTGATTCTGTATTCCTTCTCGGGAGTGTAAAATCCTGGGCATCAAGGTCTGTCTTTCTTTTTTTCACGTGGGCAGCAACGAGTTCAAAGAATGTGCAGGTGAACAGCCTTAGTCCGGTCTGCACTGAACAACGCATCGCCTGGATCTAACGCACAGGACGAGACCTTCACGATGTGATGAACACAGAGCGGTTTTTAGGGCGTGGGTCCCTGGCATCAGAAGTTGCAATCACACACACCAGGTCTGACACCCTTTCTAATCTTTTTTTTTAAACCGCGCCTGTATATACAGTGCTGCCATACAACGTATTTTAGTGAATCTCCTCTGCATCAGAATAGGGCTCAATCACTTGCCTGTTTCACACTGTGGACCTGTGTATCCCAGTTCGCAGTCACACACGTAGCTGTCCACCTGGTCCTCACACACTCCGTGGTAACAGGATACCCCGTCACAGTCGTCTATGTCTGATGCATTCGCAAAAGCAGAAAAAGCACAAAGAGACCATTTACAGCCTTCATAACATGATTCTTGCAACAAAATTTGCGATTGTGCGAAGCCGCAATATTCACTGCAAGTGAAGGGTGGACGTTCTTATTCAGAAAGACCTGTCTCACCACCCTTCAGAGAAGCGCATAATTTGAGGATGTTGCCGCCTGCACGGTCACCCCTCACGAAATTTGGGCGCAAATGTGCAAAACTCGGGCGCAGATGCTCACTTGTTTCACAGTGTTGTCCAGTGAATCCTGCATCACAGTTGCACACGTAGTCGTTCACCAAGTCCTGACAGGTGCCGTTCTTGCAAGTCGCGCTGGCGCATTCATCAACATCTGCGAAAGGCAAAGGTTTTGTTTTAGACAAGGTCACTTGTAAGCGTCGAGGCGTACAGCCATGTTGTGGAGTTAATGTCCAAGCCGAAGGCGACAGCCACGAAAACAGCGGCAACGTGACTCCCAAAGGCCGCTCTACTTGCTGCGACCTGTGCGGCCGAAAGACCAACTTTCCTCTGTTGAAGATTCCTGGTCATTCCAGCGTTAGCTCATACCTATTTCGCAGTGAATGCCAGAATACCCCACATCACAGACGCACTCATATCCAGCAACCAGATCCTCACATGTGCCGTTGTTACAGGAAACACCCTCACAATCGTCTATGTCTGAAATTATGAATCAAAACTGCAAATTGGATGGAAACTTGACCATTGGAAGATAAGCTTTGTCGGATTGATGTTTACTGAAGGAACAAGGACGAACAACACATTTCTGTGCCTTTTCAAAGTGTGAACGAGGCCAACAATGAAAGTGCAAATATGTTTCAGAGGAAAAGAATTCGCCAACCTGTTTCACAATTCTTGCCAGTGAAGCCAGTTTCACAGATACACTGGTAAGTGTTGATCAAGTCTTGACAGACTCCACTGTTGCAGGCGACTCCAGAACAATCATCTATGTCTGCAACAGTGATGGCGCAAGTTGTAGAACCCCAAAACCCATCAACACCATTTGTTTGTTTGCAAAAATGGAAAACACAATACTTTTGCGAAAGTTCCCTTTGTTCCGGATGGACACATCCAGGGGTCCCGGGAGCACCTTGGACTCAAAATTTGTACAACAATTGTTGTGTTTACTTACTAAATTCACATTTCTTGCCCTCAAATCCTTTGTCACATTCGCAGACATATTTGTCAACCAAGTCAACACACACGCCGCTGTTACAATCGACCCCAATACAGTCGTCATTGTCTGGAAAATAGATGGAACACCAAATTCTTTATTTTCTCCATTGCACTGCTGTGCCTGGAGAAGGCAACGAAAAAACTGAACACAGTTGGCCCAGCGAAAGTTGCTCCTAAGCATTTTGAACGTCTCACCAATCTCGCAGTACTTTCCAGAGAATCCTTTGTTGCATTCACACCGAAATCCATTCGTCAGATCTTCACAGGTCCCATTGTTACACGACACTTCTTCACAATCATCTACATCTGAAAGGAATTCAAAGTGCATGCCTCAAGGGTTTCCCAGTCATAACTTCTGCTTGTGTGCCTTCTCAACATTCGATCAACAGCTTGTCTTTTGGTCGTTTCTTTCTTTTTCTGCCCGACTTCTTTTTCTATCTCTGTCTTACTCTTTTCACACAAGGTGCCAGTGAAGCCGGTGTCACACTTGCAGGAGAAGTCATTCACCAAATCCTCACAGCTTCCGTTCACACAGGTCGCGTTCCAGCAGTCATCAATGTCTGAAAGGACGCACGCCAATATGCATAGGCCCATATATTTCCGTTCGAAACAAAGAAATTGAGGGTTGAAAGTTTAGCAGTGGACTACGGATTGTGCGAGAGTGCGAGAATTATCTACTACATATTTTTTGCTCGAATTGACCCTAAATTCGAATTAATGTTGTTTGAATTGTGTAAGCCCACTGTATCAACTTTCCCAAACCGCGAAAATCTTGTCATTTGCATTTTTCCAGAAGAACAAACGTTGTTTTGCACATGTGTTGCTTTCTTTTCACAGAAGTTGTGACAGACCTGTCTCACAGAGGTTGCCGGTGTATCCCGGGAGGCAATCACACACAAAGGACCCATCGTAGTCATGACAGGTACCACCATTCGCACAAACGCTCGGTTCTATTTTACACTCGTTCACATCTGCAGAAACACAACGCAAAGGCAGCAGCTCCAGATATATACAACCGTGTGAACTGTGAACCAAAGCGATGTTCCCACAAGGTGTTTATTTCCTGACACAACAAGGCCTCTTATCAGCGTCGAGGCAGCACTGCCATGGTCAAGAGGGGGTGTTTGAACGACAACGACAAGGACGGCGGTCACGGGAGCTCGTGCAGTGCGTCTCAAATCGCATGCAGAGGTAACGCCCGTATGATCATCACATTTTTCAAACACACCGGTCATTGTGTGGGGACGGGCAAATCACAAATCATTCGTCATTAGTCATGGATGTAGAATCTGTGCACAGTTCTTTTTTTTTTTTTTTTTTTTGCAATGGCTGCAAGTCATGGATCTCCTGCGTTTCGAGGAAAACAACAAAGATGACAAATGGGAAAAAAGATCGGGAAAGTCCAAGCTGACCGTCACTGACGAGCAGAGGCAGGACCACGATGGCAAGTGCAAAGATACCGACCACGACGCCAAACACCATCCCGAGGAACAGCAACAGGTACCTGCGAGAACGCACTGAAACGAGCAAAACAATGGGAAAATACCTCTGCTCAAAGCATCGTTTTGTTGCAGCACAACACCGGAAAGAGTTAAAATTTTCCTCGGAAATTGTCGCATGCGTTGCCTTGAACATGCCGGGTAAATTTTTCATGGCCCCTGTATTTGCATCAAGGCCGTTAGAGATATCCAGGGCACGCAGGGTGTATAACCACAACGGTAACAACGACAATGACGGCAGGGTGACTCAAACAGGCCGCTCTCCGCCTTCGGCCGCACGGCCTGAAATCCAGTTGACCAAATAATTTTTCATTTACCCGCCGGGGTCACGGTCACATCCAGTTTAGGAGGAGGTGGGTTGTACTTTGAATTCCACGGTTCCTCTCCCCAGCCTTGTCCTAAGTTGAACCACATCCTGAAAAAATAGCGGTGAAAGATCGGACCACATAATTCAAGACAGGGACCCCACAGGGAACTTCTATGAATGTTGGGCTCAGTCACTTGTTGAACAAAATGTGCAAAAGCTGGACTTTCTCGCGTGAAGAAGAATAAAGAAAGAGCAAATGACAAGATGGTGAATGCTTTGAAGCATCGCCCGAAAGTAGGTCATGTGTTGTCCCAAAGATGTGAACCCGTACTTCTCCTTCAACAGACTTTCAAAACAAACGAAAAAAACTTTTCAAAAGTGGTTGAAACATCTGACTGATGTCCAAGAAAACACATCGAGACCTCCAATTAAAATTGGTAATTTTTGCAGACCACAACGACTTTAGCCAAAGAAACATCTTGTTAACTTACCTTCAAAAAATTTGGATTTGTAAACACTTTCAACACAGCTCTCTTTTCGCACAAGAACAGGGAAATATTTCAGTAGGCCAAGGAACAAAGTTTTCGTTTCAAGCCTTGTTGTCCGTCAAAATCGTGAGAAAGAAACGAAACGGAGAAGTATCGCGTTTTGTCTCCCCGTTTATAGTCCACCTGTTTGGTATAAGTTTCAGAAGGACTTCTTTTTTAACATTCAGAAGATACACTGGTGAAGAAGCTAAATGTGACAAAGCGAGTGATTTCCTGCTCGCAAGCCGATTGAAACAAACAACCAGAAAATCACAGACCTCCGGCCTACAAAGAATACTCAAAACTGCGTGCATGTGCATGGTAAAAATGTCCCTTGTAACCTCATGAGCGACGAAGACGGAGGCATTCGTGCAAAATCATTTCTTGTGATTTCCCTCACTCGAGCGCTTCCACAATCAAAAGACAGGAATTTCCAAGAACGAGATTTAGCTGTTCCAAAGACAAAAATGCAAACAGGTCCATTGGACAGTGGAATGATTTCTAACTTGTTGTGGTGTGTCCTTTGTTCTTGTGTGCGACAGTCGCAATTCACTCAGTTTTCAGCAGATCTCTTCACTGCTTTTGTTCGCCTAACAAGGATGCAGCCAGAACTACAAACAACGCTAGAAAATCTTGTGGGGCCGATTGTGGATGTTGTTTTGTCTGCCGGCAATACGCAAAAAGAGGTCAAAAGCTATGGTCAGACAAATCTGTTCAACTGCAGTGAGACAAGTCGGACTCAAGTGCGGACGTTCCCACTGCGCTGTTTGTCTTTCCTGCAGAAGTCAAGTTTATCCAGTCGGTCTGTTACGATCCAAAAAGGGCTTCTCTTTCAGTTATTCAATTTGAGAGCAAACTTGAAACAATTTTACAATCTTTGCTTCTGTTTCTGCGACCAAAAATAGTTTTCTGTGCAAAGATGCAAAAAATTCAAAGGTGTTGGGTGGAAGGAGACGAACAAGTGAACAGCCATTTCCAGAGCGTTTTGCATTGCGCTTGGCTGGGTGCGCACGACCATAGCAAAAATGGTTTGATTGAAAAAATGCATGGAACTTGGAATATTTTCTCTTTTGCTTGAAGGGGCAAAAAGTACGCAAAAAAACACGGTGATGAAATCATTGCGAAAAAAACTGACAAGTCTCCTTTAGCCGCCAAATATATCTGAAACCTGAAACACTTTTTGTGTTTTTTGTGGTTCAGGAAATCTTTCAAATAGCCAAGCCTACATCCAACCAAACTGACCATTTCATGTCCACACTTTTGTTGTCTTTTTTTTCCTTTTCAAGAAAATCAGAATCATGGAGTGGAAATGCGTCAAAAAAATCCGCAGCAAATAGAAAACAGAAAAATATACAAAAAATACAACTCTTGTGGCGAAAATCTTTCTGTTGTTCTTTGCGTGCCTGTGAGTTGTGGACTTTTGTGCACTGGATTGCATGGATGGAATGAAAATGAACTGCAATAATAGCAACATGTTCTCCACAAAAACAAAAACACAAATACATGTACATGTACAAAACTCAATTTTTACACATAAAAAACACGCAAGTACACAAGAGTCAACAGAGAAACGACACACTCGAAAGCACCAAAACTTTATATACAAATTTCATGCACCCTGTCAGATTTCCATTCACGATGAGCGCTTTTTCTTCCCTTTGTCTTTTCAAGTTTTAGCTTTTGTTTTGACTTGTTTGATAATACAGTCCTCTTTTCCTTGCAAAATGCAGTCCTATCCCGGAAAAACTGTTTGAATGTTAGATGAAAACACCACACCAATCGCTGAAAACTCAGAATAGCTACGTCTATCTCACAAGGCAACGCGAAAACCTGCTTCTTCGAACAAAAAGTCCATTCGAATTGTGCGGGAAGCACTGTATGATACAGTTTTGGTTTGATGAATTGAGGCCATGTTGATGATTCCTGGTTGAAGTGCTGATGACAGAGATGAGTTATCAATGCATGTTCAGTGTCACGGAGCCACATAATCCGGAGTCGGAAACAAATTGTTATCTACAAGCAGAAAAGTCCATTCTGGGTTCTGGGCAACCAAATTCCCAAAACAAAGAAAAGAAGAAGGCGAAAATTGGCGCAAACAATCTTTTGTCTCTGGTGTCATTTTTTCTTGACACGTGATTCGAGAATCAGTCCACTCACTGCATGCTGCGAGGTCAATCTTGAAATGAAAGATGTCGTTGTGTTGGTTGCCATCGTGTATCTGGGATTGATCGTCACACACACCGAACATACTGTGCGTGTAACAACCCTGGTCATTGAAGTTGTAGTCGATGCCGTCACAGGTGCCAACGCCAGCATTTATATCACTGTGGCAGATGAGAAAGAAAGTGCACACAATGTTCATCGCCCTCTCAATTATTTTCAACTCTGGAGTCTTTTCCAGAATTTGCCTATTTTCCTCGCAGTTGTTTCTGCAGTTTGCTCTCGCCAAATGATCACTTTGTTGTCAGAACCAATGTCTTTTGGGTTGAACCCACTTTCAAAACTATGAGCTTCAATGGTTGCATTTCTGGTTTGATCCTTCCAGCAGGTGATGGCAACAAACTGCCAGCAACAGAAAAATAAAAACTTCATGAAACTTTCAGGATGACTTTAAAACAGAAATTCTCCACTGGAAAAACGCTCATGAGCCACTCAACGTTAACTTACAAGCAGATCTGCATGCAGTCCTCAAATGTCTGTGTACCTTGTGGTATGCCCCCCACGTAACTCGTCTGGGCGAACAGAGATGTACCAGTAGGGATGAGACCTAAAAAGGGAAATTGCCAGACTTGTAAACGATCTTGAACAATTCAAGGCCTGCTGCGTTGTTCAACGCCCATTGGCCAATGCAGTCAAACTGATTGGGATTGCCAAGAGAGAGAATCCCTCGCAGACTTGATCCAGCAACGATGGCAAGTATAGAAGGACAAAACTCGAGACAAAATTTGAGTTGGCAATGGTGGGGAACTCTGAGATCAGACAGAGATCAAAATTGAAGCTACTGTTTCGTCGAACAACTGAGTTAATCTGCTGGTATGAGTCACCCATTCCCATTCATAGCAAAAACACGATGAGAACATCTTCATCACAACGCCCTGCGCCACTGCCTTTTGTTGACACCGTTTTGTGAAGGAAGTTTTGAGAATGAACTTACTTTTGACGCACTTTCCCAGAATCAAATCATTAGTGTCTGGACATTCGCAGGTGTGCATGTTCATCCCGTCCACACAGACCTCCAGATCCGGACATGTGACACCCACACAGTCGTCCACATCTGCGAAAGGCAGCTGTCTGGTTTTGTTGGGTTTTTTCGGGGGTGGGGGTTGTTAGGCTTTTTCAGAAATTTGGGCTTCCGCATAGCTATTTATATAAGTTCCTGGCTTGTGTAGGACAATGAACCAACCACAAGCAACGGAGGTCAAGAAGAAACCGCTTGAACCTGCCCTGAACACAAGACCAAGGCGATGTCATTCAGTTGCCCACACTCAGACGAGAAATTTGCTTCTCCTACACATGCAGTCAACCGTCGAGTAATCGACCATGCAATCAAGGTGTGAAGAAGTTGGATCACCTCCTTGGCACCTCGGTGCCTCAGGAGGTGATCCTATACTTACTGGTCCCACAGGTTGGCCCTTCATAGCCTGTTCCAATGCAGTCACAGGAGAAACCATTGACCATGTCCGTGCAAACTCCTCCATTGAGACAGGGGTCCGGAGAACAATCATCAAAATCTTGAAATAAAGCAAGAAACATTTGAAAACACAATGGATCACGGGTCCACGAAGAAGTTGGCCAGAAAAGCTTCAAAAGAACTGTTCGCGACAGGTTGGTGGTCGCGTGTGAGGGAGGATCTTACTGGTTTCGCAGTTTGTTCCAGTGAAGCCAGTGCCATCGCAGTCGCAAAAGTATTGGTTCATCAAGTCATTGCAGACGCCCGAGTTTTGGCAGGGATCAGGATCACACTCGTTCACATCTAAATACAAAATCACATTAAATTACATTCTGGCACAGAAAAAAAACAGATTTCCCTCTCATCAGCCTGGCGACATTTGTGCAATTCCCTGTCTTCTTCGTCCAACTAATGTTTAACATTTGCAGGCAGAAGTTTGATTCTGCATCAGTGAACTTTCAAGAAAAAGAACTCGCAGCCAAGGTTCCTCGCTTCATGTATGTCAAGAAGGAAGCAAATTGTAAGCTCGTGTTTTTCTGAGTCGTGTCAGAAGAGGAGACGAAAGTCCTGAGGACAGGGAAAAAGAATGTAAACCGCACAGCACCAATTAGATTCGGCAAAAGCATCAAGAAACCACAACAATCTAACTCGTTCCACAGGTTGGCCCTTCGTAGCCAGTTCCAGTGCAGTCACAGGAGAAACCATTGACCATGTCTGTGCAAATTCCTCCATTCAGGCAGGGATCCGGAGAACAATCATCCACATCTGGAACAAGATTCTGCAATTTTAAGATTCCATGGCTCAGAGTCACTGAGAAACATTCTGAAATGCAGATTTTTTCTGAATACCAGTTTGACAGGTGGTTCCTTCAAAGCCAGTCCCAGTGCAGTCACAGGTGAAGCTGTTCACCCCATCTTCACAAACTCCTCCATTCAAACAAGATGTGGCTGTGCAATCATCGACGTCTGAAACAGAAATAACATCATTCTTGAAAAAGGTGCAATGCAGAAAACACCCATTTGCTCTTCACTGTCACCAAATGCCCAGAACATGTGAACCTTTTTCTGAGGACAGTGGCTTTTTAAAACTGAAGGACATTGAATGATGGATAGGACAGAGAGATAGAAACTCACTGGTTTGGCATGTTGTCCCTTC
>JAAUYG010237335.1_pt1 | contig 11394 bp, 8 predicted proteins | sample 7278091 | NCBI WGS metagenome assembly JAAUYG01 (sample SAMN14350201, study PRJNA611818) | marine sediment metagenome | isolation source: surface marine sediment (0.6m) | place: French Polynesia: Moorea | collected 2018-08 | reverse complement strand
TTCGTTTCCAGATGGCTAGGGGTCCGTGGACTGGAGCCCACGGCAGAGAGTTATGGTTTGACACCTCACGGTGAGAATATATAAATTCGTTCGAATTTATAAAGTTTTTCAAAAGGTGTAACTCCTTAATTTATCAAAAAGATTCCAGATACTCTATTAGTGTATTGATACTCATTATTGGTAAGGTATGTACAACTTTTGGTGTTTTCATTGTTAAAGTACGACATTAAGTATGCTGCTAATGTATTGGTGTTTTAGTGGTATCCTTAGGCTAGTAATGTGTGTATTAATGTTTTAGTACTTAATATATGACATGAAGTATCCCCAAAGGTGCTTTATTTCTTGTATCTTGTACTCCATTTTCAGGTCGTGTGATTGATGGATTGTTGGTTCTCAGGAAAATCGAAAATGTTCCCACAGGTCCAAACAACAAGCCGAAAATTCCCGTGTCAATATCGCAATGTGGGGAAATGTAGCCTACACAAAGGACAGTTTGTGTGGACTACCATTTGAAACTAATGCCATTGGCAGCAGACGATTGTGGTGACCTCGGCGGGCTGTCGCTCTGTATGTAATCTCAGCAGTCGAATCGTGCTGTTCACATGTTTACCGTCTGTGCAGCAGCTGTACACAACTATTTAGAAAGATATACCGGTAGTAGAATTACAATCAAAGAGACCCTACTACCATGGGAGGACTAGCCTATTAGGAGTCCTACTATATTTCGCTGTTAGTAGTGCTGTTGCCAGCAAAGACCATGTTGGGAGGCAACCTATGGAGGTCAAAAACCTTCGAGAACCATTCTGTGCTGCTACATTTAGAAGGTTGACAAGGCAATACTTCTGAAATCCCAATAGAAACGTAAATGTATTCATGTCTATTTGAAGTGGATGGTAGGAATGGTTTGCAGCAGGGTATTACGACCAGTAATCGGGAACTTTAAATTAATTTAATAGAAAACCATTACAACAAAAATGCCAGATAAAATATACCTAAAACGATGAAGCCTCCAATTATTAACAGATTTTGTGAACAAGTATAAGCGCTGTATGTTTTGTGTAGTGGTCCTTCTTGAGTGCCTGTAGAAGAATGCGTCATGTCAAAGTGGATTTGTATCTGCACTTTTATCATTGGCACCATGTCCGAAAGCTTTCAAGCGTGAATAAATGTGAAATGCATGTACAGCTTGCTTGTCTTTTATTCAGGAAAGATACAAATGTTTGACAGGCTTTGAATGGTATGTTATAACAACTATATTTCACAGGCATCTTCAAGTCCACGAAAAACATTTTCCACTACATCAAAACCAGAAGTAACATGCAGTAGTCCCTATATTTGAAGACCACTGATGTGCCCCAATCATGACTGTCCCTAAAAGTCCAGGAATATGCAACATTTCAATTTGACAAAATGCACTACATGTATTAATAAAATCTGATGGTAATCTGAATAGTCAAAATATCCAAGCAACTTTCATCCATTCTAATTCCTATATAAAAGACCAAATAGGTCTCGTACAAAATGTTAACAAAATAAAAGATACATCTAGATTTTCGACATCTATTTTGCAGTGTTTGAAAACATTTAGAATGCAGCATGGCTTTTAATACAAAGTGCATAACCAAAACCAGACACAAAGACCTTTATATTTGTTTTAGTAACAGTACTGAATAACAAAAGTGGAAATAAAAAATGATTGCCAACAACCGAGTTTCAGCACCATCACCGGTTTAAAATAAAACTGGGAATGAAGGTAACCAGGTTACAGAATAACAGTATGGATGCATGCAAATAAACATAAACTGATCATGCAGGTTTATATATATACTGGCCTTCTGCCAAGTGTGTCGATACATATAATTGTTACTTAGCAGCTTTTGAAATTGGCCAGCAGTGAATTTGCCCACTGTTCATGGGAAATCTCGACAAGGTATAAGGATTGTCATCTTTTTGCGATGCTTTATCCGCTATTTAACAAGATACATCAAATATACTGGCAGATCTGAAAGGTGCATTGAAATTACCTGTAACCATTTTCAGTGCAGTAAGACTGGTTTGCCAGAAAAAGCAAAAAAAAAAAAAAAAAGGTTTGATGTATCTCAGCAGGTTTGTAACAAGGTATCACTGAAACATTTCTTGGATTTTAATTCAAAAGTAACAGTCAACTGTATGATGTATGTACATAACTTCCATATTTTTGGAATTGTGCAAAACAACGTATGCAGATCTCTTTGGAACCGCCTTTTCATTCAAAATAGCATTTCTGTTCTGTCATAGCACTATAACAGAAATTATATTTACAGTTTAGATTGCCTCTGCTCCCCCCCCCCCACCCCCCACCCCCCCGAAATGCATCGAATCAACATAAATCCTACACCACACGAGATCACACAGTATTCTGACAAAGAAAAGATTGATATTACTGGTCAACTGATAACATAGTCACACAAGGGAATCCCTTGTGGGTGAATACACACATTCATTTTAACAAGAAATCACATTCTTAAAGATTATTATGCAACTTTGTTTCAGTACACTTTGGATACCAAAATGACTTCTTTATCTAATATACTGAATATGAATATCTATTAAACAGGGAAATCAACATCGACAGGGTTATCAGCATAATACACACGAACAGCACCAGTTTCATAATAAGGTACTTGCCATAAATCTATGGTTTACATATTCGGTGTGGTCTTTTTTTTTTTTTAACAATATTTTCATTCAGTTTTGCAAATATTGGTTTCAAGGAGAACTATTTGTGAAAGTTTCATATTTAAGTTCAGCATCCCGATAGCAGATTCATTTACATTATGCATGCACACAATAAACTGAAATTTACACTTTTTACACTATGCACACATTTTGGGGAAATATGTACACATTTTGCAGTGATACAGTATACAAACAACAACAGTTCAGGTGATGTAAAAAGTTGCAGGTCCAAAAATAGAATCTTCTTCTCCCATCATTGGCATACATGAGACACAAACATTAAAGCTGACCCATTCAACCATAGCCATTTGTCCATACAATGCCGAAACCTAGTGCTGCAGTTTAGAATTGCAACTACCCACTTGATACAGAGTAAAGCGAACCAGCCTAAAAGGTACAAATGAAAATAAAAGCTGAATGTCCAGAAAGGTAAAACATAATACCCCATTGCAGATTTGATTAATTGCAATATATTTTACCAGACTGCTATATTAGTTAAAATCCCCGCCTGTTTGACCAATCACAAAAGAGAATCAGTAGGAGATAATATTTGACATTCTCAATTCATATGTTATCAAAAGCATTTGGAATGTGCAGTGACCCATAAATAGTTAAATTGATATTACATATCAGATTAAATATTAAAATTTACCAGTAATCATTGCCCCCTGAGTAAATACTAGTGCCCCCTGATTGGGCAGATAGAACAGGGTGAATGATATATCTACATATATATATCAATAAGAAAAGAAATTTGAAAGGAAAAAAAAATCGATTCAACCAACAGTGATTGTGTTACATGTATGTGCATAAAATCTAAGCCCAATAAAAGAGGGATGAAAACAAGATCGTGTTCAAGGATATATGAATTTATAACAGGATAAAATATGGAACCAACGAATCCTATAAACTTGAAATTAATAAATAAGTAAGTTATTTCACTCATATGAAATGAATAAAGTGAATTAAAACCCCTAAAGTTGGGGCAATATAATGATAAGGATGACATCTTTCAGCCCTTTTTAGTCCATTTTCTTTAACAGTATGGATTACTGAATACGCAGATCACAAAATCAGATTTATAGCATGACAATACAATGACTACCTCATTTATGAGTGTGATTCAGTCGCTAAGGTGAACAGACTTTAATCGCTGACTAGGACTTTTCACCTGATGTTTCTGTGCAAACAATCCTTCCGAGATACAACACTATAACAGAAAACTAAGGCATTAAACTGGCCTTCTCAAATGAATGTACTGTATGCAGATTGTCACAAAAGTAGGTGTTTCCTCATAAAATCAATGACCATAAAATTATCCATGCAGAATAATACAATATATATATATCACATAAATGAGTATATGAACACAATGAATGTAAATAAAACAGGTATACCGTATATAGCCATTGTGCAAAACAAAGCTTCCAGTCGGCCAAGTACAAACAAGGCTTCCAGGCGACTTTTCACACTCTAGTTACACAAAATGATCTCCACTTTTACAAAACATTTTGCGAGCATTCACACACATGCACTCATTTCAAAGCTCTGGCATCATAAGTTGCATAAACATTCGTCATTTGCTCAAGCACACGTGACGCCACATGTTCCTCCAAAAATTTGGTGTAAAATCGGTCTCTCCAAAGTTAGTCACTCATACAACATGGTATCCAGTAGATCACGACGAAGTGAAAAGATCATCTCTCAGCATTTCTGTGGCCGCTTCCACAGCGAGAACAGCGACTGAGATTTGTTTCTTAAAGATGGCTTGAAGAAGCGTTTTGTTGGCTGGACTGGCCCGAAGATTTGCAGCAGCATCCTGGATGCCGTTAAAGGCTGAAGATTTGGAGATATCTAGTGCACTGGGTGCAAACAGGACGTTTCTGGAAAGAGCAGATTGATTCAATTTAAGACAACCCTTCGAGATCGTATGGCACAGACATGCAGAAACCCAGGGCCACAGAAATTCTCCCGCTGTTTTTCAACAATCCCAATACTTATTTTCTTACACGGCAGAACTGTACAGTTCAATTTTTCGGACTCAGACAAGTCCTTATATTGTTATAACTACGCTCACATCAAGTCCCGACTTGCATTCGGCCAGCTGAGAATGCAGCACAGCTTGATGTGAGCGTAGTTATAATCAATACCCATCTTTCCATTTGGCATACCTTATAACTAAAGTCTAATGTATCATTGAAAGAATGGAACTCGTTTATAAACTACTGCTAATTATAAAGTTGATGCTAATTCTGGAGTCCCGTTGCACCCTGGTATTTTACCAACTCCCAATTGGCATTTACTTTTATTTCCAGAAGACTGTGCCAAAATACATGAATAAGCACAAACAGAAAGTCTGAAACATTACATTGTACATGCAAAGATTGGTCCACATTTAAATTTTCTTTTGCCATTTTATTGCAATGACAAAATGTTTGACAAGAACGTATGCCGGTACTTGCATTAACACAAGCTGCAAAGAATTCATGTCCGGAAGATACGGGATCTGTTCATGAAATTTTTCTTCAGTATCTTATAAAAAGACTTTAATAGCATTTAGGAAAAAGCTCTATTCTCATGGATCTGTAAAGTTGAGGGATTGCTTGATCCAGAATCAGCTGTACATACTTACCTGACTAATGGCTGGCCCGGAAGACCTTCTGGATGGATAAACGCCTGCGACACCTTCATGGCTTTCTCATTGTATCTACGCATCTCCAGGACACTACAATAACACATGCATATTGTACAATGTAATGTATATTGCTAATGTAATAAGTTAGAAGAAGACGAGACAGAGAAGGGTCACATTTATGCACTTTTGGGTACTCTTGCGAGCTTCTAGACACATTTGCTGAAGAAGAGCGCCTCACCCAGCCACTAAGAATACATGAAAATCTCCATGAACATTTTTTTTTTGAAAAATGTTTTATATATTGTGTACTGCATTCCTCTGGTAATGCTCCAGAAATATAACGAAAATTACCCCGAAACTTACTTCTGGATCCTAACTTGCTGGAACTTGTCCTGAAACTGCTGAGCCTGGAGGGAGAAATTTCCAGCTGCCCAGTCCAGAGGATCTGGAAAATAATGCACTGGAAAACATAATCTAATGAAACCAATTCGTCAATTTGCTATTTATAACCTACAAGATCCAGAACAGCATGATAGGAACTGGTCCTGTTATAGTAGTGACTAAGGCATCTGAATGGGAGAGAATAGAAGATTCAATCCCTGACTGCACCAAGCCAAAGATGTTAAAATGAGGCGTTGTAGGCCTTATGATCTTCATAGGGCAAACCCCGAAATAAAACATTCACTCAGTCCACCAGAGGAATGGGAAAAAGTGAACATTAGGCACAAGCATGCTTAAACATTGTATATATACGGCACACTGCATTTTTGAGAAACAACATTGGAATGCCGAAAATGGTTTTCAAATATGCCTGGAGCTATTTTGAAAGGTACAAAGCTATTAGATATTAGCAGGTGTACATGACACACATTTCAGAACTATTTTTACATATATATTCGGGCTCGACAAGATTTTGTAAGTCACTGATTTGCTGCCACCTGATAGATATCTTACGAAATCCATATCCTTTATTAAGTTCAGTGAACAGAAAGCACAATTCACTGGAGCAGTTCAAGTACTGTAGTGGTATAGATGGTATTGGGGATAAACTTTTTCCACTTCACAACCAATTCAATTTTTGAGTACACTGGTGTCTTAAAATTTGACTTGTTAAAAATGTTGAGACACAGTGGATACCATATTTAAGTAAGTGCACAATGACTTTAGTAAAGTGATAGGACGCTACGTTTAATTACAAGATGCAATCTAAATGCATGTAGTAAAGTATTTTTAGAAGTACCGAGTCCTCATCTAACAATGTTTGTGGGGGTATACATGGGTAAAAATCGAATCGACCGAATTGCGCGAACCGGTCGTTTTGGCAAATCGATCTGGCAAACCGACGAAATTCTTATCTTGCAATTTACGATCTGCCCTCCTCGCTAAAGAGTGATTAGCGATGTGGTGCCCCTGTTAAGTACCGATTCATGAGCCAGCCCACCTATAAAACTATGATCTGATGACGATCTTCTGTTAAAGAGTGATCTGCAACCCACCATGGCTGTTACATATTGATATACAATTCAGATAGGGGTCTTAAATAATGATCTGCGATTCGTTAGTTCTCAGTTAAAAAATAAAACTCGAAGCGGCCAATATTTTATAGACCAATGTATGCTGCTGTTTGTAGTATAAACTTAACATGTCAGACATACCAAGCAGTTTGTCTTTCATTGTCTCTAGAATGTCCTGGAGGGAGCTTCGAAGCGAGTCGCACTGTTCCTGAACGACTCTTGCCAGGTCCCGTACATCAAACGGCAGCCTTGTAGAAGATGACAGCTTCAGGACGGTTTCTGTGACGATTTTTGTCAAACTTTCCGAGGCCTTGAACCCAGGATCAATAAACCTCTCAAAGTAGTCAAACTTGTCCAGAGTGGTGTGATAAGCTGGGTAAAATGTTATCTTGTTGTCTATGTGCTGCAATAGGAAAAGAACAAGAAGTCCCTTCATGTCAATCTCATCTCCTAGATGTACAGCAGAGCTCTCCAGCACCCCACCCCACCCCCGAAACAAGACCACCCCCGAAACAAGACCACCCCCGAAAAAAAAACACCCCCGAAACAAGACCACCCCCGAAACAAGACCACCCCAGAAACAAGACCACCCCAGAAACAAGACCACCCCAGAAACAAGACCACCCCCGAAACAAGACCACCCCAGAAACAAGACCACCCCAGAAACAAGACCACCCCAGAAACAAGACCACCCCAGAATTAAGACAACTCCAGAAATAAGACCACCCCAGAATTAAGACCACCCCAGAAATAAGACCACCCCAGAAACAAGACCCACTAATTCATCGACCAAAGCTTACAAACCTCTCCTGTTTTGTTTCGTAATTAAAATTACCCCAGAACCAAAACTACTTTTGGGGTTGGACTATGGGTGGTCTTATTTTCAGATTTTCAGGGGTCCATCAGATAAGCTTGTGTTCCCTACAACTACCTGTGTTGCATAGTACTACACTTACACATGCAACAGAAGTTGAAATACTGATCTTACATTCAAGCAAGAAATGCTATCCATTACTGAGTACTTTATCAGAACAGAAAACATTTTGTTGAACAGAAAACCTTTTCAGTTTTACACTTTTAAGCTTCTGGAACATATTTTCTTTCAAACACAGCAAGTCCTGTATGTACATGTATATTGAACACCCTTAGCTTGGTTTAAAACTGTAGCACTACCAGACCATATTTTTTATAAGTCCTGCAAGCTACTAATCTTAAAGTAATTACACATTTAATATGACAATAATATTATACTATCACTTTTAGGCATGACGTTTGTCTAGGCATCCATTCCTGTAACCATTTTTTACGTTGACAGCAGAAGATGCTTTAAATATGACATTGTATTCCTTTGGTGTTATACTAATTTTTTACATACAAAGTTTGCCTAGGTAGCAATTTATGTGACTGAATCTTGTTGCTATCAGAATGCATTGTATGTTTTATACATTACGTTGTATTCATAGCTGGGACACAGAACAGGGACTCCCAGCATGTAGACGAACGGCGCCTGATCGCTGCCACCTCCAACCAGCTTCACTCTAAAATCACAAACAGACATGTACAGTGTACGTTGAGAAAATTCCATGCAGCCAAATGCTATTTTGCATTGTGTTTCAGAATATAGAGCATCCTCAAGAGACTGGGTAAAGACAAATTTCAATTCTCATTTTCATCTATAGAAGATAGACACAGAAAACTTTAGCCGTTATAAATCGAACATGAGAATGACTGTGGTCCGGAAAGCCTTGGGCTATCAAGTTCATATCCCCATGCAGGATATTATTAATTCTGAGATTTCACTGCCCTGTGCTATGCCCTGTACATGTACTCGGATACTGGGTCACCTACAAAAGAACTTTCGACAACATGTGTCTTTCATCAAAACAGTGTTGTAATTGCATTTGTGAGCTAGTGACATAGGGATTTCAGTACATAAAGTTCAGTACATAAATCTTTAACTGCATATACATAGTTATGTAACAAACACCTATACAAGGGCTCTGGCCAACCCGTAAAAGCTCGTTTGACAACCCAATATTCTTTCGTCAAAGGATTTGGTAATGGACTTTATTTGGGGCTCTGTTGCATTATTGGAGAGTGTCTACAGTACTTTGCTGGTGTAAAATAATTTTAGGGGGGTACATGGTCTATAAAATATGGCCCGATTCAAGTTTTATTTTTTAACAGAGAAGTAAGAATCATAGATCATTATTTAAGACCCCTATCTGAATCGTATATCAATATTTAACAGTCGCAGATTACTATTTAACAGAAATGGTCTAGTGGCAGATCAATCGTTAACAGCCATGGTGTAGTCGCAGATCAGTCTTTAACAGCCATGGTCTTGGAGATCGGAATTTAACAGCAACTGCAAGCCTCGGGTCGTTATTTTAGCGACGGACTGGCTCATCAGATCATAGTTTTATAGTTGGGGTGGTTCACGAATCTGCAGTTAACAAGGGCACCAAATCGCTAATCGCTCTTTAGTGAGGAGTACAGATCGTGAATCGCAAGATAAGAATTTGGTCGCTTTGCTAGATTGATTCGCCAAAATGGCCAGTTCGTGATATTCGGTCAAATCGATCTTAACCCATGTCTACCCCTAATTTTAGCATCACAGTAAGGGCCTGATATTGTCAAACACCGGTACTAAAGTGTCGAGTGAGTCATGCTTTAAGTCAGCATGTGACCTATGAAGATAATATAGCTGATATGGTCCAGGATCAAACGCTGCCTCCCACACACCCAACTAGATGCCTTAGGCACTAGCCTAAGAGCACCAAGATTGCACCTGAACCTTCTTTATGTAAAGTAAGTACCCCTAACAGGACATAGTTTCTAGGACTATCGATAATCAAAACGCTACATAAAGGAAAGTTACTACTATGCAATGTATATTGGTCATTCCAACACTCAGATATAAACTTAATATGGCTCACTCTGGCTTTCCATCCACTCCAGATGGTCTTCGTTTGACCCAGGCATCATATGCCGTGTCACTGTTGTTGGTTCCTGTGGTTTCAGACACGACTGGAGGGAACAAGTATGTTGTATTCAGAAAGACCTTCTGCACTTCAGGCGTGGCTCTTAGTCGCACTGTGTAGTTCCCTCGAATGGCCATGTCCAGATTGATGTAAGCTACAGTGTGATCTGCCAGCTCCTTCTGATGTTGCTGTGGGGGTCAAAAAAAGTTTTTATAATAGTAATAGCAATAGAGCAGTAGTAGCAGCAGATGTAGTGTACTATCAAGCAGCAGCAGCAACACTAGTAGTAGTAGTAGTAGTAGTAGTAGTAGTAGTAGTAGTAGTAGTAGTGGTAGTAGTAGTAGTAGTAGCATCATTATTATAATAATCATTATCATCAGCAGCAGCAGTAAAACGAGTGTTGACAGTGATGTGATATTTTAGTACATTCGACAATAAGCATTGTTTATACTGATTTTTATTCGTGTCAACGTATAGATCTACATATAACATCGCATATGGGGACATTTATATATATACAATTAACTTTCGTTCAAGTATTATTGATGTAAATTACTGCTATCAAACATCGGGGTACTTGAGTACTCTCTTTCTTATAACATTTTATTCCAGGATGTGGTTCAAGAATCGGTAACAATCGACAGTCAATCAGCAACAGGTCCGTATTGGTAAGGACCACATTGTCGGGAGTACACTCCGATACCAAACCGACCACTGGCCAGCAGCACATACCGACACCAGATAGATCACCAGACAGCCCCAGACTGTGTAGCCAGCAGGAACGTGTCCAGCACATCAAGTCTGTCTGTGGGAGACTCAAGTCGGAGATGGGGAATTTGTCGTTAGTCCCCAGTACCAGGAACTGGGCTGACGACAAACACCGTCTGGTGTATTGCTACATGTCCAAGGTGGCCTGTACAGCCTTCAGGTCGCTGCTGCTCAAAGCCAACGCTCCTGATCATCGTTTCCCCAGCGTCCACCTGGTAAACACAGAAACTCTCAAACGACACCAGATCGTCCCCTTTCACCTACTGCTACCCGAGGCAAGGCAAGCCACAGTGCAGGACTATTTCACCTTCATGGTGACACGGCATCCCTTTGACCGGCTGATATCTGCCTGGCGGGATAAAGTGCTGAACATAAAACAGTCAGAGTTCAAGTTATGGCCGGCAAGAATCCTCCAACACACCAGACCCTGGTTGTTCAGGAATACACCAGAACGACCCAGAATGTTGGACCGCGACATTGCAGCCAAGCATCCTCCGCCCACATTCAGTGAGTTCGTCACTTGGGTCGTAGATAACAACATCAACAACGAGCATTGGGATACGGCGCTGGCGGCGTGCCGCGTCTGTGCTCACGACTGGGACGCCATCTTGCGGATTGAAACCATGGAAACAGACCAGCAGATTATACTGGCCAAACTTAGGAGGACTGGGAGAAACACGGCCGGAATCCCAGTGGTCCATTCCATGCAACAGAAACCCCGTTACTTCTACCCAGTCAAGCAGCTGGATCTTTGGCAAAATGTTAGTGCCACGGC
>JAAUYG010107214.1_pt1 | contig 11394 bp, 10 predicted proteins | sample 7278091 | NCBI WGS metagenome assembly JAAUYG01 (sample SAMN14350201, study PRJNA611818) | marine sediment metagenome | isolation source: surface marine sediment (0.6m) | place: French Polynesia: Moorea | collected 2018-08 | reverse complement strand
CTAAAAATATTAGTGTTGCTTAGACCGAGCCTAATAATAACCTGACACTCAATGCACGACATTAATGAGAACCATATTGTTGACAAATATTAGATAAATGAAGAAAACTACCGACATACCTGTCTTGCCGCCATTCTGACAAGGGAATTTATCTGGGAGAGTTTTTTGTACTCCGCTTGAGTTCTTTGCTTTACCGTAAGAGTCAAAATCGCACACACACCGTGATTTCCGTGCCGGGTTATTATAAGCAGGCATAGCAGGAATGTGCAATTATAAGGAGAACATTTACATGAAACTCTTTAAATAATGGACCACGACCTAGTATAATGTCAAGTAATGGACCAAGCACAAAAATTGGAAGATGTTTTCAGTATGATTTGACATCGGGACACTTTGGAAAATGTTTACACGAGAGTTCGAAAAAACAAATGTTTTTTTTTTATTATTATTATTCGGACATCAAAATTGGTAAAGGACAAATATATTTTATCCAGGTAGTTTCAAGATATCGGGTCTAGTGGATCCCCTGCCGCTCAGATTTTTGGCACACTTTGCAAGATATATTCAATTGGGAATATATGGGCGGTTTGGTATATAATATTCGTCAAGCAGAACCTTAAATACACATTTAAAAATCTATCATCCACACTTGTTTCACCTTGTGGCAATTAACATGATCAAAGGCGCTTTGCCTGCACTTGCCAAAAGGACCGGTAAATGTAGCATGAAATCTGATAGGAAGTTTTTCGTTGAGCATCACATTAAATAGGTAAAGTCAGTTTAAATACTGCTTAGTTTTTCCTTTAGTGGTATTTTAATATAAATTTGCCAGAAAATCCATCATCCTTGTCTGAGTAAAAGATGCCAGCTATATACACCGCGGTCAGTAGGTAACAGTGGTTTAAACGATTAGTGCCCCGTGATTACGATGGCTGATGTAGGACATCCAATACATTTTTTTTTTAATTTCTATCTCGCGATGTCGACTTACTGTTGCGTGTTCTCGAGATAGGAAGTCAAGATCTCGGGATACATATGATGCAACGGCCGTCCCATCTATAGTTATCAAACGTTTGACACTCGTTGATAACTGTCGTGATCATGACTCTCTATCCCGAGATCCCGACATCGTCATCTCGCGATCTGGACTTCCTATCTCGAGATGTTCTTGAATGATGTCAGGATCAAGAAATCGTATGTCGGGATCACAGGATCGTATGTCGTTATCACGATATAATGTAAGGATCACGTGACAAAAAGGTAAATAAAATGTATGTCCTAATTCAGCCACCCTACACCCACCCACCACAAAGAGCTGAATAAATTACCATAGTGCTTAACCGAGGACGATATTTGATAGTTTATGATATAAATAATCGTGTGGGTTACACAGTAAAAATTTATCATGATCACAAACATACTACAAATAGCTGTTTCTCGTCCTCAGTTGTTTTGTTACTCACGTGGCGCGGTTTATTATATGGCACCGAGCAACACAGTCATGGGCAATCAGGTAACAGATGAAACGAACGCAGACTGAAGGCAAATTTACGAACGCCAGACTGAAGGCAAATTTGCGATGTGTGATTCTACAGTGAGGTATCCCTACTATTTTAGCATTGCGTGCCATCGAATTCGGATGGCGGATACTGGCTATCGGGGTTACGAGACACTGTACAAGCAGATTATTGAAGATGTAGCGTCGGCTTTTTCTGCCCACCCGTAGGATATTTACAGCATACGACTAAACAACACAAGTACATCAAAGGCATGTTTCTCTGTTCCTTACCTGTATCCCAGTAAATGCATCGTATATTGACAGTATAGTCCGATCCTATCTAATCTAATATAAAGCGTGGTAGACCTGGGGTTGGAATGATGCGTACCCTCTCATTGATTGCCACCTTTACAGTTCCAAAAGAAGCCAGAGGCTGCGTGCCATATATGCACACGACAAGTCTATGTATACCTTCCTCCGACACATATACATTATTTACGAGTGTTTCTTTTCTGGTATCTGCTTCTGCCGTGGCGTTTTCTGCCTTCCTCGCCGGAATATCGGATAACGGAGGCTGCAAGACAACCGAGGTCCAACCGAGCGCTTCAATACATATCGATTCCCTTAACGGGACCGAAAGGTTAAATGGGCGGCCCCCGTCAGGAACTAGAGATGTGCGGGCAGGGGTGTGCTTTGTTCGCCGGGCTTCCGTCAAACTTTTTTTACTTGGAAAATCGCGACGCATTGTGTCAAGCACGCAAGAGGTGTGCGCCAGAGGATCATGTGTGCCGTTGCATACCTGGATCTCCACCTGAGCGAGCAAGAGAGAGAGAGAGGGAGAGAGAGGGAGAGAGAGCGAGAGAGAGAGAGAGAGAGAGAGAGAGAGAGAGAGAGAGAGAGAGAGAGCTGAGGGTCAAGTGTGAATTATTGAGCAAATTTTCAGAAAGAGCTGTATAACCAGAAGTCATACCTTTAGGCTCTTAGTAGAATAAAATTGTCACTTAAAGTGGAATTCTTGGTACAACGTTCTTCATTGTATGGTGTCAATGCGATTTATCAATGTAAAATGTTGACATAAAAAATTCTCAATGTACCGTACCCGCCACAGACGGTTTAATTATACATGTACTATTACATGTTTGATTTATTCATTTGTATTTAGAAATTCTCATTAGACATATGCATAAGTTGTGCTCAATGTATAAGGTCACGTTCGGTGAAGCATTGGTAACTGAAGCACTTTCTGTTGTCAACATCTGTTGTTTCTGGCGTCACCCAGGGAGGAGTCCGTTTCTATGAAAATGCTGCTGCTTCCCATTGTATTGGGGATTAACCGAGCGTGTCGACAGATTTTCAGCCCCGATTCCCTCCACCTGTGATAGTCGAACGTTCGCGCGTCTGCATGACTGACAATGAGGATCCTACTAAACAACCGTAAAGCCTCAATAGTCCTGAGATCGAAAAAATTGGATCGATGCAATGACGACTTGATTTCCTTGTTCGCATAAAGTGTCCTGCTGGGCCGTCCTTGAGTCGGTTATCTCTTCGATCAAAAACCGGACCCGGGTCTAGATCGGGATATTTTCATTCAACCACATTTGACAGTTCTCCCTTGTTTTATCTTCCATCTAAACCGTTACAACTCAACTTTGCTGAAAAGTAGCGCTGGCGCTAAAGTTACACTTTACTAATTCGGCAATAAATACAATAAAACATTATTATTTTTATTCTTTTTGGATTCGAATGTCCATTTTAAACAATATCCAGCAACCACTCGACACCGAACTGGGGGCGGGGAGTGGAGAGGGGAAACCGTTATGGATGGAGTAGAATGTCGAAAATGCAACCTGCTTAAAATTCACAGGTGCACCGGATGATGCCTAAGCGATCTTGATATGCCCAATGCCAAAAGTACTCCCAGTGTATTGCAGACTTTTGCAACGAGATCCAAAATTTCGTCCAATATTTTGATCGATGATCACTTCTTTTCGACAGAAAAAGTCATTTTGTATTTTCGTATTTTACCATATTTCAATAACGTTATCACTTCGCAGTCATACTCTGCAAACTTAAATTCAAGATGTCTGTGACCTTGACATTTCATGGTCACACGGAAAGTCAAATGTAAAGTACAGTTGGGCTATTAGTGCTTAAGAGTTACACATGAATGCTTTGCACGTTCGCGAAGTATATCTGAGTAACCTTGAACTTGATCTTTCAATGTTACTCAGTGTAATATCTAACGGTGCATTTGGATTCCAGATATAACATTTTTGTTAGTTTTTAGCAGTATCATAGGTAATAGGTATAGGTTAGTTCTTCTACAATATATACGTCTTACTCTATGCATCTAAGTGACCTTGATTTAGACTGGTCAAGACCACTCAAAGTCACATCTAATGGTGACTTCCTATCAGCGCATGTAGTATTTAAGAGTAACACATGGGAGATATGAGCATATAATACCCTTCGATTAAATATTGATCTTAAAACAAAAGGCCCAAGCGCCCTGATGATCTCCTTGGTTGCTTGCCAGATAAGGACAAGTTAGATTTATACTCAACAGCCATATAGCTTCTTGCTAAGTACCTATGTAGCTGAGGTGACTATGTAATCCTGATCAAAATCGGAACCACACCGAATGACCTCAGACCGACCTTATACATTTAATTAAATGTCAAACGTGCCCTGTATACATTAAGTACTTACACCCGAGACCCAAATATTGCTCAGTTTAGCTCTACGGCCTGCTATTTTCCGAGATACAAGGTTGTCGAAGAGCCGAAAAATCAGAAATGCATCGCATGACCTGAATTATCGGTCAAACGTACCCTGTATACACCAAGTACTTACTCCCGAGGCCCAAATTTTGGTCCGATGTCCCTATATGCACCAAATGACCTCAGACTGACCCTGAACACTTATCAGTCAAAAGTACCCTGTATACAAGTACTTACCCCGGAGGCCCAAATTTTGGTCCCTTTCTCTGTACGAGCAGGCATTTTTGAGATACAAAGTCGGAAAACGGAAATTCACTGTATTGTCTTAGACTGAGCTTGAACATTTTAGAGACAAAAGTACCATGCATACAATACGTACTGAATCCTGAGACCAAATTGTGGTCCCTTTCGATCTACAACCAGGCATTTTCGAGATACAAGGTTGCCGAAAATCGGAAAAATCGGAAATGCACTGAATGACCTCAGACTGACCTTGAAAAGTTAACAGTCAAAAGTACCCTGAAAAGTCTAAGTAGCTGTGATCGAGGTCCAATTTTGGTCCATTTCGCTCTATGAGCAGGCGTTCTCAAGATAGTTTACATTTTCAAAATATTTTATAATTCCCTATTGACTAACACGCTAAACGTCTAAAAGAAGAACAAAAAATGGCAAAAACATTCAAAATTTTAACAACTTTGGTATAGACCCTCCCTAGGAGTATTACATGGATTTGGAGGAGTGAATCTGTCCTGTACTTTCAGAGGCGATGTTGTTTGAAACTTTTTCTCCCATATGATCCATGCGACACCATAACGAAAATGAAAAAAAAAAAGAAAGAAAGAAAAACTCGGCTAAATTCAAACTTTGAAATGTCACAATTATTTGAACAACTTTGGTAGAAAGCCTCCATAGGGGTATCCATGACTTTGGGGCAGCGAATCTGCTGTGTACTTTCAGAAGAGATGTCGTTTGGAAATTGTATTCCCATATGGACTATATGGCCCCATATTAATGAAAACGGGAAAAGCATCGTAAAAATTAAAAAAAAATAATAAAACTTGAAAACAAAAAGTGATATAGAGACATGGTGCATAGGCACCTTTCCACTAAATTTAGCGTTAATTTGTTTCAGTTTCCAAGAAAAGTGGTTTTACAGCCGGACTATAGACGGACGATGGGCTACGGACGGACAGACGACGACAGACGACGGACGCATGCATGCGCGTATGTATGAATGTATTTGTCCGGTTTATATGGGCGACCTTAATTAGAAAATTGGATGGATCACTTGTAACATTCAATGCGCCCGATTTTTACTAAAGACTCTGAAAGTTCAAACTTTAATCAAAACATGGAACGGTCGTCATTGTAACTGGATACTGTCATGTTTGGATTTTAGAATGTACCGGTAATTGTATTCACTCTGTCAATTTATAGCGGGTGCCCCATAATCTGTAACCACTGGAACGATGATAGTGACATGATAGTTTTGCACGATGATAGTTTAGACATTAGCTCAGGTATGATTTCAGTCTCTAGTAAAACTAAACTTCAAGAAGGCCTCCACAATAGATGGAATCCAATGCCTCAACATAGTGCAAAGCATCGTTGTCGTGTGTGGAAAATAAACGTCGCGCTCCCTTGTGGCAGCTCCATGAACTACTGCTTTAGTGCACTCCTCAGGGGAAGGTGGCATCATTATGTTCGCAGCAAAGTGGAACCCAGATTTTCTGAGCGAGTTCATTATATTCGCGGTATCTGTTGAAATAAAGAAGGCACCATATTTTAGCACTTGACTAAATAACAATACTACACTGCATAGATTTACATTCTTATACATGTATGTTGTTTCTGGTCTTATGTTAAGCAACATGAAATTGTACTGCTGCTGAGACTTAGATTTGTAGCTCTTCTCCAGTTCTCAGCAATCTTTGACCTTCTTCGGGGGTTACATCAGCTTCAGTACGAGCAGACAAATTTCATTAACACTCGAGCAGCAGCAAATTCACAATAGGAGGAGGAACGTGGTGGAAACTGCTATTTTTGCTGACGGAAACACATAAAATTAGTTCTAAAACATTTTGAAACAAGTGCGTCACTGAAATCAAAGAAAACGCGCTTTACCTAGTTTGGAAACAGGTCTATCCTATACATGTGGGTCCACCAATCACTTTGAAGTGTACCATTTTCGTATTGATTTCAAGATCGGTTGTGAAGTTAGTATTTTTTGAGAAGCCACTCCCTTTCTTAGCTCTGCTTGACTTTGTCAGCAGGGCTACTGTCGTGGCGCGGCGTCCGTCGTCCGCACACTCAGGTCTCTCAGAAACCGCTGCACAGATCCAGGCAAAATCCAGACCACCATTTTTTCTTTCTTTACATTTTTCAAATTTCAAATTTATTTTTTTTTCTTTTTCGTTAACATGGGACCCCTATGGGGGCAAAAAAAATTCCACACAAAACCTCTCCTCCATTTTTTCATCCGAGCTGAGCCAAACTTTATGATAAATAAGGTAGTTTTGAGGGAATATAAATCTATGTATATTTTGGCGATCTGCCAAAAATTAAATATTTTGTGGCACTTTGAAATTGTAACATGGGAGTCAATGTGGAAATCCTAAAAGGCGCAATGTCTTGAAAACGGCTGATCGTAGAGCAAAACGGATGAAATTTGGAACTCGCGATATAGTGCAGATCATAAGGCCACTAGGCCTCTTGCTGGTGACTTTTGCCAGAAAAAAATGAATCCCCGTGGTGTTGTGCCTTACCTATGAGTGAGAGAACACAAAATGTGATGGAAAGTGGCTCCTTTTTCATTTCCAATTCCAGTCGAAGACTATTGAAAAAACCGTCCAGAGCAAATTTTGATGTCGAATATGCTGTCATATATGGAAAGGGACTTTTCCCTGAATGAAGAAAGGAGAAAATGCTTCATGTGGCTACATTAATATTCAGTTTAGGACATATCTCCAAATAAGCAGACTTTGTTTGAGTTGATGTAGTCATCACAGTGCCATTGTGTACGTGAAAATGAATATTCATAAATACTTGTAGTTCACATATAAATAAATAACGTAACCAACCGATCCAATCTTCAATATCAATCAATATAATGATACCAAATATTAAATACCTGAAAAACTCCCTATACTTTAGAATAGGGGCGATCGTGTGAATATATAGTTATATAGAATGATGACATTTGCTATATTGAACTGTAACCCCGGCCAAGCTTTCAGCCAATAGCAGAGGGGTATGTGCTCTATGTTTGCGTAATTTTATTGTTATTTCGGCTGGGTTAAAGGTCCCGGGCCGTTGCTACATGACCTGAAGGCGTGAAAAGGAAAATATTTGGAGTAACGGCGTGTCAAAATGGTCTGTGCTGGTCTAGAATAGGACTTAATGTTGTCCAATATGTCCATAGAATGAAGTAGCAGTCATATAATAATTGTTCAACGATTTTTTTTGTATTTAACAACAGCTGCATTCCAACTCACAAGTTCGTCGGAATGAATGCAGCTGTTCTGTACAAAAAAAATAAATAGTTGAACTCGTGCGATAACCCTGAATTATCTCCAACAAAATTAAGTGAAAACTAAACAAAATAGCTTGAAAATGACTTTTATACTTTAGCAGAAATAAGTAACCGCATAGTCACCGGCAAAAGATGACAACGCAACAATGCTGCCTCCACTCTCCCGTAGCATGGGCAAGGATAGGGAAGCCAGATGAACGTACGCACGCACATTCACGTCTAGGTGTTCCTGGAACGCGGTCAGATTCTCCGGAGTCCCATGCCAGGGGTCGAAAGTAACCAGCTTCACGTGGTTCAGGACAAGGTAATCTAGCCCGCCCAATACCTCATTGGCAGCCTTCAAGAGAAACAAACAAACAAAAGATTGTACACTGACACAGCCCAATTAAGGTCACACTCGGGTCTAGGATGAATATTCTACATGAATATTGAAATGATTAATGGTCAGTGCAAACACGTGTGCATGTATTTTATCACCAGAAAAAAATGCAGTTCATGGTTATATATATATTATGGCGTTTTCTCTATCGCTCGAAATCTTTACTCGATATGGGCTACGGGTGCTTGCTGCACCTCGTGTTCGGCTTCCCCACGAGACCCTTCGAGGCAAATAAATTTAGGATATTTGGAAGTGTTTGGGGCTAACGGAACAACGGGTGTACCTCAAGGAAGTGGGCAACTGGTACAGTGGTTGTTATGGCGGGGTGTATCTGTACACATTGAGTTATACACGTACCTATAACCACCCATCGCATTGGCGGGGATACATCCTGTGATGCCGTGATAGAACGCAGCTAATAGTGGACTACTGTGCTTTAAGGCGCATGTTGGCTAATATTCTACTAGCGGATATTTTTGGGTCGGGTTCATAGGCAAGGATTTTGGTCCTGCGGTCTCGAAACAGTTGTACTAAATGTTATTAACCTGTTCCTGTCAAACCTCATGAAGGCGAATCCAGAAAATAAAATGCAATCCAGGGTCATAAGCCCAACTAGAACCCCCAAATGAACTTACAAATATATTCAAATTCTCTCTGATATCGACACACCAACAGAGCATTAATCAAAATTATTAGGCTTCCCTCATAGATGATAAATTTAAATGATCAAATGCAACGATACGAATGAAAAATCTAAATGCTAAGCAAAAATGTTGAATTGTAGCTTCGTGCTATCAAATTTAAATTACTGTCCTTTTGTGTGGTCTGCAACACCAAGAGTCGATGTAAAACAAAACAACAACAACAAAAAAATACAGGAACGATCAGCAAGTTTCTTTTTAAGTGATCATGTGTAAAGCTATTAAGATCTTTTCTGCAACTTTAAAAATATGTACGCCTCACTTCCGTAGATTAAGACGTCTTGTTATGCAGGTATAAGTCTTAAATCTCACTTTCTTGAACAGACAGTTGATCTATTACAAAAGAGTCGCCATACAGCAATAATATAGCGTCTGTGCCAAGTTTCAACACAGTGGCAACAAACGGGCAGACATGATTTAAATATTTGGAACCATATGCCAGTACATATCAAGGACGATGTGTGCATCATGGATTTAAACAAGAGGTCCACGGACGTTGACGTTCTGATTGATGACAGCGGTAGAAATGACAGTCGAACCATCAAAAATGTTCCATCAAATTTCACCCAAGTTTGAGACAAGTCCACCGAATGACCACAAATTGATATTGACAACTATGAGATCAAAGGAACGCCATATTTGTTACTACTGTCTCCCCTGACACGCCATTTTCGGGCATGTGCACCAAAGGACCCTATCATGATCTTGACCACCACAAGGTCAAAGGTACCCCATATGTATTACTAGTGTCCCGATATCCCAAAATTCATTGTTTTGCTCTGTTATAACCGTTTTACAGCCGAGTTACGGGCCATTGTGAGACAAGTGCACCATATAACCCCCTAATAACCTGGACGATTACTAGGCCAAAAGTACCCCATATGTCATGTATATGTTGTATAGATGTCACCAAGTGTCAAATTTCAGCCTGTTTCGCTCTACTTCTGTCCGTTTTCGTTTTATGTGCCACTTTAAAGAAAGGTGCACCGAATGACCTCAAAATTAAGTTGAAGACAATCTCAAAGGCGCCGATATATGTGGCCCTTAGACGTGTTACTAGTGTTCCAAACCCCCCAAATTTCAAACTGCTTTGCTCTAAGACCAGCCATTTTCGAATCACGGGACACTTTTGAGAAAGATACATGGAATGACCCCAAAATAATATTGAAAACTGCAGGGTAAAAAAAGTGATAAACACGGCAGAGATGCATTATGTTAGATCAGTCATGGGTAGGCGCAGTTTGCAGGACACTTCGCTTTCTTTCGGGTATCTTCGGAACATCTTCCAGGCTAGGAATTCAAATTACTCCCTATTGTTTGCCTCATCGCCTTGGGCGAAACGACATCTTTTAGAGGAAGAATGTAAACAAGAAAACGCAGAGGCCTGGGCACCGATCCTTGAAGACCTCCCCTGGTCTAGAGATATACAGTACACTACTAGTTTATATGCTATACGTGCACGTATAGCATATATAAACCACGCAAAAAGTTAAGGATATTTGATATCCTTAACTTTTTCTGTGTATAGATATAGATATAGAGGTCTAGAGATCTTTTGCCAGTGAGATAAGACTGTAGCTACTTGAGCGTAGCCATGTAACTAATAACATTGACCAGTGACAATGACTCAAAAGTACGCATGTGAATATTACATGGACGCTTGACCTATTAAAGTTAGTTCTCCGGGGATTCAGCACCGTCGAACTGATAACTGTAACGCACACACGTTAAACAACCAAGGCAAGACTGTTCCTATGCAAACATTGGGAACAATAGCCAGTGCACAAAACTAACTACACAAATATAGTTATTTTAATGTATCATTTGTCGTGCAATTTGTTAACTTTGTACAAAACGTGATATTTGTAACTGGATACTTATAACATTTACGTTGGTTGGCACACCTGTACTACCCGGGAATAGGCGTTGATGTCCCCCATATCCGCTGGTATGTAATGATAACGAGCTTCTGTGTCTCCCAGCTGCCGACATCGCTTCGCCACCTTCAGAAAGAGTGTAATTCTATTTACAGGAGTAACATATATGTAAAATTACATTCACATCCCGATCAAAGTGCACTCAATGATTTGGTTGAAAAGGAAACCCAGGAAAAGGACACCGATCGAAAATACGCAAATAAATAAATAAATAAATAAATAAATAAATAAATAAATAAATAAATAAATAAATAAATATAAACTATGGACATAGATAATCATGTAAGAGCAAATTGCAGAGATTTTACATGATGGTAGATTATTATTATTATTATTATTATTATTATTATTATTATTATTATTATTATTATTATTATTATTATTATTATTATTATTATTAGACGTTTACATGTCACATGAATTGAAATATAAACATGGTATTTATTACCAAGATCGAACATTGTAACAACACTTAATTCTAATGCTCCTGCAGTCAAAATAGAAAGGTAGAATGAATAATTATATACCCCTCCTCCCTGGGGGGGGGGGGGGGGGGGGGGGGGGGGGGGGGGGGGGGGGGGGGGGGGGGGGGGGGGGGGGGGGGGGGGGGGGGGGGGGGGGGGGGGG